>JGI12635J15846_10001849_pt1 | contig 18442 bp, 11 predicted proteins | sample BlaSpr_A8_OM2_M2_FD_15846 | JGI IMG/M metagenome (IMG submission 15846) | reverse complement strand
TGGCCGTCAACGAAGCTGTTACACCAAAAATACAATTGCCTTTTGACACGGGCGTCCGTCTCCAGCGTCACTCGGATTAATTCCTGGGGAGTGTCATTTGATGGCGGGTTGTCGGAATTGCCCGGCTTGTATCGACGAGGGCCGTTGTAAGGGCTTTGTCAATTCGCTCATACAAATTGGTCAGTGACCCGAAAGGGCGGCTTTTGCCAAACGTGATTCATGAGGATTCGTACTAAATGCTTTACAATAATACGTTTACATCAAATTTTGCGGGCGGACGCATGGCTAAAGTTGACGAGTAATGCCCCAGGGCGATGCGCGAGAGGCATGGCGATGGAGCCTTCCAATCACGCGCCGATCACCGTTGAATTAGGCTAATCAATTCAGAGTGAGCCTGGAGTCTGGCAAGCGAACTTCAAGTCTAGGCCCTTATACACAAAGATCCGTATATGCACGCGCCACTGGAGCGAATAGATTCGGCGCCGCAGGGTACCGGTACCGCTAGGCCGAGACTCAATGCTAAGGGCGTGCCCAGTGCCCAAAAGTATTCTCATCGTTGACGACTTAGCAGCCGTCCGGAAAACTGTTCGTTCTTTTTTAAACGAATCTGGTTTCGATGTGTGCGGTGAAGCGGTGGACGGATATGATGCTATCCAGAAAGCCGCAGAGCTGAAACCTGATTTGATTCTCTTAGACTTTGCAATGCCACGAATGAATGGGATTGAAGCGGCTCCGATATTGAAGAAGATGCTTCCTGACACACCGATAGTGCTGCTCTCCTCGCATTACGCTGCTCTGCAAGATCGCGGTGCGCTGCTAATGGCCATTGACGCAGTCGTTCCGAAGGATGGGGGGTTATCAATGCTGTTGCGTTACGTCGAGACGCTGATGCAAGTGCGCTGACCTAATACCTGCAGCTGAGTATCCGAAGTATATGAGCGCCAAGTGCGATTCTTGTCGGGTACAGTCTGGATCACTATTGCTTGAACACGGCTCGCTCGCGAATATATGGAATAAACTCTGCGGTCCGATGGTCTGCACAGATAGAACACGTCCGAGAGCGGCGCAGGACCCCCGATGCCCTCGATGCTGCGCCGCTCATTCCAAAAATACCGCCCCGGCCATATCTCTTTACGAAATCTTCCCGTTGTCGTCCGGTCCCAACTCTCTTCTGCTCACAAAAACCAAATAGTTTGACGATTGTATTTTTCTGTTTTACAGTTGTTGACAATCTGACGCTCCACTGACAAGGCTCGCGTATAAATCCTAAACATTTCCTGCGGCGCCTGCGAATACCGAATGCCGCTCAACATCGGCCAAACAACTCCCCCCAGAATCGCGTTGACCTCCAGTCCGGCCGCCTGCTACTACTGAGGTCTTTTGCTGCGCTTCCCGGGAGGTTTCGGAGAAATGGATCGCCGCCAGCTCCTTACCAGTTCTCCTGCCACTGCCGGCAGTGCTCTCTTGCCTCGCGATCACCTCACTGAAATCCGATCTTTCGGCCGGCAAAAACCCATCCTGCGTTTGCTCGCTATCACTTGCATCATCACACTCGCCGCACTAATGATGTTCCCTGCCCGCTCCGTCATCGCGCAATCGTCGAACGCCTCTCTTACGGGCCGCATCACCGACTCGAGCAAAGCTGTTACACCAGACGCCAAAGTCAGTGCCATCAATACCGGCACACGCGTCCGCTACGAAACTGTCACAAATGAAACGGGAAGCTACTACGTTACGAATCTGCCCCCGGGTACCTATCGCATTGAAGTAGAAAAACTAGGTTTCAAAGCGGTTCTTAAATCCGATGTAATTCTGCACGTGCAGGACGCCCTGGAAATTAATTTTGAAATGGTGCTGGGTTCCGCCTCTGAAAGCGTCACAGTCCGCGGAGGCGCGCCGTTACTGGACACCGAATCTTCGACCATGGGCACCGTAGTGGAGCAACGCAAGGCGGTTGAATTGCCTTTAAATGGTCGCAATGTATTTAATTTGATCGAACTGGCTGCTTCGGTGGTTCCGCAAGGAAGTTCCACAGGCACGCCCGTGGGAGTTAATCCGTTTGGTTGGGGAAATTATCAGGTGGACGGATCTTTCGGAAACGAGAGCGCCGAGTACCTCGACGGCCAGCCGCTGAACATTGGCTACATCAACCTGCCGGTCTTGATTCCGACGCAGGACTCCATCCAGGAATTCAAAGTGCAAACCAGCAATCTTGACGCTGAATGGGGAAAGTTTTCCGGTGGCGTGACCAACCTAAGTACCAAAACCGGCACAAGCACCTTTCACGGGGAAGCATACGAATACCTCCGCAACAAAATCTTCAACGCCAACGATTTCTTTCTCAGTTCCGCCGGCCAACCGAGACCACCGTGGGTACAGAATCAGTTTGGAGCAAATGCTGGTGGCCCCCTGAACATTCCGAATTTTGGCGGGCGCAATAAAACTTTTTGGTTTCTAAGCGCCGAAGGTTTTCGTCTGCGCACAGGAGCGCCCTTCACCACTACCGTTCCTGGCGCCAATGAGCGAGCGGGCAATTTTTCGCAGATTTGTAAGGCTGGGTTTACAGCAGGCATCTGCAACGATCGAGGCACGGACGCGAGCGGCAAGCTGGTGGTGATCGACCAGATTTATGACCCTTGTGCAGGCATCGTGAATACACAAGGAGCCTGCCCAGGCAGCAGCAACACGCCCACTCCATTCCTGAACAATATAATTCCGGCGAACCGAATCAATGTGACCTCAGAAAAACTACTCAATTTATGGCCCGCCGCAATAAATCCATCTGCAACGAGCAACAACTTCATCGTCGCAGCCCCCACGGGTGGCGATCATAACCAGGTCGTCTCCCGCCTGGATCACAACATCACTAACAAGCAGAGGCTTTTTTTGCGCTTCAATTACTGGCACGTTCAGGACCTGGCCATCGATCCTCTTAGAACGGGCCTGTGCGCGGATCGGTGTGCCGAGGACTATCACACCCACGCTCTTGCTTCCGGTTACACTTACAGCGTTACTCCCACCACAGTATTTGGATTCAATGCCAGCGTTTCACGCTTCGCTTATAACCGCAGTCCCAATAATTCCGGTTTTGATTTGACCACCATTGGTTGGCCCGCGAGTTATAACAGCGTTGTTCCCTCTCAGATGCGTACTCCGCCTACTCCATGTGTTGCGAATTTCGCTGACAACATCATGTGCACACAGGGTCAGAGTTACATTCAGGACCGCGACACGCAATACTATCTATCGCCCAGCATGTCCATGTTGCGTGGACGTCACCAAATCCACATTGGTTTCCAATTCGAAGTCGGCCGCGATGACTACGCGCAGTCTAATATCGCGAGTGGCGCTTTTGATTTTTGCGTTTCTGGCCAGGCGTGCTTCACTTCCCTGCCCGGCGTCCCAGGCACAGGATTTTCATTCGCGGATTTTCTGCTCGGATATGCCGACAATTTCAACAATTTCGAAAACCATTTTTTTGCGCAAGCTGTCGTCCCAGCCTTCACCGCAGGCCAGCAAATTTACCGCGCCTTATACTTTGATGACTCCTGGCGCGCCACCAAAAAGCTTACCCTTAACTTAGGCCTTCGTTTCGACCTACAAGGCCCCTGGTCCGAGAGGTTCAACCGTTTATCTTATTTCAATACCGCGGCACCAAGTTACCTGATGCAATTTCTTCCCGCTGGCTCGACTCCAATCAAAGGCGATGTTTTTCTGGTGAAGCCCGACAGCCGGACTAACGTTCGTCTTGAGAAAGATGACTTTGCTCCGCGCCTGGGCCTGGCATACAGCGTTGCTCCGAACACCGTCATCCGCAGTGGTTACGGAATCTTTTGGATTCCCAACTATGTTTCGTTCAGCTTAAACCCACTGAACGACATGGTGAACGCCGCAGCGACAACCTATACCGGCACCCTGGATGGAACACATCCGGTGAATACTATCGCCCTGCCATTTCCCGCAGGAATATCGGCGCCGCCTGGCAGGAACCTGGGCCTTCAGGGCACACAACAATTCCTCACTCAGGTTGTGCAGTCCATTACAGAAGTCGATCCCAGCAATCATCCGGAAGGCTACGTCCAGCAATGGAACTTTGATGTGCAGCGCGATTTGCCCGCAGGCTTCTTCATGTCCGTTGCGTATGTTGGCTCAAAGGGTACTCATCTGGCTCAGTATTCCCAGCAAATCAACCAGATCTCGGATGGATTACTCGCGCAGGCGGCTTCGCAAGTCGATCCTTCGCTTCCAAATCCTCGGCAAAATGTGACGCTAGTACAGTCCACACCAAATCCGTTCTTTATCAACGGCCAGGCGCTGGCGCTCACCGGGCCCACTACTACCATCGGACAACTGCGGCGCCCCTATCCGCAGTATGCGAGCGTGCAGCTTGCCGGCCAAGGCTCTTACGACAGCATCTATCACTCGTTCCAATTGACGCTGCAGCGTCGTTTCGCAGAGGCGGGTTCGTTGTCAGTCGCTTACACCAACGCCAAACTCATAAGCGATACCGATACGCTGACGGCATGGTTGGAGCCGGGCTTAGGAGCGATTCAAGACAATAACAATTTGCGCGGGGAACGCTCTTTGTCCTCGCAAGATGTTCCCCAACGCTTGGTGATCAGTTATGTTCTCGATCTTCCATTCGGCAAGGGCAGGAGGTATCTCTCCGGCGCCGAGGGGATGCTGGACAAAATCGTGGGAGGCTGGGGGGTTGATGGCGTCACCATCTTCCAGCGGGGCTTTCCGCTGGTATTCACAAACGGCCAAGTCAACGGCACGACATTGTTTGGTGGCGGCTCTCGGCCCAACGTTATTTCTGGATGCAACGCCAATTTGCCTGCAAATCACGCCTCACGCCTGGCCCAATGGTTCAATACCGCGTGTTTCGCCGCGCCTGGTGATTTTCAATTCGGTAATGAAACTCGCGTGGATCCTCGACTGCGTTCCCAAGGAATCGACAACTTTGATTTTGCGATATTCAAGAGAACAAGGTTCGCGAGCAGCGAGCGCCTGGGTGTCGAATTCCGAACAGAGTTCTTTAACCTGTTTAACAGAACTCAATTCGCCCCGCCAAACACCGTCTGCTGTGGTGCCAACAATCAGAACTTTGGCGTTGTGACCGCGGCTGCCCCGGGTACAAATCCGCGTCTCGTGCAGTTCGGACTGAAGATGTTCTTTTAGGAAGTGGCCGTCGAACCTGTGATAGGTATATACGGCCTACCAACCGATTCTGTACCAGCCATGGGCGCAGAAATTAATGTGTTTCTCGCTATCAAAAAATGTTTTCACATCTATGTCGCTTGGTGTATGGTTTCCTCACCATCGGAGCTTTGCCGGGGAAGTTCGTCGATGCAACGGGTGTTTCGCTAAGAGTGTCTGAAACAAACCGTCCATTTGAGAACGCACGCATGAGTTCTTGGCCGCCGCGACGCGCGCTTACGTTTCCCATCGTATCTGATGCCAGCCAGACACAGCACGTTCGTCTGCCCGGCGAGTCCGATCATCGCTTTCCCAGCGACGAAGAATTGATGTCGCGCTTGAAATCGAATGATGCAAGCGCTTTGGAGATCCTTTTTCATCGCTACGCGCGGCTGGTGTTCAGAATAGCCCGAGGCGTGGTGCGGGATAGCGGCGAGGCCGAGGATGTTGTGCAGGAAGCGTTTTTCCATCTGTACAAGAAATCCATGCTTTTTGACGGATCAAAGGGCGGAGCCAAGAACTGGATTGTGCAAATCGCCCTTCATCGAGCACTCGACAGAAAAGCGCATTTGGCTCGAAGAGGATTTTATCTTGGTACAAATGTCGATTCCCTGGGCGATACATTGTTGGGACGCACGGACCTGGACCGAGAAATCGGCTCCAAAATGGATCGAGCGCAGCTCCAGAGAGCTTTTCAAGAGCTTCCCGATATGCAACGGGTAACACTCGAGTTGTTTTACTTTGAAGGGCTGGACTTACGCGAAATTAGCGAGAAATTTAACCAATCGTTAGGAAATACGCGCCATAATTTCTATCGTGGCCTGGAACGGCTGCGTAAGAGTGCGTTTGTGCAGAATCTTCGGGAAACAAAACGATGCTAAAGATCCATTCCGGGTGCGACGAGCACGATAAATATAAAAAGCTCGGCGCTTTGGCCGCTGCAGGCAGCTTGGCCCCCCTGGAATCCGCCGAACTGCACGCTCACCTACGCCTTTGTGAGCAATGTCACGAAGTTTTTCGCCAATATCAAGCCCTCACAACTCACGGAATGGCCATTCTTGCCGACGAATATGGGGAAAGACGTGGCCAGGCAAGCTGGTACGACGCCCCCGCGTTTGACCAATTGTTGGAGCGCATTCAAACTACTCAGCAGACTAGCCCGGTTAAGAACCGTCCAACACCCAATACAACTCCGCCTAGCATTTTACTCCGAACTCCCGCTCGGTCCATTGCTACGATGCTGCTGGCGGCATGCCTTATCTTCGCGGTGGCTTTTGGGTCTTACCACGTCGGAATTCGGACGCATTCGCAAAGCGTCAGCACCTTAACTCCCTTACCGACGCCTGTTGACGATCGCTTTGAAAAGATTTCCGAAGAAAAAAAACACGCTGGTGAAGTCCTGGTCGAGCAAGCGAAAAGGTTGGCTCAATTGCAAGCCGACGGAGCGCAAAAGGAGCAGGAACTAGGAAAACTGAGATCCGCCCTTCGCGCTATTGAGGACCGTTCAAACAAACTCCAGGCATCCAGCAGCCACTCCGACGCTCAGCTATTGGCCTTGTCACAGGAACGAGATTCACTAACCACTCAGCTGCAATCCCTCAACCAATCGTACGGGATTGACAGGACCGAACTGGCCAACCTGCGCTTGGAGCACGACAAAACTCTGATTCGCACCGCATCCCTGGAAGCAAAGATTTCCGAGCTAGCCTCCCAGAACAAGGATCAAGAGCGTCGCCTCAAAGACACCGACCAGTATCTGAGCTCTGATCGCGATATCCGCGAGTTGATGGGCGCGAGAAAGTTGTACATCGCGGATGTATTCGATGTCGACGGCAGCAGTCGCACCAAAAAACCGTTCGGCCGAGTCTTCTATACACAAGGCAAATCTCTTATTTTTTATGCCTTTGATCTGGATCGTGAGCCAGGCGTGGTCAATGCCAGCACCTTCCAGGTCTGGGGCCAGCGAGAAGCCCCTCAAGGTCAGCAGGCATCGCCTCTGAACCTGGGCATTCTCTACATGGACAATGAATCGAATCGCCGCTGGGTGATGCGATTTGACGACCCCAAGAAGTTAGCCGAGATCGACGCGGTTTTTGTCACCGTCGAGCCTCGTGGCGGCAGCCATAAGCCTACAAATAAACCGTTCTTGTATGCACTGCTCCGCAATGAAGCCAATCACCCATAGTTTTGTCAATCCTTAATCATTCACATCCCAAAAGTTCCTCTAACGAACACTCTTCCCGCATATATTTTTGTAAATTCTTCGGCAACCCTCGATTTTTTTTGATCAACCGACAGTACCACTGGTACACATTCCCTAAGGTCTTCGTACTAGTTATCAGATTCGCACATTTGTCGAGGTAGTCAAACGTACGGAAGGCGTCCGTCATAGCCTCGGACGCCGCAGTGGTGCTGTGTCTCCAGGGTCAGTAGCGACAGATAGTGAATCGGTGAATGAGGAGCGTGGGGGATGAAGAACTTGCGTTTAGTTATTGCAGCGGTGTTGCAGTTGGCACTGTGTCTCGTTGTGACCGGTATTTTTGGTGTACGCCTATCGGCCCAGACGAGTTACGGCTCGGTCGCGGGCACCGTTACCGATGCGTCCGGAGCGTCGATTGCTGATGCTGAAGTGACCATAACGAACGTAGCGTCGGGTGAGAAGCGGGTGCAACCCGCAGGCAGCGATGGGTTTTACAATTTCGTGAATTTGGTTCCGGGCACCTACCGAGTCGAGGTAGAAAAAGCAGGTTTCAAGCGCGCTGTTCACACTGACGTCATCGTTGACGTTGACCAGACCGTGCGCATCGACCTGACCCTACAGGTTGGCGAAGCATCCCAGACCGTAGAGGTCACCGGCGAAACCCCGCTGCTACAGCCGGAGACATCCTCTCTCGGACAGGTCATAGAAGGTCAGAAGATAGCGGAACTGCCCCTTAACGGCCGCAACGTTTTTAATCTAATCACTCTGGCACCCTCTGTCGTTCCNCAGGGAAGCGCCGGCGGCACTCCTGTCGGAGTCAATCCTTTTGGTTGGGGAAACTATCAGGTCAACGGCTCGTTCGGGAACGAGAGCGCGGAATATCTCGATGGGCAACCTTTGAATATCGGCTACATCAATCTGCCCGTCGTCATTCCAACTCAAGATTCCATCCAAGAGTTCAAGGTACAAACCAGCAACACCGGCGCGGATTGGGGCAAATTTTCCGGTGGCGTAATGAACTTCAGCACCAAGTCCGGAACCAACGGTCTGCATGGCGAAGCTTATGAGTATTTGCGAAATAAGGTCTTGGACGCCAACGATCCATTCAACAAGGCCACTGAGATTGCCAAAGGCTTACCAAATAAGCCGGGCGCTTTCACGCAAAATCAGTATGGGGCAAACGCCGGCGGACCTCTCTGGATTCCCCATCTCTACGACGGCCGGGACAAAACTTTCTGGTTCTTCAGTTGGGAAGCGTTTCGTCTCAGACAAGGCGTTCCGCCGGTGTTGACCACCGTGCCCACCGCCGCCGAGTTGGCTGGTGATTTCTCGGCTCCCGGCATCGCGCCAATTCTAGACCCCTGCGGTGGAACGGTGACCAGCGGGGCATGTCCTAACTACACCGGTGGGCCGACACCATTTCCTGGAAATATTATTCCCACTTCTCGCCTCAACCCCACCTCACTGGCAATGGAAAATCTTTGGCCAGGGGCCAATTCGCCCTGCACGGCGGACACCCTGATTGGGTGCAAGAACAACTATGCGAAATCGTACGCCAGCGGCGGAAACCAAAATCAGGTGGTGGGCCGCATGGATCAGACCCTAGGTACAAAGCAGAGGATTTTCTTCCGGTACACCTATTGGAACGTGCTGGACCTACCGCAGGACCCATTGGGAACGGGCCTTTGCCAGGATCGCTGCGCCGAAAAATATGCCACCAGCGCCGCCGCTATCGGTTATAACTTTTCGATAACTCCAAACACGGTCGCATCCTTAAACGCCAGTCTCAGCCGGTTTGCATACAACCGGGCTCCCAACAATGCGGGTTTCGATCTGACCAAAATCGGCTGGCCGGCGTCTTTCAATACAGCGATTCCCTCCATCGCTCGAACTCCGCCCACCCCTTGCGTGCTGGATTACGCCGACAACGTCATGTGTTCTCAAGGACAGAGCTTCATTCAGGACCGCAACACGCAGTTCGATATAGGCCCCAGCCTGACGCTCGTTCGCGGCAAGCATAGTCTGAAGCTCGGATATCAACTCGAGGTGGGAAGAGACAATTACGCGCAAACTAACGTTGCAAGCGGTTCGTTTGCATTTTGCGGTTCCGGTTTGCCTTGCTTTACCGGCAACGGCTTTGCCGATTTCCTACTCGGTTATGCCGACAACCCCAGCAACGTCGAGAATCACTTCTTTGGCGCGGTTGTCGATCCGGCCCTGATTGCCGGCCAACAAATATACAATGCTTTCTACGCAGAAGACACTTTCCGGATCACCAATAAGCTCACGTTGAATTTGGGCATGCGCTACGATTTGCAAGGTCCGTGGTCAGAGCGCTTCAACCGTCTTTCTTACTTCGATCCAAACGCCCCCAGCTGGCTGTCTAGCCCTAGCGCCGCTGGGTTAACTGGTGTGGCGGGCTTGCCCGGGTTAAAGGGCGATGTCTTCCTGGTCAATCCCAACACCAGAACCGCAATCCCAAAGAACAGGACCGAGGTCGCTCCTCGCGTCGGATTCGCTTACAGCCTCAACTCCAAGACCGTGATCCGGGGCGGTTACGGAATCTTCTGGATCCCCAATTATGTTTCTTTCGGCCTCAATCCCAACAATGATTTGGTCAACGACGCCACCACTTCCTATACCGGGACGATTAACGGGACTGTTCCAATAAATACCATTAACACCCCCTTCCCGGCGACCGGCGTCGTTCCTCCGGTTGGTCGCACACTCGGCGTGCTCGGAACCCAGAAATACGCAACCCAAGTGGTGCAGAACTTTTCCATCGCGGATTTCAACAATCACCCCGAGGGTTACGTTCAGCAATGGAACTTGAACATCCAACGCGATCTGCCTGGACATTTCTTTATATCGGCAGCTTACGTCGGCTCAAAGGGGACCCACTTGCAGTCGTACTCTCAGCAAATTGACCAGCTACCTGACAGCTTCTTGCCTGGTGCGGCTGCGGAGTGCGCCGCGCAGACAGCGATCACGGGAAAACGATGCGTCGCGAACGCTGCCGGCGCGCCGTCTGTCGCCTTGCTACAAACCGTGCCCAATCCGTTTTTTGACGCCGCCACGACAACGGCCTACGCTTTGTCAGGTGCCACGACGACCACCGGGCAATTGTCCCGTCCTTACCCACAGTTCACCGGACTAGCCCTGGCGGGCCAAGGCTCCTATGACAGCACTTATCACTCATTGCAGATAACCCTGGAGCGCAAATTCGCCAGCGCAGGATCGCTCCTGGTTGCTTACACCAATTCCAAACTGCTCAGTGACACGGACACACTCACCAATTGGCTGGAAGCCTCCAACGGAAGCATCCAGGACAATAACAATAACCGCCAGGAGCGCTCGTTATCCTCACAGGATGTTCCGCAACGGTTGGTAATCAGCTACGTCGTCGATCTACCGTTCGGCCACGGCAGGAAATATTTTTCCGGTGCTGATGGTGTCATGGATAAGATCGTCAGCGGTTGGGGAATTAATGGTGTGACTATATTCCAGAAAGGCTTCCCCTTGGCGTTCGGCAATTCCATCCCCAACTACACCACTTCGTTTGGAGGCGGCTCACGGCCCAACTACAAGCCCGGTTGCAACAAAACATCACCAGCCGGCTCCGGAAACCTGAACGAATGGTTTAATACCGCGTGTTTTAGTGCTCCCGCCGATTTCACCTACGGCAATGAATCGCGCACGGACCCAACTTTACGCTCTTCGGGAGTGAATAATTGGGACTTTGCGCTATTTAAGAGAACTGCATTTGGCCCGGACGGACGGTTAGCTATTGCCTTCCGAGCTGAATTCTTCAATGTGTTCAATCGCTCGCAGTGGGCCCCGCCCAATACTGCGTTTGGCAGCTCAAAGTTTGGTCAGGTATCAAGCACCTACCCTGGCACAAACCCACGGTTGATCCAATTCGGTTTGAAGTTCATGTTCTGACCACCAAACGCCCGGAGCGCCCGGAACGAATGTGCAGAGTGCATTCGTTCCGGGCAATTTTCTTTCAATCCGTGTCCAATTGTCCGCATCTTTTCTCCAACAGAGTATCTCTCCGCTACTATTCGCGAATTCCCCCGCGCTAAAATACCCCGACCGGCGCTTTTACCGGTCCCGAGCAAGTGTGAGGAGCGACGGTACAACATGGTTCGTCGATTTACGCGCCGCAATTTCCTTAATTACGCTGTAATGGCTGCTGCGACCCCTATCTTTGAAGTAAAACCGCTGCGCGGCCTTGATTTCATTCTTCAGAATTCTCCGACTCCCAGAAAGTTTCTAATCGAGACGATGCCAGGCGGCGTGGCTCTCTTCGACTATAACAACGACGGCTTACTCGATATTTTTCTGGTCAACGGCGGAAGAGTTACAGAAGCGCTGCGTGTTCCTGAGAATTTCAATCGCAACGATCCTCGCTACTGGAACCGGCTGTACCGCCAGAATCGCAACGGAAGCTTTGCGGACGTCACTCATGCGGCAGGTCTATCGAACGCGGGAAACGGCAATTATGGCATGGGCGTCGCGGTTGGAGATTACGACAATGACGGTTATCCCGATCTATACGTAACCAGCTATGGAAAAAACATTCTTTATCACAACAATGGAGATGGCACATTTACGGATGTCACCGCCAAGGCCGGTGTCGCTGGCGGAGGCTGGTCAGTTTCTGCGGGATTCTTCGACTACGACAATGACGGCCATCTGGACTTGTTTGTCACCCGTTACATGGACTGGGACGCCGATCACAACAAAATTTGCGGCGGAGACTGGCACACCTATTGCCCGCCGGCTATTTTCCCCGCAACCACATGCCTGCTCTATCACAATCGCGGCGATGGCACCTTCGAGGATGTCAGCGAGCGCTCAGGGATCACCGCAAAAAAGGGACGAGCGCTTGGCGCTGCGTTCGCGGACTATGATGGTGACGGCTTCACGGATATTTTTGTCTCCAATGACGGCATGCAACAGTATCTTTTCCACAACAACGGTGATGGCACTTTTAAGGAATGCGCCCTGGAATCAGGCGTGGGGCTAACGTCCGACGGCAAAGGTCTTTCGGGAATGGGTACGGCTTTTCAAGACTATGACAACGATGGCCGCCCGGACATCATCACTACCGTACTGCCGCGGGAATTGTACGCGTTGTTTCATAATGATGGAGACGGCTCTTTTACTTATGACAGTCTAAAGAGTGGCCTTGGAGCGCTGACCTCCGGCAGTTCGGGTTGGGGTGTAGGATTGGAAGATTTCGACAATGACGGCTGGAAGGATCTTTTTGTGGCGCAAAGCCACGTGCTTGAAAATGTCGAGAAAATTGACGCTTCCTTGCATTACAAGGAGCTGCCGCTGTTGGCGCTTAATCATAATGGCAGGTTCGAGCGAACTGATTCGGGCGTGACCACACCACTGGCGGCCCGCGGCGCGGCTTTTGGCGACATCAATAATGACGGCAGGATGGACGCCATCGTCACCACCCTTGGCGGACCGCCGGTGCTACTACTGAATCGCTGCGACAATCATAATCATTGGCTCTCGGTTACCCTGCGTGGCACGCGCAGCAATCGCGACGGATACGGAGCTAAGGTTTCCGTGAACGGCCAGACTCGTTTCGCTACATCGGCCGGAAGCTATCTGTCCGCGAGCGACAAACGTCTTCATTACGGGCTGGGTTCTGCCGACAAAGTTAGAGTAGAAGTTCTCTGGCCTTCTGGCGCCAAGCAAGTTTTAAGTGACGTTCGAATCGATCAATTCCTGGAAATTCGCGAACCGGAGCACTCGTGATTTTCCTTTTACTCATAACTCTCGCAACCCACGCCGCCACACCTGATGCTATGCAACACGTTCAAGCGGGCCTTGAAGCGCGCAAGCAGCACCAGGTTGACGTCGAGATTAAGGAGTTTCGTGAAGCTACGAAGATCGACCCCAATTTGGCAGATGCATTCCTGAATCTCGGCGCCGCTTACATGGAGAAACACGATTACGGCGCCGCAATTATTCCTCTAAAGCGAGCGTTGGAACTTAGCCCCGACTTAATGGCGGCTCACCAGTTTTTAGGTTACGCCCTGCTGGCCCAAGGCTATGCCGCGGAGGCCATCCCGCATCTCGAGCGTGCTGGCGCCCAGGAAGCCTTGGGCATTGCGCAGATGCAAACCGGCCAGCTAACCGAAGCCGTCGCTAACTTCACCGCCGCGCTTCCCAAACATCCCGATGATCCTGATCTCTTATTTTACCTGGGCCATTCCAGTGGCCTGCTTTCCAAAACCGCCATAGACACTTTGATCGCCAATCATCCCGATTCCGCGCGTGCCCACCAGGCCCTCGGTGAAAACTACCTAGTGCTTCGGCAAATGCCGCAAGCAGAGAAAGAATACCTGGAGGCCTTGCGTCTCCGTCCGGACTTGCCAGGACTTCATTTGGAGCTTGGTCAGGTCTACGCCAACTCCGCACAGTGGACTAAAGCGGAAGCGGAATTTCGCGCTGAAGCAAAGTTGCAGCCCGGTAATGCCGAAGCCGCCTACCGCCTGGGCTCGGCATTGCTTCAGCAAGGAAACGCGCGCGACGCGCTTGTCGAGTTGAAGCGCTCCAACGAGCTGAAGCCGGAAATGCCAGAAACCCTCTACTCCTTGGGCAAAGCCGCCTCCATGACAGGCGAGAACACCGTCGCCGAGCCGTCTTGGCTCAAAGTAATCGAACTCGAAAAGAACACCGCCATCGCCGCTCAAGCCTATTTCGGTCTAGCCGGCTTACATCGCAAGCAAGGCAAGCTCACTCAATCCCAACAAGAAATGCAAGAATTCCAAAAACTTCAAAGCACTATCCCCCCGCCCCGCTCCCAGTAGAAACACGACGTAAGCGGAGATACATCCGGACTAGGTGCCTGGTCTGTGCGGTGAGGTTGAACTGCTCTACTGGAAGGCCTATCCTTTTCGTGCCTAAGAACGCGCCAGAAATGCGCCGGAGAAAGTAGCGATGACCTACCAGTCGGAAACGCCCTTCGACAATATAGAAAGCGCCCGCGAGTACGTGAACCAACTGCTGGCAGCTACACACGAAGCTCAAGCCGAAATCGAAACCGAGCTCGGTCGCGCCACAGATCCGCAACTGGCGCGCCGCCAGCAGGCTTTGCAATTAGTGAAATACAAGCTGATTAAACTGGCATCGCACATCGCCGCCAGCCGCCGCATCTTGAATGATCTAACCAAGCTGCGGCGATTGCTGCTCGAGGCCAGAAAAGCCCGATGAACGGCAACAGAGAAAGGACAACGCACCGAAGTGACTAAGATATTGCTTTCCATTCGCATGTTATCCGCCGTTGTTGGCACTCTTTTTCTTTTAGCTGCAGCCGACCGCGTTGGAGCTGAGCCCCCGATACGTGTGGCCATCGTTGGGTTGGTGCATGGGCATGTGAAGGGCTTTTTGTCCGCGCTGCCCGGGAATCAGGCGGCTACTCTGGTGGCCATTGTGGAGCCGCAGGAGGCGCTGGCGAAGGAGTACGCTGCGAAATATCACCTGGATGCCAAATTGTTTTATGCCGATTTGGAAAAAATGCTGGTGGAGCAGCATCCCGATGCGGTGCTGGTGTACACCACGATTGCTGACCATCGGAAAGTGATTGAGGCGGCGGCCCGGCACGGAGTGAGCTCCATGGTGGAGAAGCCGCTTGCGACTACGCTCGAGGATGCGCTGGCGATTCGCGCGGTGGCCCGCGACGCTAGCCAGCGTGAACGACGCGTCCACGTGCTCGTCAACTATGAGACCACTTGGTATGCCAGCAATAAGGAAGTAATCTCGCAAGCCGCTGCGGGCAAGCTCGGAGAACTTCGCAAAGTGGTGGTCCACGATGGCCACGAAGGTCCCAAGGAAATTGGTGTAGGCCCGGAGTGGCTGCCGTGGCTGACCGATCCGGCGCAAAACGGCGCTGGGGCGTTGTTTGACTTTGGTTGCTACGGCGCCGATTTGATGACCGTGCTGATGCACGGCCAACCGCCAGTGAGCGTCACAGCTGTGACGCAAACGGATAAGCCGGAAATTTATCCTCGCGTGGATGATGATGCGACCGTGATCTTGCGCTACCCGAAGGCCCAAGCGGTGCTGATGCCTTCGTGGAATTGGTCCTTCGCACGCAAAGACATGGAAGTCTACGGCAACGCCGGCTACGCGATTACCGTAGGCGCAGATAAGGTGCGCCTGCGATATCGCGCCGATAAGGCGGAGCCGGACACACCGCTGACCGCGCCGCCCCTAGCCGGAGCGCAACGCGACTCGCTAAGTTACCTCGCAGCAGTATTGCGCGGTCACGTGCAGCCCGACGGCGATCTCTCTTCCTTGGAAACAAATGTAATAGTGATGCAGATTCTGGACGCCGCTCTGCGCTCATCACAAAGTGGCAAAACCATAACGCTTATACCGCTACCTCAGTAGTTTTTTCAATTACGACCTCGAACTCTGAGGATGGGGAATTTTCGAGTTTGCAGTGAGGATTGATCGTCTTAACGAAATTTCTGTTACTTAATTCCCTGCTCTAAATAAACAATTCCTCTTCATGCTGCTCTTCCGGCCGTCGCGGCGCACGCCTCGAGCGCAACAAATCCAACCCCACGCGAATCCCGGTGACCACCGCGGAAGCTCTGCGCATCGGCCCCGAAAATCCCTGCCGCACCTTCGCCCCAGTCTCTTCCACCGCTTCCAACGCACCGGACAAAATCCGGTCCGCATGAATCAACTGCAAACGCAACCGGTCCGAAGCCTCGCTCAACACGCGGTCCATCTTCTGCGCTTGCCCTCGCGCTAGGTAAACTACGTGCGAGGCATCCGCAACCATCTCCGAGATTCTCGGCTGCGTGTCGTCCAGCAACAATTGCACACGACTCAGGATCGGCCCGACACGCGTCTGCATATCGCTGACCAGCTTATTTACTTTTTCCGTAGTGCGCTTCAACTCAAAAAACAGCGCCCCCAGAATAATTACCTGCACCACCAGCGCAATGGCGGCGACAATGCTGAACACTTCAAGCCAAAATTCCATGAACGCCCCAGCCGCCCACACTTCTGAGCGGAAAGTTGGTTAGATTTGTCCGTTAAGACCCCGTTAAGACTTTGCAGCTTCTCGATACGCTTCGCGTCCCGCATCCACTGCCGCCGAGATCGAATCTTTTTTCCGCGAGGCCACATCCTTGCTGCGTTCAATCAGTTCATCCGCACGTTCGCGCAGTTCGCGCGCCTTGCGCTGTGCATAATCTTTGCCTTCATCGGCTTTGCCCGCCAGGTATTCACGCGTATCTTCACCCGACTTGGGAGCAAACAAAACGCCCACCAGCGCGCCTACACCGAGCCCGACCAAAAAATAACTCACCTTGGAACCAACATTATCAGCCATAACGACCTCCGTTGTGACCGTATAATACCACCAAGTCCGGTTCAATACAGGCTAACTGGTAGGTGTAATCACTCTGCCATCAGACACATCGCCCTCCGTCGCCTCGCTATCGGCCGCATTGCCCTCCGCAGCCGGCGCGTTCAGATGCGCTAGAATTTTCTCCGCGCTTTTCCGCGTAATGACCCGACTCAACCCCTCGACTCCCGCGCGCTGCACATTCGCCACGCTGCCAAACTCCCGCAGCAGCCTCTGCGCCGTCAGCGGCCCAACTCCTGGAATGTCCCGCAGCGCCGTCTTCGTCTGCCGCTTCCCGCGCCGCAAGCGGTGAAATGTCACTGCAAACCGGTGCGTCTCATCGCGAATCTGCTGAATCAAATGTAGCACTGGTGAATGATGGTCCAGGACGCAAGGCTCATCTTCCTGGCCATAAATGTATAAAATTTCTTCCCGTTTCGCGATGCTCGCCAGCGGCTGGTTTATGATCTGCAACGCTTCCAGCGCCTGCGCCGCCGCCCGCAGTTGTCCGATCCCGCCATCGATCAAAATCAAATTCGGCATGGCGCGCTTTTCTGTCAAAACCCGGCTATACCGCCGCGTCACTGCCTCCCGCATGCTCGCAAAATCATCATTCTTCCCGGGCGCCCCTTCCGTTCCAGCCTCCCCACGAATAATAAATTTGCGGTAATCCGATTTCTTCATGCGCCCGCTTTCCCACACCACCATGGACGCCACCGTATCGGTGCCCTGAATATGCGAAATGTCGAAACTCTCAATGCGCTGCGGCTCTTCCGGCAAATTCAGCGCCGCCTGCACCGCTTCGCTGATCGCTTTGGACGTCGGTTTCAGCACCCGGAAGCGCTGCTCAAAAGAATGCGCCGCATTATTCTCCACCAGATCGAGAAACGCTCGCTTCGAACCCCGCTGCGGCGTAAAAATTTCCACCTTATGCCCTGCGCGCTCTGAAAACGCCTCTTCCAGTAGCGCGCGATCTTCGAAATCCACCGGCACATGAATCGCCTTCGGCAAATACGCCGCCTCCAGATAAATTTGCTTCAACAGTGAAGGCACAAACTCCTTGGGGTCGAAATCTTCCAGGTCCTCCCAGTAATATTCGCGCCGATCCATCGCCCGCCCGCCGCGCAAGTGAAAAAGATTCGCCGCCACCAGCGGAGCCTCCGCGTGATAAGCCAGCACATCCGTATCATCCCCTTGAGACGACGCAATACGCTGCCGCTCTTCAATGTCTTCGAGCGTGCGCAGCAAATCGCGATAAGCCGCAGCCTGCTCATACAATTCCTGCTCCGCCGCCGCGGCCATCCGTTGCTCAAGGCTCTTCATCAAATCGTGCCGGCGTCCCTCCAGAAACAAGCGCACGTCCCGCGCCGCTTCGGCGTAGCGTTCTTCTGTCGTCAGCCCATCCACACACGGCCCCTGGCACCGCTTGATGTAGTACTGCAAGCAAGGACGCGGGTGGCTGCGCGTCAAATCCACCGTGCAGGAGGGCACCAGAAAACGTTTGTGAATGAAATGCAAAATACGCCGCGCCAGACTGGCCGGGAAATAAGGCCCAAAATAAAGCGATCCATCCTTCTTCACTCGCCGCGTAAAATAAACCCGCGGAAACTTTTCCGAAGCCGTAAATTTTATGTACGGATAAGTCTTATCATCGC
>JGI12635J15846_10001839_pt1 | contig 18494 bp, 14 predicted proteins | sample BlaSpr_A8_OM2_M2_FD_15846 | JGI IMG/M metagenome (IMG submission 15846) | reverse complement strand
GCGGGCCGCGCGCGCCCCGCCGTGCCGAGCGATAACGAATGCCGCTCCGAAAACGCGCTCTTCGCGTTCGGCGTGGTCATCACCGGCACGTTGACGAGTTCCGCAAGCTCAGTCAGCTCATGTGATGCCTGCGCGCCCAGCACGCCCTGCCCCGCGAGAATCACCGGATATTCGGCTGCGAGCAGCGTGGTCACGATCTCGTCGATCTCGCGCGCATCGGCTTGCGGCTGCGCGCGGCGCACGTCGCGATAGACGCACGGGTCCGGCTCATGCGATTCGGCCAGCAGGTCCACCGGCAATTCCAGCAGCACCGGCGCGGGCGGACCGTTGCGCACGCGCGAGATCGCGCTGTGCAGCAACTGCGGCAGGTCCTCGATGCGCATCGCGGATTCGCACCACTTCGTCACGTGCTGGAAGTTGCGGCGCGATTCGAAGTTGGGCGCAACCGCCTCCGAGCCGCGCGGATAGCCGGTCGGCAGGAACAGGATCGGCGCACGGTCGTTGTAGGCCTGCGCGATGCCGCCAAACGCGCTTTCCGCACCCGGCCCGTATTGCACCGTCACGACGGTCAGGTCGCGGCCCGCCGAGGTCCGTGCATGGCCTTCGGCCAGGTTCACCGCGACCCGCTGCGTACGCGCAATGACAGGCGGGATATCGAGTTCGGCGGCGGCGTCGAAGAGATCGCTGCTCGGAAACCCGATGATGTGCTTCATGCCCTGCTGCTTGAGGATTCTTGCCACGATCTGCGCGCCGGTCATTTCGTGCTCCTGATTACCCTGACTACCGGCCACTGCTTGTTCGAAATCACCTTCATGCCCCCGTGCCAAACGATTCGTGATGCGCGAGCCAATGCCGGGCGATGTCCTCGCGCCGCATGAACGCGGCGGTGCCCTTCAACTGCTTCACGTGTTCCAGCACATCGCGCAGTCCCGACGCGCGATTGGGCTGGCCGCTCCAGCGCGCATGCACCGCAATGGTCAGCATCTTGCCGCCCGCTTCGTCGGCTTCGCCGATCACGTAGTCGATCGCCGAGCAGCAGTCCGCTGCAAAATCGCGCGGATTGCTGTAGCCGGGCGCGATCAGGTAACGGCTGTCGTTGAGCGTCTTCGAGTAAGGCACGACCAGCAGTTTGCCGCTCGCATGGTCGATGAAGTACGGGATGTCATCGTTGCAGGGGTCCGAGTAGTAGAGGAAGCCTCCTTCCTCGATGATCAGCTCGCGCGTGTTCACGCTCGGAAACGAGCGGCAGTTCCAGCCGGGTGGACGTTTGCCGAGGACCGAGGTGTACATGTCGATGGCTTCGTTCAGTTGTTTGCGTTCCTCGTCACGGCTCATCTCCGAGTAATCGGACCAGCGCAATCCATGGCCGAGCAGGTCGTGGCCGCGTGCGTTCATCCATGCCGCCACTTCTGGATTGAGCTTCAGCGCGACGGCGCATGCCGAGACGGTCACCGGCACGTCGTAGCGGTCGAAGAGGCGCGCGAGCCGCCAGACGCCGGCGCGGCTGCCGTACTCGAAGTGCGTCTCCGTGCCGAGGTCGCGCACGGGCGGGCTCGACGTGAGGTTGTACTCGCCCCAGTTGTCGTTGCGGCCGTTGTCCTCGAGCCACGAGTATTCGGAGCCTTCCTCGTAGACCAGCACAAGGTTGATCGCGACCTTCGCGCCGTCGGGCCAGACCACGAACGGAGGCGTGCGGCCGTAGCCGATGAAGTCCCGCGCGGGTCCGGGTGTCTGCGTGTTTGTCATGTTTGATAAAGCCATCGTAGTTCAGGAGCAACTTGCTAGCGATTGAGCGCAAGCCAGTCCATGTAGTCGTGAAATGCTTCGCGCACCGGGCGCGGCCGCCAGGCGGTATCCCGTTCGAGGCGGGCGATGTCGTAGGCGCCCCACATGCCGCCGCTCAGGTTCGGATCCTGGACGACGTTGGCAGCGTCGCCGGTGCTGACTTCGTGGCGCACGCCCGGCACCTTCTCGGCCGCCCAGCCGATGATCTCGCCGACGCTCACCGCCACGCCGCTTGCCACGTTGTAATGCCGGTAGCGAAGCTGCGGCGCTTGAGCGAGCGCGAGGATGGCGCGGGCGGCGTCGACGGAATGCAGGTAGTCGCCGATGGGTTCGAGGCTGTTGGGGCGGATCACGACACCGTCGAGCGCCATCTGTGCGACGCGGTTCGGCACGTGGCGAAAGTTGCGGCTTTCGGTGGCGCGGTCCATGGGACCGTAGATGGATGAAAGCCGCACGGACGCAGCCGACAGGCCGAACAGATCGGCATAGCGGTTCACCACCATCTCGGCGGCGAACTTGGAGATGCCATAGAGCGTGAGCGGCGCGACGTAGCCGTCCTCGGGCAAGGCTTCGCGGGACCAGTCCGGCCCATGATGCCGGTACACGGACCCCGAACTGACATAGACGAAACGCCTCAGGTGCTTGTTCTGCCGCGCCCATTCGAGCAGTTGCACCGTGCCCATCAGGTTGACCTCGACGATCTTCGCCGGTACCAACGCCTCCGGCTGAACGCGCGCTTCCTCGGCGCTGCCGCGCGAGATCGGCGTGACGGTCGCGCCGTGCACGACTTCCGTGATCTCATGGCGATCGAGTTCGGCGAACCAGCCGGAAGAGTCACGGATATCGCCTTGAATCACGCTCAGGCGCTCGCGCACGGGTTCGAAGTAGGCGGCGGCGGTGGCGTCGAGTCCCGCACGGTCGAGAATCACGGCGCGACGCTCCGGATGGCGTTCGAGCCATTCGCGGGCGACCACGCTCATCACGAAGCCGGTGCCGCCGGTAATTAGTAAGGTCATCGAAATTCCTGAAGTGCAGTGCAATAAATCAGCGAGCGGTATAGCCGCCGTCGACCAGCAGGTCGGTGCCGGTGATGAAGGATGCATCGGCGGACAGCAGGAACGCCGTGCTCGCCGCGATCTCGTCGGGCCGGCCGATCCGCCCGAGCAGATGCGCGGGTCCGAGCGCCGCTTCCGCGGCATCCAGGTCGCCCCACGACTTCACGAGCCGCCCGGTGCGCACCGCGCCCGGCGACAAGCTGTTCGCCCGTATGCCTGCGTCGGCATGATCGACCGCCAACAGGCGTGCGAGATGGATCAGCCCCGCCTTCGCCGCGCAGTACGCTACCGACCGGCTCGCCGCGACATGGCCCAGTTGCGACGCCACCAGCACGATCGAGCCGCCCGTTTCGCTCATCAGCGGCACGACGAATTTGCTCATCAGGAAAGCGCCCGTCAGCGTCACCTCAACTTCCTGGTGCCAGTGCTCGGGCGCAAGATCCACCACCGAGCCGTCGTGCCACGGTGCCGCGGCGTTGTGCACATAGCCGTCAAGCCGTCCGAAACGCGTGCGCGCCAGATCGACGGCGGCACGGGCGGAGTCGATGGCGCTCACGTCGCATTGCACGCCGAGCGCCGCCGGACCGAGTTGCTTCGCGGCCAGCATGGCGGCGTCCATATCAAGATCCGCGCACAGCACCCTGGCGCCTTCGGCTACGCAGCGCGCGGCGATCGCCACGCCGATGTCGCTGGCCGCGCCGCTGATCAGCACCACATGTCCTTCGAGCCTCATGCCGGCCGCGCTCACGATTCGAGCACCGGAGGCAATCCGGGCTGCGGTGTGAACGGCCGCTTGGCGGCGATAAAGCGCCCGCGCCCCGCCTCCGACTTCACCTCGCCCTCGTCCCAGACGATCTCGCCGCGCGAGATCGTCGTAACGGGCCATCCGCGTACGGTCATGCCCTCGTACGGCGTGTGATCGGTCGCGTGGTGCAGCATGGCGTTCGTGATCGTGACTTCACGATCGGCGTCCCAGAGCGCGAGATCCGCGTCCGAGCCCACGGCGATCACGCCCTTCTCCGGATAGAGTCCATAGAGGCGCGCGGGCGTCGTGGCGGTGACCTCTGCGAACTTCGCGAGCGACATGCGCCCGCCGTTCACGGCTGCGGAAAACAGCAGCGGCAGACGCGTCTCGATGCCTGGCACGCCATTTGGAATGCGCGTGAACGGCGTATCGGGGCCACCGGAGATCTTGTCCGTGTAGTTCCATGGTGAGTGATCCGACGAGAACACCTCGAGCGTCGAATCGAGCAGGCCGCGCCACATTTCCGGCTGGTTCTCGCGCGGCCGTGGCGGCGGCGTACAGACGCACATCGCACCAGAAAGGTCGGGCGTGTCGATGTCTTCCGACGACAAAAACAAATACTGCGGACAGGTCTCCGCATACACCGGCAGTCCGCGCGCCTTCGCACGGCGGATCTCTTCGACCGCGCCCGCCGCCGACACATGACAGATGAGGATCGGCGTCTCGATCACTTCGGCGAGACTGATCGCACGAAAGGTCGCCTCGCGGTCACCGATCGCCGGATGCGCCATGACGTGGTAGCGAAGATGCGTCTTGCGCGCCTTGAGGAAGTGCTCTGTGAGCCAGCGGATGCATGCGTCGTTTTCAGCGTGGACCATCACCATCGCGCCCTCCTGCCGGGCGACGTTCAGCACTTCGAGGACTTCGTAGTCGTCGAGCTTGAGGCCTTCATAAGTCAGATAAACCTTCACCGACGTGCAGCCTTGCGCGATCAGGCGCGGCAATTCCTCGCGCAGCAGTTGCGGCGTGGGGTCGCCGACAATCAGGTGGAAGCTATAGTCGATGTGCGCCTTCGGACGCGCGCGCTCGTGATAATCCGCAACCACGTCGGCGAGCGACTGGCCGCGCATCTGCATCGCGAACGGGATCACGGTGGTGGTGCCACCGCACAGCGCCGACAAGGTGCCGCTGCGGAAGTCGTCCGCGGTAGAGCGGCCTTCCCACGGTTGCTGGTCCATGTGGCAGTGCGCATCCACCCCACCCGGCAACACCACGCGGCCGTGCGCCGGCAATTCGGTGCGCCCGGTGGCGAGGCCCGCACGAAGCTCGGCGATACGCCCGTCGCGCACGCCGATGTCCACTTGAGCGGGACCGTCGGGCAGCACCACCGTGCCGCCGCGAATCACGAGATCGAATGTTTCCGTACTGTTCATGAGGTGTGCGCTTCCGGAAGCGGATTTTCGAAGACCGGCCGCACCGCGCGCAGGCTTTCGAGGCTGATGTGACACGCGATCTCGTGGGTGGCCGACGCCCGCCGCACGGGTGGAGCGACCGTGTCGCAGATATCGCCTAGCTTGCGGTGACAACGCGACGCAAACCGGCAACCCGGCGGGACGTCGACCGGGCTCGGCGTTTCGCCCACAAGCCGGATGCGGTCATGCTTCTGGGCGGAGTCGCCGGGGCTGTGCACCGCCGAAAGCAATGCTTCGGTGTACGGATGGTAAGGTGGCGCGAAGATCTCCTCGGCCAGCCCCTTTTCCATGACACGCCCGAGATACATCACCACAATCTTGTCCGCGACATGCCGCACCAGCGCGAGATCGTGGCTGATGAAAAGCAGCGTCGTCTGCCGCTCTTTCTGGATATCCAGCAGCAGCGTGACGACCGCCGCCTGCACCGAGACGTCGAGCGCGGAGACCGGCTCGTCGGCCACGATCAGCGACGGGTTCGTGGCAAACGCCCGCGCAATCGCAATGCGCTGCTTCTGCCCACCCGAAAGCTGGGCCGGGCGGCGCTGGGCCACTTCGGGCGGCAGTCTCACGAGGTCCAGCAGTTCGCGCAGGCGGCGCTCGATGGCGGCCTTGTCGCGATAACCGCCGAACTTGCGCAACGCGCGCCGAATCGGCCACGCCACCGAATGCGATGGATTGAGCGTGCTGTCCGGATTCTGGAACACCATCTGGATCGACTTGAGCATGTCCTTCGCACGCTTCTTCGCCGGGACCTGCGCGAGTTCGTCGTCCGCAAAGCGGATCGAACCGGAGGTCGCTTCCTCGAGCCCGACCAGGATGCGCGCGAGGCTCGACTTGCCGCAGCCCGATTCGCCCACCAGCCCCATGATCTCGCCCTTGCCGACGACGAACGACACCTGCTCGTTGGCGCGTACCGTTCGGCGTGAACCGCTGAGCGGGTATTGCTTCGAGACATTGTCGATGATCAGCGTCGCGGCCCGCTCGGGCGCCGCCGTCAGTTCAACCGGGACCCACGGCGGTGTGACGTCGATTTGTTGCCAGCGCACGCAGCGCACCTGATGCCCTTCGTCGCCCGCCGGGACGAGTGGGATCGAATCGCCCGCGCATGTTTGCGCCTCGAAATGCGCGCAGCGCGGGCCAAACCAGCAGCCATCCGGACGCTCGTGCGGCAGTGGCAGATGTCCGGGAATCGGCGCGAGCGAACGCGTGCCCTTGGCACTGCCGATGGCGGGAATGCAGTCGAGCAGGCCTTGCGTGTAGGGATGACGCGGATGACTGAAGAGCGCCGCCGTGCTCGCCTCCTCGATCATCTCGCCCGAATACATGATGCCGACACGATCGCACGCGCTCGCAATCAGCCCGAGGTTATGCGAAATGTACAAGAGGCTCGTGCCGTATTGCTTGCGCAGGTCGGCAATCAGGTCAAGAATTGCTGCCTCCACCGTGACGTCGAGCCCGGTTGTCGGCTCATCGAGAAGCAGCAGTGCCGGCCGCGCCAGCAAGGCCATCGCGATCACGATGCGCTGCTGCTGACCGCCCGACAACTGGTGCGGATAGCGCTTCAGCATCGCGAGCGGATCGGGAAGCTTGACGTTCTCGAGCATTGTCGCGGAGAGCTCGCGCGCCTCGGCACGCGAGGCGCCCAGGTGACGCCGTGGCACTTCCATGAGCTGCGCGCCGATCGTCTTGACTGGATTGAGCGCGCTCATCGGCTCCTGGTAGACCATCGCGACACGGCGGCCGCGAATCGTGCGCAACTGCGCCGCCGACGCACCCACGAGTTCTTGCCCTTCAAAACGGATGCTGCCGCCAGCTATCCGGCCCATGCCGCCGAGATAGCCCATGATCGCCATGGCAGTGGTGGTCTTGCCGCAGCCGGATTCGCCCACGAGGCCGTAGCTTTCGCCCGCCGCGATCTGCAGGGATACGCCAGGGACGGCTACGACCGATTCGTCGCGGCCGCGATACTCGATGCGCAGGCCACGGATGTCCAGCAGCGGCACGGTATCGCGAACGGACGCGGCGCTCCGGCCAAGCAGGGAGGTTTCGATGATCGCGTTCATGGTTTCCAGGCCTCACGCATGCCGTCGGCCAGCAGGTTGAAACCGAGCACGAGGCTCACGATCGCAACCGAAGGCGCGATCGACATCAGCGGCCAGACGTTGATGACCGTGGTGGTTTCGCGCACCATGCCGCCCCAGTCAGGATTAGGCGGCGGCAGGCCGAGCCCGAGAAATCCCAGGATACCGATGGTGATGATCGTGTAACCGATACGCAGGCAAGCATCGACGAAAAGCGGACCGCGGCAGTTCGGCAGCAGTTCGAACACCATGATGTAGAAGGTGCTTTCTGCACGCAGCCGGGCGGCCGCAACATATTCCTGCTGCTTCAGGTCGAGCACCAGCCCACGCACAATGCGCCCAATGCCCGGCGCGGACGCAATCGTCGTCGCAATGACGATGTTGAGCACCGACGCACCAACGTTCGCAATCAGGATCACGTAGAGGATCAACACCGGGAATGCAAGCACGAGGTCCGAAAAACGGTCGACCAGCGCCTCGATCCAACCGCCGAAGTAGCCCGCCAGCATGCCAAGCGCGATGCCCGCTACCATCGCGACGGCAACCGACAGCGGGGCCACCGCCAGCACCGTGCGCGCGCCGAAGATCAGCCGTGCAAGGATGTCGCGCCCGAGGATATCGGTGCCAAGCCAATGCGCGGCGGACGGTGTCGGATCAACCATCGCCATCGCATCCTGCGCGGTCGGCGACGGCAGCGGCAGGAACGGCGCGAGCGCGGCCAGCACGACCCAGAACAGGATCAGGCACAGGCCGATCACGGCGGTGCGCGAGCGGAACAGCTTCAGCCACGCACGTCTCGGCGCAGCGGGCGTGCGCACGGCCAGTGGAACGGCTGCGTCGGGTTCAAGAAATGACATGAGTTACCTCACCCGGATGCGGGGATTGAGAAGCATGTATCCGAGGTCGCCGAGAAACTGCGTGACGACCGCGACGAACACGGTGACGAGCGTCGCGGCCTCGAGCGTGGCGATGTCGCCGAACATGCTGGCATCGAGCAGCATGCGGCCGAAGCCGGGATACGCGAACACCATCTCGGTCACCACCACGCCGCTGATCAGGAAGTTCAGTTGCAGCAGGAGGACCGTGAACGGCGCGATCATCGCGTTGCGCAGCGCGTGGCCGAGGATCACCTGGCGCGGGCTCAAGCCCTTCAGGATCGCGGTGCGGATATATGGTTTCTCCATGACGCCGATCATCGAGACGCGAATCATCCGCGCGACATAGCCGAAGTCATACAGCACGAGCACGGCGACCGGCAGCACCATCTGCGAGGCGATCGACCAGCCGCCTCCGCCGTTGGTGTCGAGTGGACTCGTGCCGGGGAAAATGGGCCACAGGATCACGAAGAGCGTGACGAGGAACACGCCCGAGGCGAATTCTGGAATCGACGTGAAGGTGATGCAGATCACCGACAAACTCCGGTCGAGCACCCCGCCCTCCTTCAGGCCCGACAGGATGCCGAACAGCATGGAGAGCGGCACGATCAAGGCGAACGCAATGCCGGCCAGCACGGCGGTATGTCCGAGGCGCGTCCACATGACGTCGTTGACGGGTAGCTTGTAGAGCGTCGAATAGCCGAAGTTGCCGAAGTACTGCGCGCCGCGCGGATCGGTGAAGTTCAGGCCGTTGGCGGGATTTTCCAGCGGGTCGGGAATCGCGCCGACAAGCACGCCGAGCCAGTGCTCGTAGCGCAGCGGCAGCGGATCGTTCGCGTGCATTCGTTCGGAGAGCAGATCGACTTGCTGCTGGGTGGCGTAAGGCCCGAGCGTGCGGCGTGCGACGCTGCCCGGTGCGAATTCGGAGACCGCGAACACAACGAACGACGCGCACAGCATCGTGACGATCATGAGGGTCAGGCGTTTGGCGAGGAATGAAGCCATGGATCCGGCAACCTGCAACGTGAAACTGGATTGAAACGCAGCGGCCACGGCCGCGAGGGCCGTAGCGCGCCGGGAACCAAGATCAGGCGGTGACCGCGTACTGGTTGGCGAAGATGTACTGCGACGGATGCACGGAAAAGCCCTTCACCTTCTTGTCCATCACCGTCGAGAAGGTCCGCCAGAACGGCTGCACGAGCGGGCCGTCGTCCTGCATCAGCGCCTCGATCTTCGCCATCACGATGCTGCGCTTCTTCGGATCGAGAATGCCGTCGGCCTGGTCTAGCAGCGCGTCGAATTCCGGATTCGAATAGCCGGACTCGTTCCAGGCGGCGTTCGAGCGGTACGCAAGGGCGAGCGTCATGATGCCAAGCGGCCGGTGTCCCCAGCCCGTCAAGCTGAACGGCACCTTGGTCCACACTTCCCAGTACTGCGCGCTCGGCAGCGGCTTGATGTTCACCTTCACGCCGATATCCTTGAACTGCTCGGCCAGCGCCTGCACCGTGTTCAGTTCCCAGATCGGATCTGGCCGCGTCACCATGTCGATCTCGAAGCCGTTCGGATAGCCCGCTTCCGCCAGCAGCTTCTTGGCCTTGACGATGTCGCGGCCGTACTTCGGCAACGCCGCGTACTCGGGATGAACGGGCGCCACGTGATGATCCTCGGCGGGAATGCCCGCGCCCAGCAGCGAAGTGGTGATGATCTTCTGACGGTCGATGGCAAGACGCATGGCCTGGCGCACGCGCTTGTCGCCGAGAATCTTGTGGTCGACGCGCATGCGCGCCACGCCCGTTTGCGACGTCAGCACGCCATACGGTTGGACGTGCGGCAGGCGCTTCATCGCGTTGACCTGCACGGCGTCTGCTTCTGAAAGACCATCCACCTGCTTCGAGGCCATCGCCGAAATCGATGCGCCCGGGTTGTCCCCCAGATCGATGAATTCGAACGTGTCGAGATACGGGCCGGTGCCCCAATAGTCCTTGCGGGCTTTGTATTTCGCCCCCTTGCCGACGGTGAATTCCGTCAGTTCGAACGGACCGGTGCCGTTCGAGCCGGGCCCGAACACACCCTTTTCCGCCGGGTCGATGATGAACATCGCATAGTGGAACAGGTGTTCTGGCACCGCGATCTGCGGGGCGAAGGCGTTCAGGCGCACGGTCGAATCGTCAACCTTTTCGATCGCCTTGTCGGACCACAGGCGGCTCGATTTTTTGGGCTTGCCGCTCGCGTCCTTCTCGCCGGTGTCATATTCCTGCACCAGGTAGCCGGTGAAGAGGCCCAGCGTGGACGAACCCACGGCCGGGTCGCATACGCGTTTCAGGTTCCAGACCACGTCGTCGGCGGTGAGCGGGCGGCCGCTGTGCCACTTCACGTTCTTCCGGATATGCAGCGTCCAGGTCTTGAGGTCGTCGCTGACTTCCCAGCGTTCGAGCAGATACGGACGCGTGATGTTGTCGTTGCCGGTGAAGGTCAGGAATTCGCAAACTTGACGGATCACGTTCGAACGCTCGGCGAAATCGGCCTGATGCGGGCTCTTGATCTCCATGCAGCGCATGCCGATGCGCAGATGACCGCCCTTGGGCAGGGCGTCGGCGGCTTCTGCCTCATCGATGAACGGATTGGCAACGCCTGACAGCGTGTAGGCGGCGACGGCGGACAAGCCGAGCAAGGTCGCGGTCCTGAGGAAGTGGCGACGCGAGATCGCGCCGGTCTTCAGTTCTTCGACGAGGACGGGGATATGCGGATGCTCGGAAGATTGCGAATCCTTGGACACTACGTTTCTCCGGGAGGGGGCGACAGGCTGGGCGTTGAACGGATGAGCGAAGATTAAGGCGGTTCAACTTTTCAAAACAAATGCAAATGCGACATTCCAGCAACGAAAAGCGACATCGGCATGAATGAGGTTCCAACCCCGCTGTGCGCGTCAATATTTGTAATGAAACGGCAAGCGACTTGTCGGTCAGCCGCGCTGTACGACGCCGCCAAGACGCACTTCGCGCGGCGTCATGCCGTAGTGCGCGCGATAGATGCGCCCGAAGCGCGACGCCGACATGTAGCCGCAGATCTGCGCGACGTCGGGAATCGGCAGGTCGGTCTGCAGGATCAGGTCGCGGGCGCGCGCCATGCGCAGCCCCGCGTAGAAGGCCGAGGGCGTCTTGCCCAGATGCTCGACGAACAGGCGCTCGATCTGCCGCGTGGACAACTGCACGCGGCGCGCGAGCACCTGGAGGTCGACGGGATTCTGGATGCTCGTCTCCATCGCCTTGACGATCTCGACGAGCTTGGCGTTGCGGATGCCAAAGCGTGCTTGCGCGGGCATGCGCTGCGACGAATCCTGCTGGCGGATCTCGGGATGGTTGAACTGGTCCGAGATCGCGGCGGCGAGATCCCGCCCTTTGCTCGCCGCGATGATGTACAGCATCATGTCGAGCGTCACCGTGCCGCCCGAGGACGTGATGAAAAGACCGTCCACGGCGAAGATCTCATTCGTGCCGATGCAGCGCGGAAATTCCTCCTGGAACGCCGCGAGCAGCTCCCAGTGCACGGCGCAGCGCCGGCCTTCGAGCAGCCCCGCCTTGGCCAGCACGAACGGTCCCGCGCAGATCCCGCCGAGCACGCAGGCGCGGCTTTGCAGGTCGCGCAGCCACCGGAACACGGCGGGCTTGTAGGCCTTCGTGTGATTCAGGCCCGCGCAGACGATGACGAGATCGCATTTGGGGCTGTCGCCGATCGCGTAATCGATCGGCATGGGCACGCCCGCGCTCGAGAGGACCGGGGCGCCGTCGATAGACAGGAAAATCCATTTATAGAGCGAACGGCCGGCAATCCGGTTCGCCTGCCGCAGCGGATCGAGCGCGGCTGCGAACGTCAACATCGGGAAATCGGGAACGAGAAAGAAGGCGATCTTGAGCGGGTCGGTCGCGGCCGCTATTTTCTCGAGGGCGTTGTCGCTGTCTCTTGACGTCATCGCGTGCCCGATACAAGCCATAGTGCTGATGAGGCGGTGCTACGAGGTGTCATAAGCCGGAGCCGCGGGCGGCACGATCCTCTGTACGAAAAAAGATCGTGCGTGCGCCCGGACAAAAAGTTGGGAACCGGCCCCTATGATATGGCGAAAAAAATCGGAGGGTTTTGCACAGAGGACGCACCCGTATTTGACGGGGATTCGCCATGTCGATATCCGTTCCCGCGGGCATACTCAGATTTCAGCGTGCCGCCTCTTACCTTCAGCAATCCCGCGGACTATAACGATATTGAGAGCGACGACGCCCAGAGGCTCGATGACGTGCGCCGTGCGCTCGCCGAAGGCGATGATGATGATCGAGAACGCGACACAAGGCCGGATGTTTCAGGTGCGCCATTCCATATCGCCGCGACAGGTTGGGTACGTGCTGCAAGGAGGACGGGTGAACGGGATGAAAGAACGGCCGACCGGCTCCGCCTGGTCCGGCCACGCGTGACAGAAACGTCCCCTCCGGAGGTCAAAATGTGTGCCGCATCTACCGATGCGCAAATTGAAGTGCCAATGGATGATCCCGCCGTGCAATCGATACCCGCGCGGTACAAAGCTCCGGTGCAGGCTGGTCGCTACCGGCTCACCGTGCGTGCGGGAACGGGCAGCTTGAGGATAATCGCCGCCTGGCAGGCGCTTGGCTGCGAAGCCTGCCATGCCAGCCATGTTCGGATCCGGATCGACCGCCGCCACCACTTCGAAGAAATGACCTTCACGTTCGCCGCCGTGTCGCCTGACACGCTCGTCGACATGGTGGGCCGCCTGGTCAGGCTGCCGTGGGTCCTCGACGCGTGCTTCTATGCTTGACGATCGACTCGTGGAGCTCGCCGGGGCGTTTGGGTGATCTGCAGTTTGGGTGATCCGGTTCGGCAGCGGCGACAGCGTTGTGTTGGAGACGTTCCAAAGGGCGCGATTCGGCATTCACGGCATTGCCGTTCCGAAGACATTGATGAGCCAGGCCGGACCAAGATGGATTCAGGAAATGTTGAAGCGGCACGAGCATTGCTTCGCTGACTGTGTCGCAGCCATTTAAGGGCGAAGGTTGAGGATAGTCAAATCGAAAAGTCTATTGAAGACCTGCCGTCCGTCTCGGCATCCGCAGTGCATCTCGGCTTTGCGCATGGGAGCAGACTTCTAAAGACTGGGAGATCGTGATGCAAGAACACCACACATGTAAATTTCAATACACGCGCCAGCGGGGCGAGCAGCGTACCTACGATGTGGTACTGACCATAGCGCAGTTTGATTCTGGCGCATTTGCTTATAAAGCTTGGGTGCATTGCACACACGATTTCAAAGGGAATGGGTTCAACTTCCCGTTGACTGCGCGTGCGGCGGCCGACGCAGAGAACGAGGCTCGCGGACGGATTGAGCAGGATATCGAGGAGCTCGCCGGCGTCAGGGAATAGATGCCTCATCGCGTCGCGCTGCCGACAACACGCAATCGAGCCCATTCGCCGGCATCTGCCCACGGTTCCGACATCCGAAAAAATCACTCGCCGGACCGCAACTGCAACAATGCCGCAACTGAGATCAAGGTCGACTTAGCTAAGACTTAAGAGATGGGCGTCTTGAGTCGGGGTCGCTTCCAGTTCGCCGGGAGTCCTCGCTCACATGAATAAACATTTTTGCGCGGCCGGCTCGCTCACGGCGAGCACTTCGAGGTTGCCGGGCATCGCGCGATGCCCCTCATCTGCAGCCAAAGCCGGTTCCACGCTCGGAGCCAGTATCAGTCGGCTGTGCCAGCACGTAGCCCGTCCTCGTACGCACCAGCAACGGACCATTAAATACCTCCCTTAGTTTGCTCGTCATCCCGCTGGTTCAGCAGAGCTGCGATTTGCATCTTTGGTATATCACAATGTGATCCATATCCGGGCCGAGGCCCACTTGGTCGCGATTTGCAATTGCGCGCGTTGGACACGCGGATTCGACGTCTTGTCTTCGGTCGCTTTCAACGTCGACGAAAAGGCCGCGCGGGTCATTCTTCAAAACGGAATCGACAGACTTCTCCAGCAGCGATAGCCAGCTATGCGCCACGAACACCGCCGCGGTTGAACAGCGGAATGCAATGACGTCAATGCGACGGTTAGAATACAGTATGCAAACATGAGACTGGACGCAGCGATGTGTTTCCAACACCCAAATCCGGCAGGTTCGCAGGAGAGGCCTACAGCATGATCCGCACTCCTCGCCGCACCCGCATCGGCCTCGTTTTAGGTGGCGGCGCCGCACGAGGCTGGGCGCACATCGGTGCGCTTCGTGCGTTGCAAGAAGCGGGCATCAAGCCGGACATAATCTGCGGCACTTCGATTGGCGCGCTTGTCGGCGCCGTGTATGCCAATGGCGACCTTGACTGGCTCGAGCAGTGGGTGTTGCGGCTCACCTGGCAAAGCACCATACGGCTGCTTGATCTACGCGTTTCTGGCGGACTGCTGGGCGGCAAGAAGGTGATCCAGCTTTTTGCGGCCCGGTTCAACGGACGCGAGATCAGCGACTTGCAATTACCCTATGCAGCGGTCGCGACCGAACTCGATACTGGCCGCGAGACCTGGTTGCAAGAAGGTAGCGTTGTCGAAGCTGTGCGCGCTTCCATCGCGATCCCCGGACTTTTCACGCCGGTTTGGCACGATGGTTACTGGTTGGTGGATGGCGGCTTGTCTAATCCAGTCCCGGTATCGATCGCCCGCGCGATGCGGGCCGATTTTGTCATCGCGATCGACCTCAATAGTGATCTCCTTAGCGGTCGCGACTTCGGGGGCCCGATTCACGCGTTACCGCTACCCGAGGAAAACGTGCCTCCACCCGCCGGTTTGCGGCGCAACGGCAAGCCGTGGCCACGGTGGCTCGCGCCTGACCCCGAACGAACAAGCGACGATGTGCGCGTACCCCCGGCGCCGAGCGCGCGAGTGCCATCAATATTGAGTTCGATAGCCCAAAGTATCGACATCATGCAGGTGCGTATAACACGCAGCCGCCTCGCCGGGGATCCAGCGGATATCCTGATTCAGCCGCGGCTTGGCGGAATGAGTGTCTTTGATTTCCACCGCGCCGCGCCCGCTATTGCCGAAGGGCGTGCTGCAGTAGAGCGCATGTTGCCGGCGATTCGGGAACACCTGGGTCACGAGTAGTCGATCGAGTTGGGCTTCGAAAACGTAGCCCACATTAAAACTGTCAACGTTCCGACAATAATGATGTCAACTCGCACGCACGTCATCCGTTTGTTGCGGTCGATCCTTGTGGAATAAGGGTCTGCCGATTGCGAAATAAAAATGTCACCGCCCGTGCGGAGCGAACGAATATGTCACTCGTGCAGGCGGAATGCGCGCTCTTCCCCGCGAACGTCAGTTTCACTATGAGTTCATCGCCATGAGCTCTGCCTTGACCTGTTCGAGCACTGGCAGCCAGTCGCCGTACCGTTGCTGCCTATAAATCCGTATCGACGGATACCATGGACTGTCGTCGCGCCCGAGCATCCACACCCAATGCGGGTTGACGTCGAGCAGCAGCCATGTAGGCACGCCCAGTGCGCCCGACAGATGAGCAACCGATGTGCACACGGTAATAACCAGATCGAGATTGCAGACGAGCGCCGCCGATTCGTCGAACGACTGAAACTCTTTCGTCCAGTCGATAACCTCCAGTCCGTCGGACGCCATCGCCGCAACCTCGTCTGCGCCGTCGACCTGCAGGCTATAAAACTCGACACCGGACAGCGAGCCAAACGCGCGCGCATAGAGTGCCGGTGGCACCGAACGGAGCGGATTGCGCTGGTGGGTACGACTGCCACTCCAAACGAGCCCGACTTTGAGACCACTGCCACGTTGCAGCTTCTCGCGCCAGTACGCTGTGCGCCGGGCGTCAGTGACGACGTAAGAGGACGGTGCCGGCAGGTTGTCCAGCGTGACGCCAAGCGCGAGCGGCAGGCTGCCGACGGGGATATGAAAGTCAAAGTCGGGTAGCCGGGCTGTATCGTGCGGCACGACATCGACTTCGTGGTCGGACAGACTGTGCTCGAATAATTCAAATAGCGGCGCGAAGGCGCAATAGATCAGCTTGCCGCGTTCTTGCACGCGCCGCGCAACTTCCGGAATGAAGCGTGCGAACTGCAGGGCGTCGCCGAACCCCTGTTCGCCCCAGACAAACAGCGTGCGCCCGGTCAGATCCTCACCGCGCCACTGCCTATCCGGATCCAGACGCTTCGCGCCGTTCAGCTCCGGTGAACCCGCCCATCTCGCCTCGTGGTTCGCCCAGCCGTTACGATAGTCGCCCCTCTGCAATTGCAGCATCGCAAGGGCCCACTGTACCGTTGTGTCGGCCGGAGCAAACTGTGATGCTCGCAAAGCAATATCCAGCGCCTCGTCCGGGCGCTGCAGTTCCTTGAGCGCGTTGATCAGCGTCATCAGCGCCGTCAAGTAGTTGGGGGCCAGTGCACACGCGCGTTCCGCTGCGATACAGGCAAACCCGGGCTCACGCAATTTCAGCCAGATGGCGGCTGCGTTGGTCCAGGCCAGATGGTTGCTGGCATTGGCACGAATCGCGTCCTCGCAGAACCTGAGCGCTATCTGATAGTCCTGCATCGAATAGTGCAGTGCGGCCAGGTTATTGCGCAGCATCGGGTAGTCCGCGTTCAACGCCAAGACGCGCCGGTACGCATCGAGTGCGCTCGACGTCGAGCCGTTCTGCTGATGCGCGAGCGCAAGTTGAAACCACGGGTCCGGCAAATCGGGACGCAGTTCGCACCACGCTTCGGCGATTCGTGCGGTCAGTGGGTGGTTCTGCAGGTGCTGCAGGAGTTCGACCCATTCTCCCATCCAGTCTCCAGCCTCCGGCTCGATGCGCCAAGCCTGCTCCCACAATTCGTGTGCACGCTTCAATTGCCCTTGTATGCGCACAAGCCGGGCCATTTCGACCAGCGCCGGCGCAAAGCGGGGCGCCACGGCCAACGAACGATCGAGCATCGCGGCTGCATCCTGATAGTGCCCGCGTAGCCGCAGCAGATGCGCACATGTTGTAAGTGCGCCGGCATCGTCGGGCTGCAGACTCAGCCAGTGCTCGATTTCCTGCGACGCTGTAATCAGATCGCCGCAGGCCAGGCGCTGCTGAATACGCAAGAACGGAGTGTCGTGGACGGCCATGGCGGTGGACTTGTGAAGGATGGCTTGGGACGCCGCGCAGGCTGCCGCGCGGCGTACACGCAAGCTTAGCGTATGGAGCACCTCAGCAGGGCCACACGCACAGGTTCAGCGTCGACGTTGACGGGTCCATCTCGAGTCTGTTCGGCGCTGAGCCATGGCCTGTTTCGTACGCACTCGGGGCGCAGGGAGCAGACTCGAACCGGGCAAAAATGTTGTGGATCTTACAGGACCGGGTACGATAAGAACATATGGAGTTCTGCGGCGTGACCGATCTCTCAAGAGCTTGGGTATATTGCTAGCCGGCTTCCTCCTCTGACTTCTCGCGGTCGCTACGTGTCTTCAATCTCGAACTTCTTGCGATCTTTTCCTTTGATCCAGAACGGTTCGCGTCCCCAGCCACTCCACTCGATCCCGGTCTCTGGATCCCGGTAGCGAGGCCGTTTATTGAACCGCCTTCGGCGTCGGTCTGACGCGACACCGAAAACCTCCTCTTGCGTGAAGCCGAACTCCGCCACCCGTGTCCTTACTTCTTCGAGCGCCGCATTGAACTCGGCGTTGCGAGCCTCTCGAATCAGCAGATCGAGCTCGCTCGCTTTCTCTTTCAATTCCCGATAGCTCATCATTTCGTCAGCGCTCCGTGTGGAGATATACCCAGTCGCGGCACTGCGTCGTCGCTGCCTTAGCGGCAACGGTGATCGACTTGTTGCGTTAGCCTCTTTCGGAAACAGCGGGACGTTCCCTGACATGCGCATCAGCGCGCTATTGAGACTGATTTGCTTCCAAAGTCGGCGCTTGAAAGATCGCCTCTGGCGGGCGCTCCAACAGCGTTCGATAAATTAAGCCGCCAAATACCGCTCCCACCATCGGAGCCAACCAGAAAAGCCACAACTGCTGTAGAGCCCAGCCATTCTGGAAAAGCGCCACCCCAGTGCTGCGTGCCGGATTCACTGATGTATTTGTGACCGGGATGCTGATCAGGTGAATTAGCGTCAGACACAAGCCGATGGCCAATGGTGCGAAGCCGGCTGGCGCGCGCTTATCGGTCGCACCGTGGATCACGATCAGAAAGAATGCAGTCAGTACAACTTCGGTCAGGGCTGCGGCTCCGATCGAAAAGCCTCCGGGCGAGTGTTCGCCATATCCGTTCGACGCGAACCCGCTGGTGGCGGCATCAAACCCCGGCTGTCCGCTCGCGATCAAATAGAGCACCGCACCCCCGGCGATGCCACCGATCACCTGTGCAACCACGTAAGGAATGACGTCTTTCGCGGGAATGCGTCCTCCCGCGAACAGTCCCACGGTCAATGCGGGATTGAAATGCGCGCCTGAGA
>JGI12635J15846_10001838_pt1 | contig 18499 bp, 20 predicted proteins | sample BlaSpr_A8_OM2_M2_FD_15846 | JGI IMG/M metagenome (IMG submission 15846) | reverse complement strand
CATCTCTCTACTTCGCGTGATCAACACCCCGCCGCGCGGCATCGGCAAAAGCACCATCGACACAATCGAGCACGTCGCCCTGGAAACTGGCCTGTCACTCTGGGGCGCCCTCGTAGAAGCCATCCGCCGCCAGCTTCTGCCCCAGCGCGCGCTCTCCGCGCTGAAAAGTTTTCAGCAGTTAATCGCCGACGCCCAAGGCCTGCTGTCCGGAACATTCGTCGAACAACTGGAAGCAAGTGCCGAGGCCGGCGTGGCGTGGGCGCCCTCGCCCGCGTTGCCCGAAGCGCCACAAATGTTGCAAGCAGCCGCAGACGATTCTCTTGTCGACGACGCAGCCGCCTTCGACCCCAGCGAATTCGAAAACACCGCCTTCGATTTCGGCGGAGCCTACACCGGCGCAGCCGAAGCAAACCATCTCGTTCGCGTCAGCGTCCCGCCGGCAGTCGAACCGGGCCAGCAAGATGCCGGCACCACAGATATCGTCACTGCCAACTCTTCCACCGCCGAGCTCCTAAAATTCCTCATCGACCGCACCGGCTATATCAAAATCCTCGAAGCCGAAGACACGCCCGAAGCCTTCTCCCGCATCGAAAACCTGCGCGAACTCGTCAATGCTGCCGCCGACTCGCGCGACCGTGGCGAAACGCTCGAGCAATTCCTCGATCACGCCGCCCTCATCGCCGATGCGGATGACTACGACGAGCGCTCGCAAATTACGCTGATGAGCCTCCACGCCGCCAAGGGCCTGGAATTTCCGCTGGTTTTTCTCAGTGGCCTGGAAGAAGGCTTGTTCCCGCACTCCCGCACCATGCTGCAACCCGACGACGTCGAAGAAGAGCGCCGCCTCTGCTACGTCGGCATGACTCGCGCCATGGATCAGCTCATCCTCACTCGCGCCGTCTACCGCCGCCGCTACGGCACAGATTTGCCCGAAGCCAGCGTCCCCTCAAGATTTCTGGAAGAAGTCCCGGCGCCGTTGATCGAAGAGTTGGGGACTAGAAAAACTCATGGGGGGACGGCCGCCCTCGGCCGTTCTGCGGGGCGAAGCCCGGCAACTGCTTACACCGAATCCGCTCACTACTCCTACGAAGACGAAGACCAGAGCGCGGCCTGGAAACGCGGCGCCAGCCAGTCCTCCCGCCAAAAACCGACGGCCCCGGCCAAGCCCTACAACTCCATCGAGAACATCTCCGAGTTCTTCGCCAGCCGTGGCAAGAAGTTCAGCCTCGCAAAAATTCCCGTCGCAGAGCCCACCGGCAAGCGCGGATTCCGCCCTGGCCAGAAAGTTCGCCATCCGAAATATGGCGAAGGAACCGTCTACCAGCGAGAAGGAGAAGGCGAAGAAGCCAAGATTACTGTACAATTTCCTCGCTTCGGCTTGAAAAAGCTGGTGGAGAAGTACGCGCAGCTGGAGCGAGCTTGAGCGCAATCTGGTAACTTTGTAATTGGGTGATCTTCCTTATTGTGACCGCGGTTGCGTGGTCAAAGAGTCCAAATTACGAAATTCCCCGATTACCAAATTGCAAAATTTTAAGATTCAAGAAAGCAATCATGGCAAACACAGCAGAACTCACGAAAGAAGAACGTAAAAAGTCAAAACGTGCCGCTCGCAAGAAAGCAAAGGCGGAAAAGCCCAAGAAGCCCCGCGATTACGCCCGCGGCTCGAAGAAACGCAAAGTGAAAAAACTGGCGCGCGGCCAATCGAAGCGATAAGCGGCAAAGGCACCAGACGCTTGGCATTTAGCCGGAAGGCTTCTGCAATCTGGCAGAACCTAAACCGGCTAAATGCTAAGTGCCCAATGCGGAGTGCTTTTTCAGGAGACGACCACCACTTGTCCCAACCATCCACGGAACCCGCCGCAACCGTCCGCACCTCCGACAGCCAGCTTTTTTGCTGCAAGTCGATCGACAAGTTGATCGCCGAATCTGAGGCGCCCGGCCAACGCCTGCAGAAGACTCTCGGCCCCTGGTCGCTGACTGCGCTCGGTATCGGCGCCATCATCGGCTCCGGCATCTTCATTCTCACCGGCACCGCTGCCGCTGGAGAATATTTCCAGGCGCCGTCCATCCTGCATGCCCAGGCGCTCGATTTGATTGTCAGTTTTCTGCGCACCGGGCACGTTGCCGGAGCGCTGATGCACGGCCGGCCTCCGGCAGGACCATCGATTGCCATTTCGTTTCTTCTCGTGGCGGTTGCGTGCAGCTTCGCCGGTTTGTGCTATGCCGAGTTGGCGTCGATGATCCCCATTGCCGGCAGCGCCTACACCTACTCGTATGCCACGCTTGGCGAAATCTTTGCCTGGATCATTGGCTGGGACCTGATTCTTGAATACGTGGTCAGCAATGTCGCCGTGGCGGTCGGCTTTGCTGGCTATACCAAAGCTCAACTGGCGGCATTCGGTCTCAACTTGCCGGACAAGTGGGCGAGCCCTGTCTGGGCTTCGGGCCAGTGGACAGGCGCCTATTTCAATCTGCCGGGATTTCTGATTGTGTTTATTCTTACGCTGCTGCTGGTGCGCGGCGTAAAGGAATCGGCCTCGACCAACAACATCATGGTCACGGTCAAGATTGGTGCGATCCTCACTTTCCTGGTGGTTGGCGGAATGCTGGTGAAGCCGGCGAACTGGACTCCCTTTGCTCCCTCGGGCTTTGGCGGAATCGTGACCGGCGGGGCCATCGTTTTCTTTACCTACATCGGATTCGATTCCGTCTCGACAGCTGCGGAGGAGTCGCGCAACCCGCAAAAAGACTTGCCCTTCGGCATCATCATGTCACTGATTATTTGCACCCTGCTCTACGTAGGTGTCGCCGTCGTGCTGCTGGGCATGATGAAGTACACAACCTTCGTTTCTGGAGCGGCCGCCGAGGCCCCGGTCGCCTACGCCATGAAGTATCTGGGAGTGCATCCCTTCTTCCGGTCGGTGATCGTGATCGGCGCGCTGACGGGAATGATTTCCTCGTTGCTGGTATTTCAGTATGGGCAGGCCCGCATCTGGTACGCCATGTCTCGCGACGGTTTGTTGCCGAAGCTGTTCTCCGCTGTGCACCCGAAATACAAAACGCCGCACTGGTCCACGTGGATCGCTTGCTTCGCCGTGGGCATTCCCGCCGGGTTCGTGGATATCGGCGATGCCGCCGATCTGGCGAATATTGGAACGCTGTTTGCCTTCGTGCTGGTTTCGCTGGGGGTGATTTTGCTGCGACGCAATCAGCCAGATCGAAAGCGGACGTTCCGCGTGCCCTTTGTCCCCTGGTTCCCGTTGCTGTCGGTGCTTTTTTGCGGCGGCCTGATGTTCGGGTTGACCCTGATCACCTGGCTCCGCTTCGTAATCTGGCTGGGCCTCGGTCTCCTGATCTATGTCTTCTACAGCCGCCACCGCAGCGAGTTCGCCAAGCAGTCGCTGTCAACTGGACGCTCTGTCATCTGAGCGAAGCGAATCGGTCTGCGTGGTCGAAGGACGCCTGTGCACCCTTTCGTCACGAAAGGCCCGAAGGCGATTCTTACGTCGCCGTGGTCTTCGCTCTTGGGGTCGACCTCGCGTTGCTTTCTCCCAGCCCCAACCGTAAATTCTCCTCCTCGCAAATCTTCCCCCAAGAATCTACAATCAAGCGTGATGTCCACTGTACTCGATCGGCCGCCGAGCAGCTTCCTCCGCCTTCTGCCTAAGGCCGAACTCCATCTTCACCTCGAGGGCGCAATCGAGCCGGCGACGCTGTTCGAACTCCGCGCTCGTCGCGGCGAACGGGTCACTCAAGGCGAGATGGAGCGACTCTACACCTACGCCGATTTTCCCGGCTTCTTGCTTGCCTTCAAGAACATCACCGAGCACCTGCGCACACCCGAAGATTACGAGCTCATCACCTACCGCCTGATGCAGCGCTTGAAAGAAGAAAACGTTCTGCACGCTGAAGTTTACGTTTCGGTTGGCGTCTGCCTGTGGCGCAATCACGATTTCGCTGCTATTTTCGAAGGCCTCGATCGCGGCCGCGCCCGCGGCGCGCGTGATTTCGGCATCTCGCTCGTCTGGATCTTCGATGCTGTCCGTCAGTTCGGAAGCGAGGCGGCGCAGAAGGTCTTCGAACTCGCCGTCCGCTATCACGATCGCGAAGTTGTCGGCATCGGAATCGGCGGAGACGAGCAGAAAGCACCGCCGGAACTTTTCCGCGATGCCTACGCGTGGGCCGCCGACCACGGCATGCGCCTCACGGCGCACGCCGGTGAAACGGGCCCGCCGGAATCGGTGTGGGGAGCGCTTAACCTGCGCGCCGAGCGCATCGGCCACGGTCTCACCGCCTTCCACGATCCCGATCTCGTGGAAGAGCTTGCCCAGCGCCAGGTCCCGGTCGAAATCTGCCTCACCAGCAACCTGCGCACCGGCCTCTGTCCCAATCTCAACGATCATCCGGCAAAGAGTTATTTCGACCGCGGCGTCATGATCACGCTCAACAGCGACGATCCCGCGATGTTCGGCACCACGTTGGCCCGCGAATACCAGCTCGCGCAACAAACTTTCGGATTCACCGACGAGCATCTTCGCGAACTTGCTCGCAACTCATTCGAAGCATCGTTCCTGCCGGCGGAAAAAAAGCTGGAATTCCTAAACCTCTTCGACGCCGCTGCCGCCAGATGATGGGGAACTTGATCGCCCGCTTGTCAGTCAATTCTTACAGTAGCCTTTCTCTGAGAACGGAGAACTGAGAGCTAGAAACGGGAAACTCGAAGCTGACTTCTTCATGCCCCTCCACATCGGCATTGTCGCGTGCAGCACGGAAGGAGCCGCGCTCTGCTACCGCGCCGTCTCGCTCGAAGGCTCTCAGTCATTAGGTGTTCACGATCATCCTGAAGTGTCGCTGCACTCGCACTCGCTCGCGAAGTATATGAAGTGCATTTACGCCAACGATTGGGTGGGCGTGGCCGAACTCATGCTCTCTTCCGCGGACAAGTTAGCCCGCACCGGCGCCGACTTCCTCATCTGTCCCGACAACACGATCCACCAGGCCTTTGACCTGATTGAGCACCGTTCGCCGCGCCCTTGGCTGCACATTGCGAGAGAGGTTGCGAAAGAGGCGCAGCGCTGTCAGTTCAAGCGTGTGGCCGTCCTCGGCACGCGCTACCTCATGGAGGGTCCGGTCTACCCCGAAGCCCTGAAAGCGGCGGGTATCGAACAACGCATCCCCGGAGCCGAGCAGCGCGAACGCCTTGATCAGATCATCTTTAACGAACTAGTCAACGCTCAGTTCCTGCCGCGCTCGCTCGCGTATTACGTCGAAGTGATCCGGTCTTTTCAGGACGAGGGCTGCGACGCAGTTGTACTCGGCTGCACTGAAATTCCGCTGCTGGTCGCACCGGCATCTTCGCCGCTCCCCACGCTGGATTCCACGCGCCTGCTGGCGAAAGCCGCGGTACGCAAAGCGGTGGAAGGCTAGCAGAAGCGATATGGGAAGGTGAACACGATGTCTGGAAAGCAAGCAATAATCGGCGATATTTGTGAAACCCGGACACCGGCAGGCCTAGCTTATATTCAGCACGCTCACGAAAGTAAAGACATGGTTCAAGTGGTAAGGGTGCTTCTTGGATTCTTCGGCGCCCGCCCGGTCGACCTTGCCGAATTAGTGCGACAGAAAGAACTCTACTTCGTTTTTTACAGGTCGAGCTACGCCGTCCGTGACCACCAAGCTGAGATTGTTTCCCATCAGCCGGTACCCGAGTGGACGCACCCGTACCCCCTCATGCGATGGCCTGGTGCATCTGAGCAAAGCGGAAAAACAGTCGCTTGGAAGCTATTCAGAGCGTCGGATGTTCTGACCGTTCAGATGCACCAACGCACGCCGGTGATCCGGACACTAACACCGGACCAAGAGGCCCTATCAGTTCATCAGCTTTGGCCGCATCCTGTCATGGTCAGACCACTGGGACGGGGCTGGATACCGGAACGCGCAGAAGAACTGCGGCTCCAGGACTTCGCTGAGGCGAAGACACGAAGGGCTAGCCAAGATCCCGAGAAGCCGTCTGCAGGATCCATGAGGCATTCTCTGTACTTTCCCGAGAAGCCGAAGGCGGAGAAGGCCGCTGAAAGGCTCCGCAAGCGTGGTCTCCGGGTTGGAGTTCGCAAAGGCGCGGACGGAGAGAAGTGGCTCGCCCCGGCGACAAATGCTCCTCCGAGGACAGCGGAGCAAATGGATGAGGTTTGCGACGAGATGGAAGCTTTGGCGACACAGTTCAGCGGCGAGTATGACGGTTGGGAAGCAGAAATCGACTCGCTTGGTCCTGACGGTATTGAAAGGGTCAATTAGCTGCCCCACCGACTCAAATTCCGCCAACTCCCTGGCCTCTACGGCATCGTGCGCCTCGCGCCGGATGCGTCAGTTCCCGACTGGGCAACCGGGGGGGACTTTACCTCAATCACGCGCGCCCCCGACGAACTTTCCATCGTTTGCCCAGCGGATAACCTTCCGGTGGACATAAGTTCTCCCCACCGTTGGATTTGCTTCAAGCTCGGAGGCCCGTTCCCCTTCTCGCAAACTGGAATACTGCTCTCGTTCCTCGAGCCGCTCTCGAACAACGGCATCCCCATCTTCGCCATCTCGACTTACGATACGGACTACGTTCTCGTGCTGGAAGAATTCCTGGAGGCAGCCAAGCGAGCTCTTGCCAAGGCGGGGCACGAGCTCATTTGAGGGGTCGCTAAATCCCGGCGACAATTCAGGGAACGAGGGTTCAACCCGCGGTGCCGGGGACACCGTTCGCCCCGCGAAATTCGCCACCCGCTGTCGTGACGCCTGCACGTATCTCGCATTCATGCTGTAATAAGTAGGCACCCAACGTAATGCCATCCGCCTTTACAATCCTGCGCCGCCGCGCCAAGGCGCTCAACCGCAACCTCCGCGGAACAGCCATGGCTGCGCGCGCTCTTGCCTCGACCGAGCATCCTTTGCTGGCTCACATTATTCCCGTGCGGCGCTGCAACCTGGCCTGCACCTACTGCAACGAGTTCGACGATTTTTCGAAGCCGGTGCCAACGGAAGAAATGTTTCGCCGCATCGACAAGCTCGGTTCGTTGGGCACGGCCGTAGTCACAATCTCCGGTGGCGAGCCGTTGCTGCATCCCGCACTGGATGACGTCATCCGCCGCATTCGTCAAAACGGTATGATCGCCGGGCTCATCACCAACGGCTACTTGCTGGTCGCCGAACGCATTCAGCGCCTGAACCGCGCCGGCCTCGAGTGGCTGCAGATCTCCATCGACAACGTGAATCCCGATGAAGTTTCGAAGAAAAGCCTAAAAGTCCTCGATAAGAAATTGCAGCTGCTGTCTGAGTACGCGGATTTTCACGTGAACATCAATTCTGTGGTCGGCAGCGGCATTCACCATCCCCAGGACGCGCTCATCATTGGCAAACGTGCCCTCGAACTCGGCTTCACCTCAACCATCGGCATTATTCACGATGGCAGCGGCCAGCTCCAGCCACTGGGGGGAGAAGAGCGCCGCATCTACGAGGAAATGAAGTCGTGGGAGAAGAGCAGCTTCACCCGCATCAACGCCTTCCAGGACAACATTGCGCAAGGTTTGCCGAATGATTGGCGCTGTCGCGCTGGCGCGCGTTATCTCTACATCTGCGAAGACGGATTAGTACACTACTGCTCGCAGCAGCGCGGCTATCCCGGCACGCCGCTGGCGACTTATACTCACCAGGACATGCGTCGGGAATATCTCACCGAAAAAAGCTGTGCGCCTCATTGCACGGTTTCCTGCGTGCATCAGGTATCGATCTTTGATAGCTGGCGAGGCCCGCAGCATCCGGCATCCGCGGCTCTGGCGGCACCACCCACAACTGAACTCGTGCAAATTAAGTAAGAACTGTCTGCCGTGTAGGCGTCGCGGCCCACTATTTCTTCGGCTGTGCTGACGGCGGCAAAATTCCGTTCAGACGCAAATATTGAGCTGCCGCGGCGTAGTGATCGGCCCATCCGCTGGCCAGGCCCAGCGATGCCATGGCGCGTGGAAACTTCCGTCCGCCGAAGAATTCAATGCTGTCGCCCAGCTTCGAGTCGTCCATCTTTCCGAGAGCCTCGCCGCAAAAATCGAAAGAGGCCGTGGCCGCAGCCAGCATCTTGTCTTTCGAATCGCTTTCCTTCACTTCCTCGATTTTGGGTTCCGCAATATCAGCTGCCTTGGCGCAACCGGAGTTGTTCGACTCGATGATGTGCACAACCAAATGCGCAAAGCTCATCTGCTCCGGCGTGGGTTTGTAATTGAACTTGTCGGCCGGCATGGCGGTAATCGCGCCAAGAATATTATTCCGCGAGCGCGGAAGCAGCGCGCGGAGCGAGGCAGTCACCGGATCTTTCACTGGCGCGGAAGTTTGTGGAGTTGCCGAGGAAGCCATGGACGACTGTGCCGTTGCGCTCTGTGACCACGCCGAACCCAAGCAAGCGCATGCGAATAACGTGACAAGAATCCGTTTCATTCAAGAATCTCCCAGTATCAAAGTTTTTGATCCCTAACCTGCCTAAGACCGGGCAGCAAGCGCCGCGGCGCCTAATTTCCAGAACAAATACCATGCGGCGACGATCACAATCGCTGTCGTGCGCTTCACTTTACTGTTGCAGGAAAACCCGATTCCCATGAGTACGATGGTCCAAATAACAATAACATCCAAGGCGGAAGCCATCCCATACAGAAACTTATTGGTCGTCGGATCCATGAAGTACGCCGGGTTTGTCGCCACCGGATTGTTCACGTTAAATCCTTCGGGATTGATCCCGGCAAACATCGATATTGCCCCTAGAATCGAACCGACGACGCTGGGAAGGGCGGCGTAAAAAATAACCGCATACGCCGTTTTGTAACTAAGATCCGCGCCCGCGGCAAACTTGAAAGTCGCCCACAGCGCCACGCTGGTGATTGCGAAATAGAACAGGATCATTACCGGGATCCCGTACGACAGATAACGGATAAGGTTGCTGGAAAAGGCAATCCGCTTCGCTTGCTGGTCAGCCGGGAGCTTGTCGAATTGATCGGCGCTCGAGGAATTCGCAACCTGGTTCTTGGTGATCTGCTCGAATCCGACCTGCCGGTCCATGGAGTACACAAATACCAGCGAGACGATGGAGATCAATAGCCACGGTCCCCACCAACTCGCATTCGTACGCAAATCGGTGAAAGTTTTCGAAGGCGCGATGAAAGTATTGATGATGCGCGCGCCCTCGGAAAGCGAAGACGGGCCCGGCGCGGGCACTGATACGGACAAGGGTGGGAGCGGATCGGCAGCCATGTCCAAGCCTCCTACGAAACCCGAAAACCCAAGAACACTGAAAAAAGAACAGCGGAAAGAAGATGCCAAGGAATTCTAGCCGGGAGACGGCCCCGACACAAGCGGCGAAGCGGCCAATGCGAGACGCCCGCCGAGTTTAAGATATTCCCGTGCAGAATGTGACGCCATTCGCGATGGGCGCGCTTGCTCTGGAACTGGCCCCGGCACTTTTATTTGGCTGCGCCGCGGAACGGGTTGCGCGCGCCGTGGGGCGCTGGCCTGTGGCCTTGCGAGTGAGTCTTCCTGCGCTCTTTGTCGTGCCCTACGTGATGGTTTCGGTCTCTGCTCACATATTTCAATGGACCTGGTTCGCTCTCTATGCCGTGCTGCCCGTGGCAATCGCATGGCTGCTGATGCGCGCCGCGCAGGCTGACCCGGAGCAGCGCGGCGACTGGCGCGACGCTTTCATCCTGCTGGTGCTCGGGCTCGCGGTCGATCTGCGCTGGTTTGAAAGCGCTTGGCCGAGCGGTTTGCGGGCTCTGAACGAATTGCTCCTGGTAGATGCGGGCCTGTATGGATTTCTCGCGATCCGCCAACTGAGCGGGACCGGATTCGATTTCCATCCAAAGTGGAGCGACTGGAAAACCGGTCTGCGAGAGCTCGTCTTCTTCACGCCCGTCGTCATCGTGCTGGGCCTGGCGCTCGGCTTCATCCATCCGCATCGCAACCTGCCGGGGATTGGCAGCGCGCTGCTTCGCTGGGTCGCGATATTTTTCTTTACCGCCGTCCCCGAAGAGCTTTTCTTCCGCGCCTGGGTGCAGAACCTGCTCGAGCGCCGCCTGGGACGGCGCGCCGCACTGGTGATCGCCTCGATCCTGTTTGGCCTGTCGCACTTCAACAAACGCTCCGCACATTTCAATTGGCGCTACGTGCTGCTGGCAACCATCGCCGGAATTTTTTACGGACGCGCCTGGCGCGAGCACCGGCGCGTACCGGCCTCCACGATCACTCATGCCAGCGTGGATTGGCTCTGGGGTCTGTGGTTCTAGCGTGGCGAGAAGCCCGGTCGACGCGAGATGAAACCGTTAATTTATCCCGCGGCTGTCCCATTCCCGTTAAACTAGCTTTCCTCGTTTGAACTCCATGCCGCATGCGCCCGCCAAACCCGATTACGGCATCGACGCCCCCGGTGTTATCCGCAACCTCTTGGTGATTGGCCTCGCGCTCCTGGTGTTGGCGCGTTTTCTGCCCGTATTGAAAATTGGTTCCATCAGCCTCGTGCTTGGGCCCATGGCTCTTTGGACGGGGCTCATCTGTGTGTTTCAGGGTATGGCGATGATTCTTTACGCCAAAGCAGGGAAGTTTCGCCATCGCGATCGCGTGCTCGCCCAGATCAACTGGACCGGGAACGAAGCTGTTCTCGACGTCGGGACCGGTCGAGGCCTGCTGCTGATTGGAGCTGCTCGGAAACTAACCACCGGCAAAGCGATGGGCATCGACATCTGGAGCAAAGCCGATCTCTCCGGCAACTCGATGGAGAAGACTCTGAGCAACGTCGAACTTGAAGGCGTCTCCAGCCGGGTCGAAATAAGAAGCGAAGACGCCACTGCTATGAAATTCCCCGACGGAACCTTCGATGTAGTCCTCTCTAACCTATGCATTCACAATATCCGCAGCCGTCAGGGCCGCGACCAGGCTTGCGGGGAGATTTTCCGGGTCCTCAAGCCGGGCGGCAGGGCCATCATTTCTGATTTCAAGAATACCGCAGACTACGTGAAGGCTTTCCAGTCCGCCCAAGCCAGTGCCTCCCGCGGCAGCCCCGATTTCCTGCACACTTTCCCCCCGCTGCGCGTCGTTGAAGTCACCAAGAAATAGCCAATTGCTCCGCTTCTTGACAAACGGGTGTAGACTGTCCCTCGGGTCAAATGGCGCGAAAAGGCGCGCAGCTCAAGGCATTTCACTTGGCTGACGATTGACCCTCCCAAGGGGAAACAGGAAAAGTGGCATTGCGATTTTTTGACATCCGCCTCACACCTCAAATCATCTTATCGGTTGGGAAGACGGAATAGGGATTCGTTCTTGGGCTGGTTCGATCCATTTCGCGCGTCGCTAGTCGCCTTGGTGTTTCTCGGCGGAAGCCTGCCGGCACTGGCGCGCGGAGTGAGTGGAGCCGTAGTTCAGTCCAACGATCCTGCGGCTGCTTCGAACATCGTCATCGGTTTTGTGGGTGGATTCGTGGACCACAACAATCCCCACCATGGCCCGGTTCAACTCGCCAAGCACATCCACCAAACCGTCCCCCAGGGCACTTACGTCCGGGTTTTCGAGAATCGCCGCCGAAAGCGGGCTCATGAGGTGGTGCTCAGTCTTCTCGATACCAATCACGACGGCGTGCTCTCCGCCGAAGAAAAATCTCGCGCCCGTATTATTATCGTCGGCCATAGCTGGGGAGCGGCCGCGGCGGTCCTGCTGGCGCGCGATTTGCGCCGCGAAGGTGTGCCAGTTCTTTTGACGGTGCAGGTGGATAGCGTTGCCAAACCGTGGGAAAACGATTCCATCATTCCCGACAACGTATCCCAGGCGGTTAACTTTTATCAGACCGAAGGCATCATCCATGGCCGGCGCCAGATCACAGCTGCCGATCCCGCAAAGACTGAGATCCTCGGAAACTTCCTCATCGATTACAAGAAAACTCCGGTCGAGTGCCCGGAAGCTTCCTGGTGGGACAGGATTGTCACTCCCGGCCACATGCAGAGCGAGTGCGATCCCAGCCTTTGGTCGCGAATCGCGAGCTTGGTAACGCAGCGGCTCTCGCCTGAGCCCACTTCCACCGCTGTCTCTCAATCCAATCAGCTTCACGCAAGCCAATAAATCTAAAGCCGGATGTTATCGATAAGCCGCGTCGTGCCCACGAATGCAGCGACCGCTATCAGCGTGCCTTTGTCCGCACTTCGGACCGGATCAAGGCTATCCGGATCAACGATTTCAAAATAATCGAGGCGCACCGATTTTTCTGCGGCGAATTCTTCGCGGCCAAGAGCCACGAGTTTTTCCGCAGAACGTTCGCCGCCTTCCCACATCTCCTGCACCCGCATCAGCGAGCGATGCAGCACCAGCGCTTGTTTCCGCTGCTGCGGATCAAGATAGGCATTGCGGGAACTCATGGCCAATCCGTCGTTCTCCCGCACAATCGGGCATGCCACGATCTCCACGGGAATGTTCAAATCGCGCACCATGTGCCGGATAATTGCCACTTGCGCCGCGTCCTTTTCTCCAAAGAACGCCATATCAGGTCCAACCACGTGAAACAGTTTGGCCACCACCGTGGCAACGCCGCGGAAATGCCCGGGCCGCGACCGCCCGTCCAGCTTATCGCTCAGGCCGTCAACCGTAACCCACGTCACGGCGCCCGCCCGATACATTTCCTCCACTGACGGAACGAAGAGGAACTCCACGCCTTCTTTCTCCAGCGACTCCCGGTCGCGATCAAATGTCCGCGGATACTTTGCCAGATCTTCGGTGGGCCCAAACTGTGTGGGATTTACAAAAATCGAAGCTGCGACCACATCGCACGCTGCCCTGGCCGCACGCACTAAAGAGAAATGGCCTTCATGCAGCGCTCCCATGGTCGGCACAAATCCCAACCGCATGCTTCCGCGCCGCGCACCACGGCACGCCGCGCGCATATCCCGGATGGAGTTGCAGATTTTCATTTGCCGGAAGGATCGTTTGAGGTCTCTAGGATGAAGGAATCCAGTTGATGGCAACGTGTGCGCTCTGCAATTCTCCTGCAACCACGCCCCGGTTTCGCCGAAGCGCAATTTTGTCTGGCTCGGAACTCGTCGGCTTCGCATCGACCAGTACTGCGACCGCCCGCCCGTATGGCCACGCCGAGGCCGGCAACTGCGCCAGCGCCTTCAAAACCTCTTCCGGCTTCAGAATCTGCTCTTCACTGGCCGCCACTCCGCTGAGCAGTCCCACGCTGGCGGGACGAATTACAAGGTATGGATTTCCCCAATGCTTGTTCTCTTCGATGGACGTCAGTTTAGCCGGGTCGGCGGGAGCCACCATCTGTAACAGGCTCTCCGGGTCTGTCGCCGGCTGAGCATTCTCCCGCGTGCACGCGACGAGAGAAAAACTCGTGGTCAAAACAAAAACTGCGAAAATGAAAAGAATCGCCCTCGGCCAGTCCTTCGCGGGCCTGCTGTCGGCTGCAAAAAACTTCACCGCGCCACCATTGGAACGTCTGTCTTCACCGCCCACACCAGAGCAACAATCCAGCCGATCATGGTCCAGCCCAGAAAAAAGTTCAACAGCACAATCGCCGTTATATCCCGCTTGCTTCGGGCCAGAGCAACGATCGACGGCAGAAAATACATCACAAAACCGAAGCCGAAGAATGGAAAAAACAACGCTGGGAGAAACATAACCACCTCCGCTCCATCTAGGCTAGCACCATCGCGGATTCCAAGTCATCACCCAGGGCACAATACCCTTTACCGACGCATCGCCCGCTTTCGCTCCAGTACCGTCTCCAACCCCGCCTTCGTTTCCGGGGGCAGATGATAAGACTCTGCATCGGACGGGTACTGCCGCGACTTCACGTCCGCGCGAAACTCCCGCACTGCATTCGTGATCAGCGTGCCAGCTTCGCCATATCGGCGCACAAACTTCGCCGGCGTCCCGAACGTCAGATTCATGATGTCGTGAAACACCAGCACCTGGCCGTCGCACTCCGGACCGGCTCCAATCCCAATCGTCGGCGCACTAACCTCGGCGGTGATCATTGCAGCTACTTCGCGCGGAATGCCTTCCAGCACCATGCAGGCCACGCCCGCGCGGTCCAGTGCCACGGCATCACGCATCAACTGTTCAATCCCATCGAGATTTTTTCCCTGCACCTTGTACCCGCCCATCACGTTGACCGACTGCGGAGTCAAACCAATGTGGCCGGCAACCGGAATTTCCGCGTCAATGAGCCGCCGAATTAGGTCGGCGCGCTTCTCACCTCCCTCAATCTTTACCACTTCCGCGCCGCCCTCCTTCACAAATCGCGTGGCATTGCTGAGGGCGCTCTGGGGGTCAATCTGGTAAGACCCATAAGGCATATCCGCCAGCAGCAGCGCATTCTTCACGCCACGCCGCACCGCCTTCACGTGGTGCAGCATCTCGTCGACCGTGACCGAGAGCGTATTTTCGTAGCCCAGCATCGTCTGCGCCAGGGAATCGCCCACCAGAATCATTTCGACTCCAGCCTCGTCCAAAAGCCGTGCTGTTGAATAGTCGTAAGCGGTGAGACAAGTAATGGGATCGTGACGGAGTTTCTGTTCCCGCAGAGAAGCGATGGTGACCTTCTGGCGGCCTTCGTCGGGGAGACGCCTGCCAATCGGAGTGATGCTCATTTATCCTCCAGTGCCCCTCCGCCTCTGGCGGATAGAGCCTGTCAGCATCTTTGTGGATGCTAGAGGTATTGTAGCGCAAAAGGATCGTTCGTCGATAGCCGTTTGTCCTGGCGCGGCGGGGATGTTTTCTGGGGTTTCGTAAACGCGATTGGGAGCCCGCATCGACGGGTTCTACTCGTTCTGCGAAAAGAATCTGCTGCGCACACGGATGTTTGGCTGCTTCGTCAAGGAGCTCGGCAAATTTGCAAAGTGGCGGTTGCGGTAGTTCGGTGATCCATCGCGATCGCGAGATACACCGAGCTCTTCAGATCCTCGCCAGAAGCGGCGATACGAGCTGTTTATGGGCTTGTCCACTTAGTCCTGCTATTAGCCAAGGAAGTAGTGGCGCAAGTGAAATCGCTACTCCGTACCTTGGGCCATCAAGTGACCCTACCGTTTCCTCCTGCGCCTGGCGTTCTCTCGCAGCCACGAGGTATATGCAGCTTCATCTAGCGTGCCCGACGCCAACCCCATGACCGCTTGCGTAGCGTCAGCTTCGCTGGCCTCGAGCTTGAAGCCGTTGAGTTCGAGGAAGAGCACGCCGACCACGAAACCGGCCCGCTTGTTGCCATCGACAAAGGGATGGTTGCGGACAATGCCTGCCGTATACAAAGCCGCCATCTCGACGACGTCGGACGAATTGCCGTAGGCATGGTGCTGCCTGGGCCGGGCGAGAGCGGATTCCAATAGCCCTTGATCACGTACTCTCGTGGCTCCCCCGTGCCACGCGAGAAGGCGGTCGTGGATCGCAAGCGCGTCCCGTAACTCGATCCATATCAGCTCGCCCTTGGTCGCCACGTTTCACTTGGCCAGCGCGTGCAACGTGTTGCGGTAGCGACCCATGATCTCCTCCGCCTTGCCCATTTTCTTCTCGAACGTAGGATCGTAAGGCGTGAGCCGGTAGTCCCCGTCGCCAGCTTCAATTAGAAAAACCTGCTCCCCGTCGCCCGTCTGCAACCGGTTGATCACTTCTTTGGGCAGGACAACCCCAAGCGAGTTGCCAAACTTGCGGATCTTGAGCTGAACCATGGTCCCTCCTGAGTTATTACAATTGTAATAACCTTGGGGGGATAAACGCAAGTCCCCAATTTCAGAGGGCAAACCACGAACGACTAGCTACCGACGACGGTCTCACGCCCCCACCGCTTCCTGCCCGCCCAGCGGCAGGAAATATTGTGTCCCCTTGATTGGCTCGGTCACTTTGCGCAGCAGTTCCTGCAAATCCTCATTGCGATCCACAAAATCAATGTCCGATGTATTGACGATCAGCAGATCCGACGACGTGTAGTGAAAAAAGAAGTGCTCGTAAGCCTTCACCACTTCTTCCAGATATTCGTCGCTTACCGCCCGCTCACCCGGCGCATTCTTTTTTTTCAGCCGCTTTTTCAGCACCTCAGGTGTGGCCTGCAAATAAATCACCAGGTCCGGCGTAGGCAGCTTCTCTCGAAACAGGTTGTAGTAGCGGTTGTAGGTATCAAGTTCCTGGTCAGTCAGATTAAGGCAGGCAAACAGCTTGTCCTTTTCGATGATGTAGTCGGCGACCACGGTCTTCTGTGAACCGGCCCCCAAATCGAGCGCCTGCAGCTGTTCGAACCGCCGCACCAGAAACGCGAACTGCGCCTGAAAAGCCGCGCCCCGCTCGCCTTCGTAAAATGCGCCGAGAAACGGATTCGCCTCCGGCTCGATTACTCGCTGCGCATTCAGCCGCTCGGCCAGAATCCGGGCTAGCGTGCTCTTGCCCACTCGAATGGGGCCTTCCACTGCAATGTAACGGGGCAGCTCGAAAAGATTCGCCATGGCCTCGCAATATTTCGGAATTTGCAGGATAGCTCGTATGCGGCCCAGTGGCAATTGCGTGAAGAGTTAACAGGAGAAGATTGGGTAATTTTGTAATTGAGTAATTTTTGGAATCGCCACAGCCGAATTTCAATGGCTCCATCACAAACTTACTCAATTCCTTAATGCATTTACAATCCCCTCATGCTCGCCCTCGCCCTCACCGGAGCCATCTCCACTGCAGCCGTAGCCGCAGCGGGCTACCAGTCCATGGCGCCGACGGGCCAGTGGTATGGCAGAACTTTTACCAGCGTGCAGCGCGGCTCGCGACTGATTGCGCTCACCTATGACGACGGTCCCAACGACCCACACACCTTGCGCTTGCTCGAAGTCCTCGCCAAGCACAGTGTTCACGCAACCTTTTTCTTAATTGGCCGCTATGTTCAACAGCGCCCCGAAATCGTGCGCGAAATTGTCCAAGCCGGGCACGTCGTGGGCAATCACACCTTCACCCATCCCTTGCTGACTTTCAAGAGTGAAAAAGAAATCCACCTGGAACTCAGCCAATGCAGCTCTGCCTTGCGAGAGGTCCTAGGCGAACACTCCAACCTCTTCCGTCCTCCCTTTGGCGGACGCCGCCCTGCCGTCTTTCGCGCCGCGCGCGCCCTTAGCCTAGAACCAGTCATGTGGAATGTAACCGGCTATGATTGGACCGCCCCGCCGGCCTCAACCATAGAGCGAAAAGTCGCACAGCAGATTCGTGGAGGCGACGTCATTCTTCTACACGACGGCGGCCACAAGCAAATGGGGGCAGACCGCTCCAACACTGTTATCGCTACCGACCACCTGATCGCAAACTACCAGTCCAGCAGCTACGAGTTCGTCACCATTCCACAGATGATGAAAATAAAATCCGAGGGCTCATGAGAAATAGAAAAATGAAAACAAGGCGTTCGCACCCTCCGAGGTAAATCGCACGCCAAACTTTTCAACCCCGCGCCGCCGCAAACGCCTCTTTCGCCGCCGCAATCGTCCGCTGGATATCTTCTTCCGTGTGCGTCGCCCCGAGAAACGCAGCTTCATACTGCGAGGGTGGCAAATAAATACCTCTGTCGAGCATGGCGCGGAAAAACTTGCCAAACGCTTCCGTATTCGATTTCGACGCTGAATCCCAATCCGTGACCGGTCCAACCGTGAAGAACCACGTAAACATCGACCCCACGCGGTTGTAGCACAGCGCCACCCCGTCATCCTTCGCAGCCGCTGCTACGCCCTCCACCAGTTGGCTGCTCAACTTTTCCAGCCGCGGATAAATCTCCTGCTTGTGATCGCGCAGATGCTTCACCATCGCGCATCCCGCCGCCATCGCCAGCGGATTGCCGGAGAGTGTACCCGCCTGGTACATCGGTCCCAAGGGCGCCACCAGATTCATAATCTCGCTCGCGCCACCATAAGCTCCCACCGGCAAACCTCCCCCGATAATCTTTCCAATCGTCGTCAGATCCGGACGAATGTTGTAAAGTTCCTGCGCTCCGCCGAAGGCCACGCGGAATCCGGTCATTACCTCGTCAAAAATCAGAACGGATTTTTCCCGTTCCGTGATCAGCCGTAGCGCCACCAAATAGTCGTCCGCGGCAGGAACGCATCCCATGTTTCCCACCACCGGTTCCACAATCACGCACGCAATCTGGTGTTTGAACTTTTGAAAAGCGTACTCCACCGCCTGGATGTCATTGAATGGAAGCGCCAACGTGAATTGTATGAATTCCTCGGGAATGCCCGCCGATCCTGGGATTCCCAGCGTTGCCACGCCCGAACCGGCCTTCACCAGCAGGGAATCGCAATGCCCGTGGTAGCACCCTTCGAATTTCACAATGTACTTGCGCTTCGTATAGGCCCGCGCCAAACGGATCGCCGACATCGTGGCTTCCGTTCCAGAACTTACAAAGCGAACTTTCTGCATCTGTGGAAAAGCGGAAATGACCAGTTCTGCCAGATCGGCCTCAGCCGGCGTGGACGCCCCAAAA
>JGI12635J15846_10001829_pt1 | contig 18545 bp, 16 predicted proteins | sample BlaSpr_A8_OM2_M2_FD_15846 | JGI IMG/M metagenome (IMG submission 15846) | reverse complement strand
TTGGTCAGACTCGGAGAAATACCGTGAAGATGAAATGGGCGTCCAGGCGCAATATATTCCCGCTGGATATCGACTAAAACAAGTGTCGGACGCGTTTGAAGTATGTCACTGGGCATGGGTTATTCCTCAGAATGGATAAGTGAACGTATTTCAGATTTTTCGAGAATGCCGCTTTCCGTCCAGGCGCCCTCGGGTCGATTCAATACATGTGGGCCGTGCTGAATCCCGAGGCTCGATCGGTTTGCATCGAGTGAACTGACCATCTCGACGTACGCGTGATCCGAGAAGAAAAATTGCTCGCCAGTTTGATGAAATCCATACCCCTCGTACAAATGCTGGAGCCGTTTTTGCGCGTGAAGATACAGGCTCGTATAACCTTTCATTGCGCACAGTTCCACGATGAATTGAATCACTTGATGCGCGAAACCCTTCCCTCTGAACTCGGTACGGATTGCGAGTCGCTCGAGCTTGGCGAAATCACCGAACCAGCGAATCCGCGCAGTGGCGACAGGCTCGTCATTCACGCAGCCAAGTATGTGCGTTGCTGTGTAGTCGTTTCCGTCAAATTCCTCGCGCCACGGGCAATGCTGTTCTCCGATATAAACCAGCGTTCTGATTGCAAACGCCTGAGACTGCTGATCGGACGTTCTGACAACCTGAAGATTCATTTGATCGATACGCATGACAACGGCTCCTTCGATTTCAACGTGACGAGTCCCTGATCGATCGAATAGGCGCGACCGGCAATTTCCAAGGATGTTTCACCAGACCGGAATGCGGCCAATATCCGGGTAACGGCCACGGCGGTCATACCCGCTGCGCCAAGACGAATGGCTGTGGCCGATACACCGTCGCGGCGTCTTACGGGGTACGGATAAATCCAGCCGGATTCGTCGTAGATTCCTCTGACCCACATGCCGCCAAGATCACTGCCGTGAATGCCGCGAAGCGCCTGGTTTGGATTTGCTTTCCTGATCTCGCCGACAATGCCGTGGAACCCCGATTCCCGATATACGTCGGGTAGCCACAGCACTTCGACGCGATCCTTCAAACCCGCTTCCTCAAGCGACAACTCGATCATCAGCTTGCGGGTCTCCGGCGAATAAAAGCGGCTGCCGGTGGGAAAATAGTTGACGTTCATGTCGGCTTTTTCCGTGCGCTCGAGGATGTGCAATCCACAATCGACTTTCGAGACCCGGATTTCTCCCCGCTGCAATGCCATGGCATGGAGTTTGGGCACGACCGTAGGGTGAATGAACACTTTTGACAGTCCCCGTTCTTCCAGCGCGCGTTTGACGATGGCAACGTGAGTCACATGGAAAGGATTGAAGGTCCCAAAGAAGATTCCAATACCACCTTTAGGGTGCATGCGTCCGCGAATATCCGACAGAATGCCAACGCCGAATATCATTCCACCAAGAAGCAAGCTGAGGCTCACGAAGATAGCCTTGACCAAGGGGAGGCCGGTGGTAGCCGCCGCGGTGACCAGGATATTGGCAGAAAGCGCGAATATCACGTTTCGGTTCAAATCACCCATGCCACGATTGAATAAAACGATAGCAATGTATTGCGCGCCTTGCGACGCGATAGTTGTCAGAATCGAAATTCCGTAGATCCCGGCGACGCCATCTAGTGCCGTGCTGTTTAATACGCCGCCCAGTCTGAATGCAGTAAATACGAGATAATTGAATACAAGCTGTATAACGAAGCGGCTCGCTCGGCCCGCTGTGACGAGCGCAAAGAAGAAGTTCGTTTTTTCTTCGACCCTGTTACTTAACCTGGAGTACCAAGGTAGGAAGAGCGCCACGAATGCACACACGCCGATTAGGGCAGGGTTCAGCCATTGTCGATGAGCGGCGGCATAAGCGAGGTACATGGTAATGCCGACCGCGAGAGCGATTTGAGCTGAACGGCTATGAATATATTGGCGAGAAAATCGGCTGATTTTATGAGGCGTTGTCTCAGTCAAAACGGACTCCTGTTTTTGTGAGATCGAAACGGTGGTGGCGTTGAGACAGTTTCTGGAAACCATCGTAGGCCGATAAATCGGATATGCCTACATTAATATGCTGATTATCGTTAATGACGACATATTTTTACATCTTTCAATTTACTTTCTCGATGTTATTTAATTTTATTTGAGATGAAATTAACGCGTTAAAGAGAAAGTGTGCGGTATCGGCGTTAATTTAAAATCGCGAGTTGATGTTGGTAAATACCGCTCCCGGCGGCCGTCCAGAAACCCGGACGTTTTGCGGGCACGAACTATTTCCCCGGAGTGCGCGAAAGTGCGGGAAAGCCCGTACAGAAAGCATCTAAGGGATAACCCGAATACTGTCTGGATCGTCGGACAGTGAAATTCCCGGATTCCGGAAACACGGATTCCTGTTGCGTTGCTTCGCTGAAAAACCCTTAAAAATCAATGCNTCATGCTTGTCAAAANCTGGCATCGACCTTGCNATAAGAAAGGCAGGCCNAACAGGCCNAAAAAAANACAGGGAGACGANTCNATGCAACTCATNCCATCNAAGCTTCACCTGATTTTGCCGACGCCAGACGCGCATCGCCGCGGCCAAGCGCCGGCGCGTTTTTGTCTCACCCCATTTGCTATACGCCGACCATGCCTGGAACCACTGTGAAGAAACCCTTTTATAAAGTCCTGTATGTGCAAGTGCTTGTGGCTATTGCCCTCGGCATTGCGCTCGGGCATTTTTACCCCGCGCTCGCCACCGACATGAAGCCGCTCGGCGATGGGTTCATCAAGCTCATCAAGATGGTGATCGGCCCGATTATCTTCTGTACGGTCGTGACCGGGATTGCCGGCATGGAAGACATGAAGAAGGTCGGTCGCGTGGGCGGCAAGGCGCTGCTGTACTTCGAAGTCGTATCCAGCTTCGCACTCGTGCTTGGCCTCGCCGCGACGCACCTGCTGAAACCGGGCGTGGGCTTTAACATCGATCCGGCTACGCTCGACGCCAAGGCAGTTGCTTCGTACGCCGCCAAGGCGCACGGCCAGACGACCACCGACTTCCTGATGCACATCATTCCGGACACGATCTCGTCGGCGTTTGCACAAGGCGAAATCCTGCAGATCCTGCTGGTCGCGTTGCTGTTCGGCGCGGTGCTGGCGACTGCGGGCGAGAAGGGCCGCGTGGTGACCGGGTTTATCGAAGGCCTGTCGCACATCCTGTTCGGCATCGTGCGCATCATCACGAAGCTGGCGCCCATCGGCGCGTTCGGCGCAATGGCGTTCACCATCGGCAAGTACGGCATCGGCTCGCTCGTGCCCATGCTCAAGCTGATCGGCACGTTCTATCTGACGTCCATCGTGTTCGTGGTCGTCGTGCTCGGGATCATCGCGCGGATGGTGGGCTTCAACATCCTCCGGTTCGTTGCGTACATCAAGGAAGAAATGCTGATCGTGCTGGGCACGAGTTCGTCGGAAGCCGCGCTGCCGCAACTGATGCTGAAGCTTGAAAAGCTCGGCTGCTCGCGCTCGGTGGTAGGCCTCGTGGTACCGACCGGTTATTCGTTCAACCTCGACGGCACCAACATCTACATGACGATGGCCGTCCTGTTCATCGCGCAGGCCACCAACACGGACCTGACGTGGACGCAGCAACTGACGCTGCTCGCCGTGACCATGCTGACGTCGAAGGGCGCAAGCGGCGTGACCGGTGCAGGCTTCATCACGCTGGCTGCAACGCTCGCTGTCGTGCCGACCATTCCGCTGTCGGGCATGGTGCTGATTCTTGGCATCGACCGCTTCATGAGCGAGTGCCGCGCGCTGACGAATATCGTCGGTAACGGCGTGGCGACGGTCGTGGTGTCGGCGTGGGAAAAGGAACTCGATCGCAACAAACTGCGCGATCAGCTCAAGCACGGCGCGGTGGATACGGAAGCCGAAACCGTGTCCTGATGTGTCGTGATCCATCAAGCAGCGATTAGTTGAGCGCAGAAAGGAACACACGGCAATGAAAGCGGCGAAGCGTTCTGTGGCGGATGCTTCGCCGCGTCCGTTTACTCAGGTATCGAGGCAAGCATCGACGAACGCATCGTTCGAAGCAGCGCGTGCCACAATCGCGGGATCACATCGTCTGGAACCCGTTCACGTGACGCGGCGTTTGCTGGTTTTCCTGCTTCTTATCGCGGCGCTTGGCGTCGTGTGCGCGCTCACCTGGAGCATCGCGTGGCAGCGCGGCCTCGATGCTTTGCGTCAAAACGCTGCGGCGCGCGTCGACCGCACGACGGCCGAGCTGAAAAGTACGCTCGACCGTTACGAATATCTTCCCTATCTGCTTTCGCGCCATCCGTTCGTGCAGGAAGTTCTCGCCGATCCGAACCCACGCTTCACTGCACGCGCGGACCGTTATCTCGAAGACCTGAACACGCACGCGCGCGCTACAGCGACGTACATCATCCAGTCGAACGGCCGCTGCGTGGCGGCGAGCAACTGGAACAGCCCGGATAGTTTCGTCGGCGCCGAATATTTGTTCCGGCCGTATTTCGTCGATGCCGTCAAAGGCGGCACCGGCCGCTTTTTCGGGCTCGGCACGATCTCGCGCGAGCCGGGCTATTTCATCTCGCAGCCGGTTTTCAAAGAAGGCACGCGCGACATTATCGGCGTGGCGGTGGTCAAGCTGAACCTGGAGTGGCTGCAAGGCGCCGATGCCTCCGAGCCGCTGCTTGTCACCGACGATCATGGCGTGATCTTCCTGTCGTCGGTGCCGGCGTGGAAATATCACACGCTGCGGCCGTTGCCGAAGGACATCGAGGCGTCGGTGTATTCCGCGCGGCAGTACGCCCAGCACCCGATCACCGCATTGCCGATCACCATTGTGCGCACGCTGGAGGGCGGCGCGCAGATCGTGCGCGTGGGGGGCGGACGCGACGCGCCGAGCTTTCTCGCCACGCAGCGCGCGCTGGGCGAACCGGACTGGCACCTGATGACGATGGCGTCGCTCGATCCGGCGGTCGATGCGGCGCGGAGCGCGACCATTGTGACGGCGCTGGTGTTTGTCTCGCTGTGTTTGCTCGCGTTCTACTGGCGCATGCGGCGGGTGCGCGTGCGGGAAATGATCCGCAGCCGCGCGTTGTTGCAGACCGCGTATGCCGAGTTGAACGAGCGGGTAGCGGAGCGGACGGCGGATTTATCGGAGGCGAACGCGCTGTTGACCAAGGAGGTCAGTGAGCGCACGCGGGCCGAACAGGACTTGCGCGCCGCGCACGACGAACTGATCCAGGCGAGCAAACTGGCGGCGCTGGGTCAGATGGCGGCGGGCATCACGCATGAGCTGAACCAGCCGCTCGCGGCGTTGCGCAGTTTCTCCGACAACACCCGCGTGCTGATCGAGCGCGGCGATCATGTGGCGGCGAATGAGAATCTGGAGGCGATTGCCGCGCTGACGGAGCGGATGGGGAAGATCACGAATCAGTTGAAGTTATTTGTGTCGAAGGCGCGTCCGAAAAGCGCACGCACTGATGTTGGCCGCGCATTGCGCAACGTGCTCGCGATGCTGCAGCCGCGTATGAAGAACGTGGTGCTTGCCTTCGATGCCGAACAACGTGCTGATGCCGGTCCACCGTTGTATGTGGGCTGCGAGGATCTGCGGCTCGAGCAGATCCTGATCAACCTGATTGGCAACGCGCTGGACGCGGTAGCAGCGTGCGATGCCCCGCGCATCGAGATCGAGTTGGTGACCCACCAATCGACCGTGGACATCGTGGTGCGAGACAATGGGCCGGGCATTGCGCCTGATGTCTTGCCGCGTCTTTTCGAGCCTTTTTTCACGACGAAGGAGATGGGACACGGCTTGGGATTGGGATTGGCGATCTCGTCTGCCATAGCGCGGGACTACGGCGGCACCCTGGTGGCGCGTAATCTGATCCCGCAGATGGAAGTGGATGGACCGGAGGGCGGCACGCAGGCCGACGCGGACCGTTCGCACGGGGCAGAATTCGTGATTACGCTGAGGCGCGCGTGACGAGAGGTGAGTCAGCACGGGCCACATGCGGAGAAAATGCGTCCCCTCGCGCTGAAAAGAGCAACACCCAGCAGGAGTAAAAACCGATGACCACAGGCCTTCAGGTGATCTTCATCGAAGACGATGAACTGGTACGCCGCGCAAGCGTGCAAAGCCTCCAGCTCGCCGGCTTCGACGTCACTGCTTTCGGCAGTGCGGAGGGGGCAGCGCGCCTGATCGATGCCAGTTTTCCCGGCGTGATCGTGAGCGACATCCGCCTTCCGGGCGCGAGCGGCCTCGACCTCCTGGCGCAATGCCACGAACGGGCGCCCGAAGTACCGGTCATCCTCGTGACAGGCCACGGCGACATCTCGATGGCCGTCCAGGCGATGCGCGACGGCGCCTACGATTTCATCGAAAAGCCATTCGCGTCGGAACGGTTGATCGAAGCGGTTCGTCGCGCGCTGGAGCGTCGCAAACTCGTGCTGGAAAACCGCGCTCTTCGGCGTGAACTTGCCGGCCAGAGCAGCGTGGCGCCGAGAATTATCGGACGCAGCCCGGCTATCGAACAGGTGCGCAAGCTGATTGCGAACGTCGCGCCAACTGACGCTTCCGTGCTGATCAACGGCGATACCGGTGCAGGCAAGGAATTGATCGCGCGCAGCCTGCACGACCTGTCGCCGCGGCGGGACAAACCGTTTATCGCGGTGAATTGCGGCGCGCTGCCCGAGCAGATGTTCGAGTCGGAGATGTTCGGCTACGAGGCCGGCGCGTTCACCGGTGCGCAGAAACGGCGTATCGGCAAGCTCGAACATGCGTCGGGTGGCACGCTGTTCCTTGATGAAATCGAAAGCATGCCGCTCGCGCTGCAGGTCAAACTGCTGCGCGTGCTGCAGGACGGCGTGCTGGAGCGGCTTGGTTCGAACCAGCCAATTCGTGCGAATTGCCGCGTGATCGCGGCTGTAAAGGGCGATATGGCGGAGCACGTCGCGGCGGGTACGTTCCGGCGCGACCTGATGTACCGGCTGAACGTGGTGACGATCACGCTGCCGCCGCTTGCCGAGCGACGTGAAGACGTGGTGCCGCTGTTCGAACACTTTTTACTCGATGCCGCCGTGCGATACGAGCGCCCCGCGCCGATGCTCAGCGATCGTCAGCGCGCTGAACTGACGCAGCGCGACTGGCCGGGCAATGTGCGCGAACTGCGCAACGCGGCCGACCGGATGGTGCTGGGCATCATCGATGAAACCGGCGTGCCGCTCGATGCCGCCACGCAGTCGCTGAAAGAGCGCACGGAGCATTTCGAGCGTGCGGTGATCGGGGAGGCGCTGGAGCAGTGCGGCGGTGTGGTAGCTGTGGCGGCTGACCGGCTGCAGCTCGGCAAGGCCACGCTCTACGAGAAGATCAAGCGGTATGGGCTGGCGGCGAAGGGCGAAGGGGAGCGGTAGGGGATTCCTGATCGTCACCGCATGCCATGCCTCCCAAAAACAAAACGCCCGCTGACTTGTCAGCGGGCGTTTTCACGTCTCACAGCGTCAAGCCGAACCGCCTTCAGGCCGCGTTCAACGCTTTGTCCAGAAGCGCATCGAGTTCTTCGAACGTCGGCTCACCGACATAGCGCTTCAATATCTTGCCGTCCTTATCCACGACAAACGTGGTCGGCGTCAGTTGCACATTGCCGAACTGCTTCGCGGCGCTACCGTCGTCCATGGCTACCTTGAACGGCAGGTTGCGCGTCTGCGCGTAGTTGGTTACGTACATTGGCGCGTCGTATTTCATCGCCACTGCGACGAATTCCAGTCCGCGGCCCTTGAAGCGGTTGTACGTGTTGATCATTGCCGGCATTTCTTTCATGCAGGTTTCGCAGTCGGTCGCCCAGAAGTTGATCAAGTAGACCTTGCCCTTGAGATCCGTCGATGTCGATATTTTCTGGCCCGACAACAGCGTGAACGTCGCGTCCGGAACGCGTTGCTGTCCGCCGAACGCAAAATAGCCGGTGCACGCGATCACGCCGGCGACAATCGCCATCACGATGTAGCGCAGCGGGCTCTTGCTGCGTCCCGGTGAAACCTGTGAATTCTCTGACATGAAAACCTCGAGCGTGCTCGGTTGAATCGCAACGACGCCAGCCTGACTGGATGCTCCGCATTTTAGCGCCAATCTTGAAAAGGCGTTCTTGGATGCGGCTTGGCGTGAGACGTTTGCAAGGTAGGGCGTTACCCAGCACAAAACTCACCGCCAACGTATCAGGGGCCAGCAGCGGATAATCACGGTTTTCCTCGCAACATTTCTCATGATCCGAGCTTTCCCACGCGCCTTGAAGCGCGTCGTTCCGCAAAATTCCCCGCGCGCCCTGTTCAAATCGGCCGCCATGGCAACGACCGTGCTGTGCACAACCGTCGCGCTGCTGGCCTGCACGCCGGCTTACGACTGGCGCACGATCCAGAACAACGACGACGCCTACGAAGTCACCTTCCCAGCCAAGCCGCGTTCCGACGCACGCGATGTCGACATCGCCGGGAAGCCGATGCACATGAAGATGCAGATGGCCGAGGCGGGCGACGCCGTGTTCGCCGTCGGTACCGTCGACTTGCCCGATGCCGATCCGGCGACCCAGCGCGCCGCGCTCGATTTTCTTCAGCAAGGATTGGCACGCAATCTCAATACCGTGCCCGCCGTACATCCGGTCCAGATTGACGTGGCGGCAGGCGGACAATTGGCTGGCGCCGAAATTGCCGTGAGCGGCACGCACGGTGACGGCCAAAAGAGCGAAACGCGTCAGATCCGGGCGCGTTTCATCGCCAAGGGGACACACGCGTACCAAGTCGCGATCGTCTCGACCAAGGCGCCGCCGCCCGATCAAATCGATCAGTTTTTTTCCTCGTTCAAACTTTTTTAAGTATTTGCCCGAAACAGCGCCCATTCGTTCGCCGATATTTCTCTAATTGGCAAACACGAAGCTAACGTTTCAAGCCTGAGAAATCGCACAAGCATTTTCGGCTAAAACTAGGATTTATCTCGGTTTTTTAAACTATCCACAGAGGCTGTGGATAACTTTGTGGAAAACATCACCGCACCCTCGCCAAGTGCCCGTCCGACGCGGCTTTCCTTACTTTGCCTCGATTCGTGGCAGTCGAAAATAATCAATAAAATCAATAGCCTGTAGACCATTGCCAAAATTGGTGTTTGATCAGATGTTAGAGAAACAAAGAACGATGCAATGTGTATAAGTCAAGTCTTGACAGGCGATTTTTCTTCTTGCCAGGCGTCGCGGCTCCAGTGGTGGTTTATGCCGTCGTAAATGCACGCCGATATTGAATCGCTTCGGCGAGGTGAGCGGCGGTCGGCGAATCGGCCGCGGCCAGATCGGCGATCGTGCGCGCCACCTTCAGCACGCGGTAATACGCCCGTGCCGACCAACCGAAACGTTCTCCGGCTTCGCGAAGCAGGGCTTCCCCGGTGGCATCGAGCCGGCAGACGGCGTCTACTTCGCGTCCGTCCAGCTCGCGGTTCGTCTTTCCTTGCCGTTCGAGTTGCCGGTCGCGCGCATTGGCGACTCGCCGGGCAACGACCGCGCTCGTTTCGCCGATCGACGCACTTCTCCCCGACAACTCCGCCGGCGACAACGCAGGCAATTCGATCTGAATGTCGATGCGATCAAGCAGCGGTCCCGACAACTTGCGCAGATAACGCGTAGCTATTTCGGGCGTGCACCGGCAGCGGCCGTTCGGATCGCCGCGCCAGCCGCACGGGCAGGGATTCATCGCTGCGACCAATTGACACGCTGCCGGAAAATCAGCCTGATGCGCGGTGCGCGAAATGGTGATGCGACCGGCTTCAAGCGGCTCACGCAGCGTTTCGAGCACTTTCCGGTCGAATTCGGGCAGTTCATCCGAACAGCACGCCGAGATGCGCCAGCGTGATCTCGCCGGGTTGCGGCGGATTACGCCCGCCCACCAGCGCGACGGAACTCGACGAATGATGTGGTGCGCGAAACGGCCGTTGGCGCCATTGCGCGGGCGAAAATCCGAGCATGCTGGCAGAAAGAATGGCTGCCGACGACAACGCTTCGTCGTCGGTCATTGGCGGGAGAAGGCTGGGCAGGCGGGCGGCGAGCATTGACTTGCCGGCACCGGGCGGGCCAACCATCAGCAGGTGATGACCGCCCGCCGCCGCAACTTCCAGCGCTCGCCGCGCGCCGGGATGGCCGATTACATCGACGAGATCGGGCAACGGTGCCCGCCTGCGACCCGGCGAATCGGGCGCGGCGCTGCGGATGGGCATAAGACCGCCATCGATCGAACCACCCAGGTGTGCACACAAAGCGGGCAAATCGGCGGCCCCGAATATATCGATACCCGGCACCAGCGCTGCTTCCGCCGCACTACCCAAGGGCAGATAGATCTCGGGCATGCGTGCGTCGGTGTCGCGGATGGACGCGCCGTCGAGCGCGGTTCCAGCGCGGGCGTGTTGCCGCGCCGCCCCGCACGCCATGGCGAACGCGCCGCGCATCGGGCGCAGCGCGCCCGTCAGCGATAACTCACCGGCGAACTCGCGATGCAATAGCGCTTCAGCCGGAATCTGACCGCTAGCAGCGAGAATACCGAGCGCAATGGGCAAGTCGAAGCGGCCGGATTCCTTCGGTAGGTCGGCGGGAGCGAGATTGACGGTGATGCGGCGGACCGGGAAATCGAAGCCACAGTTCTGGAGTGCGGCGCGCACTCGCTCGCGGCTTTCGCGGACTTCGAGATCGGGCAGGCCGACGATTGAAAACGACGGTAATCCATTGGCGAGATGAACCTCGACGGTCACCTCGGGCGCGCGCCCAAGGGCGGGCGCGCGGCTGCGCACCACGGCAAGCGACATGATTTTTCCCCGCTGCCGCTGCCTCGTTCATACGAGGCAACGGCTTAATGACTCAACATCACGGCTCGCTTAGCCGATGACACGCTTTAGTAAAACCAGACAGTCAGTCCTGGGTGCTGGACGACGGTCCGCCGCCTAGCTTCGCTTCCAGTTGTGCGACCCGTTGCTCGAGTTCCTCGAGCCGGGCACGCGTGCGCACGAGCACTTGCGTCTGGGTATCGAATTCTTCGCGCGTCACCAGATCCAGCTTCGAAAAGCCCTGGGACAGCATGGCTTTCATATTCCGTTCAATGTCCTTTGCCGGCGAATTCTTGAGCAGTTCACTCATCTTGGCCTGGAAGTCATTGAATACGTCGTTGGGTTGTTTCATGCGGTTTTCCCCTTGCGCACCATAGAGGTGCATTCATTGTTAGCTCAGTGCTCCGGCAAACCGGATGATCCATTTTGGTGCGCGCGATGGCGCCCTGTAAGAACCGGGACACATCCACGCAGCACGATGCTGAGCTTCCGAACACACCTGTTTGCCTGGACCTTGCGAGCACTCTAGCAACGATCCACGGTGCGCGCCAGCGCCCGCAAGCGTTGCTGGCCGTCCGGTCTACGCCCGCGCACGGCATGCGCCGCAGCCTTGTTCTGCACGCCTGGACGCCCGCATGGCATACGAGTTGCATATGTGGCCCGGGCCTCTCCCGTGCGCGCTTTTCCAGGCGGCCGGCAATGCGGTGTGGCGCATCAGACGCCGCTCGCGACGGGCACGAGGCAACGAGGGATCAGGCATGGGACCAGATTAAGGCGCTAAAGCGCCAACTCTGTTCGACACACAGCGAGGGATACATGAAGCTCATTACCGCAATCATCAAGCCGTTCAAGCTCGACGAAGCACGCGAAGCGCTATCGGCTATTGGCGTCTCGGGCATCACCGTGACCGAGGTAAAAGGCTTCGGCCGCCAGAAGGGCCACACGGAGCTGTATCGCGGCGCCGAGTATGTGGTCGACTTTCTGCCGAAAGTGAAGATCGAGGCGGCGGTCTCCGACGACATCGTCGACCAGGCGATCGAAGCGGTCGAGCGTGCGGCCCGCACAGGCAAGATTGGTGACGGCAAGATCTTCGTCACCCCGATTGAACAAGTCATTCGCATTCGTACCGGTGAAACCGGCGCGGACGCTCTCTAAAAAAAGACACGGCGATAAGAGGAAACAGAAGAATGCGTAAATTATTGATGTCCTTGTTGATGGCGGGGTCGCTGCTAGGAGTCAGCGTCGGCACCGTGATGGCGCAGGATGCATCTGCTCCAGCGGCTGCATCCGCCGCGGCTTCAGACACGACCGCAGCAGCACCTGCAAGCGCGCCAGACACCGCCAGCGCGGCAACGGCAGCCTCGGCGGCCGCTCCGGCTTCCGGCGCATCCGACGCCGCACCCGCCGCGCCGACGGAACCGTTCTCCGTGGATTCATCGAAGATCAGCGCCGGCGATACCGCCTGGATGCTGACCTCCACCGCACTCGTTCTGTTCATGACGATCCCGGGCCTCGCGCTCTTCTACGCGGGTATGGTCCGCAAGAAGAACGTGCTCGCGACTGTGATGCAATCGTTCGCAATCTGCTGCCTGGTCACGATCCTCTGGACCGTTGTGGGTTACAGCCTTGCCTTCACGCCGGGTAACTCGTTCATCGGCGGCTTCTCGCGGGTGTTCCTGCACGGCATGAACTACATCAAGGGCGACAAGGCGACCACCCTGACCGTCAGCCACCTGGCTCCGACGATTCCTGAAACCGTCTACTTCGTCTATCAGATGACGTTCGCGATCATCACCCCGGCGCTGATCGCCGGCGCGTTCGCCGACCGGATGAAGTTCTCCGCGATGCTCGTGTTCATGGGTCTCTGGTCGCTCGTCGTCTACTCGCCGATCGCTCACATGGTCTGGGAACCGACGGGCTGGCTGTCGGCTGCTGGCATCCTCGACTTCGCGGGCGGCACGGTGGTTCACATCAACGCCGGTATCGCGGGTCTGGTGTGCTGTCTGGTGCTCGGCAAGCGGGTCGGTTATGGCCGCGAAGTCATGGCCCCGCACAATCTGGTGCTCTCGCTGATCGGTGCTTCGATGCTGTGGGTCGGCTGGTTCGGCTTCAACGCGGGTTCGGCAGTGGCGGCTGACGGCCGTGCCGGTTTCGCGATGCTGACGACGCAAATCGCGACCGCATGTGCTGCGTTCGGCTGGATGTTCGCGGAGTGGCTGGCGAAGGGCAAGCCTTCGGTGCTCGGCATCATCTCGGGCGCGGTTGCTGGTCTGGTGGCTATTACGCCGGCATCGGGTTATGTCGGCGTGACCGGCGCGCTCGTGATCGGCATCCTGGCTGGCGTGGTCTGCTTCTGGTCGGCAACGTGGCTCAAGACGAAGCTCGGCTACGACGATTCGCTCGACGCGTTCGGCGTCCACGGCATAGGCGGTATTCTCGGCGCGCTCCTGACCGGCATCTTCGCGGTCAAGGACATTGGCGGCGCGGACGGCAGTGTCCTGCTGCAAGCCAAGGGCGTGCTCACCACGCTGGTCTACAGCGGCGTGGTCAGCTTCGTCCTGTTGAAGGTCATCGACATGGTCATGGGTCTGCGTGTCACGGAAGAAGAGGAACGTGAAGGTCTCGACGTGACGNTGCATGGCGAACACGTCGAATAAGAAATGTTTTCGAAGGGGATGAAACCGGGCGCGAGAGGCCGCGGTTTTATCCCCTGAATCGAGCGCAAGCTATNGCNGCATGGCTCCGAGACAAGCGCAGCGATTTTGCCCGCCCACTTACCGGCGGGCATTTTTTTGTCCNGTTTTTGTGCAAGGTAACTTTTGCTGGGCAGNGGAATGGGTGCAAACGGCGACACGAACCGTGCTAATAGGCTTGGGAAAAGGGAGTTCATACCCAAATACGTGAGGCGTTTGCTCTACAATCTTTCCTCTTAAGTCCGCGAGTCATCAATGGTTCCGCACCTCGTTACGGCTTTAAACGGCCCTTTGCTCGATCTCGAGCGGAAGATACTCGACGCGACGCCGTCCATCGAACGCTGGTTCCGGCTGGAGTGGCAAGAACACACACCGCCGTTCTATTGTTCGGTAGACCTGCGCAACGCCGGTTTCAAGCTCGCTCCTGTCGATACCAACCTGTTCCCCGGCGGTTTCAATAACCTGCCGGTGGAAGTGTTGCCGCTTGCCGTGCAGGCCGCGATGGCGTCGATCGAAAAAATCTGCCCCGACGCGAAGAACCTGCTCGTGATTCCCGAGCGCCATACGCGCAATGCGTTTTATCTCGAGAACGTCGCGCGGCTCGCCACGATCATGCGTCAGGCCGGGCTGAACATCCGCTTTGGCACGCTCGACGAGAACATTCACGGACCGGTCACGATCGCGCTCGCCGATGGCCAGAAGATCGTCCTCGAACCGCTCGAGCGCACGCCGCGCCGGCTGGGCCTGAAAAACTTCGATCCCTGCTCGATCCTGCTGAACAACGACTTGTCCGGCGGCATCCCGCCCGTGCTGGAAAATCTCCACGAGCAATATCTGTTGCCGCCGCTGCACGCAGGCTGGGCCGTACGCCGCAAGTCCAATCACTTCTCCTGTTACGACGACGTCGCGAAGAAGTTTTCCAAGCTCGTCGAGATCGATCCGTGGATGATCAACCCGTATTTCGCGCATGTGGAAGGCGTGGACTACGAGGCGCGGACGGGCGAGGAAGCGCTGGCGGACGCCATTGACGGCGTGTTGAAGAAGATCGCGAAGAAGTATCGCGAGTATGGGATCAGCGAGAAGCCGTACGTCGTGATCAAGGCCGATGCCGGCACGTACGGCAAAGGCGTCATGACGGTGCACGATGCATGTGCAGTCGCCGCGCTGACCAAACGCGAACGCGTGAAGATGAACGACGCGAAGGACGGCCTCGAAGTCCACGACGTGATCGTGCAGGAAGGCGTGCATACGTTCGAGCGCGTGGAAAACGCGGTTGCCGAGCCGGTGGTGTACATGATCGACCGGTATGTGGTGGGCGGGTTTTATCGGGTGCACGATTCTCGTGAGCGCGACCAGAACCTCAACGCGCCGGGCATGCATTTCGTGCCGCTCGGTTTCGAGCACACCGCGCTCCCCGATACTCACGCAAAGCCCGGCGCCGCACCGCCGAACCGCTTTTATATGTACGGCGTGGTGGCGCGGCTGGGGTTGCTCGCGGCATCGTTGGAGCTGGAAAAGACCGATCCCGAAGCGATTCAGGTCTAAGCTTCACTGCAAGACGGCGGCCGCACGAAGTTGCGGCCGTTTGCGCTTCAGGCGCGAACGCGCCTGACATGTTAAAAATCGCGTACTGCAAGAACGGCAGCAACCGTGCACTCGCACTCATACCGATCAAATCAAGGCCGAACGGCCGCTCTGGACGCTTATGGACATCCTTTTTATCGCCGATCCGCTCGATCATTTCAAGATCTACAAAGACACGACCTACGCGATGATGGCCGAAGCCGCGCGTCGCGGACACACGCTCTACGCGTGCGAGCCGCAGCATCTGGCGTGGGTCGGCGGCAAGGTGGAAGGGACGGTGCAACGCGTGAAGATAGTCGGCGACGAAGCCGACTCAGCGCGCTCGCCGTGGTACGAGGCCGCGGCGCCGGAGGTGCTCGATCTCAAGCATTTCGGCGCGGTCCTGATGCGCAAAGACCCGCCGTTCGACATGGAATACGTGACGTCCACGTGGTTGCTGGAGCTGGCTGAGCGCACTGGCGCGCGCGTCTTCAACAAACCGAGCGCGATCCGCGACCATTCCGAGAAGCTGGCGATTGGCGAATGGCCGCAGTTCGTCGTGCCGACGCTGGTCACCCGCGACGCCGCGCGTCTGCGTTCTTTCCACGCCGAACACGGCGACGTGATCCTGAAGCCGCTCGACGGCATGGGCGGCATGGGCGTGTTTCGCGTGAAGGCCGACGGCATGAACCTTGGCACGATCGTGGAAATGCTCAGCGGCAATGGCGCGCGCAGCGTCATGGCGCAGAAGTTCATCCCGCAAATTGCCGATGGCGACAAGCGCATCTTGCTGATCGGCGGACAACCCGTACCGTATTCGCTTGCACGGATTCCGCAAGGCAACGAAGTGCGCGGCAATCTGGCCGCAGGCGGGTTGGGCCGCGCTCAACCGCTCACCGAGAACGACCGCAAGATCGGGGAAACGCTGGGGCAAACGCTCTTCGATCGCGGCTTGCTGCTGGTCGGGCTCGATGCGATCGGCGACTACCTGACCGAAGTGAACGTGACGAGCCCGACGTGCTTCCGGGAAATCATGGACCAGACGGGCTTCGATGTAGCCGGCATGTTCATCGATGCATTGGAACGAGCGGCCGCAGCTAAGCAATAAGCAGGAAGCGAGAAATTAGAGGTGGCGGTCGAAGAGGGCGGTGCACCCGTTGATTTCTCCCGGACTGTTACAATCTCCCCCTCATGAGATTCGTTTCGTGGCGCGATCCGGCCCCGAAATTGAAAGTGGAAACTTGCTGCAGTGCATAACGCTGCGCATAGCGTGCGAAATCCGACTAAGCTAAGGTATTGGAGCTTGTCGACGTTTCCGCACCCGGATCGATGTTGCAGTCGCGTTTGGCGCCGTTTTAAGCAGTTTGGCAGCGCAATTGGCATATATAAAGCAAGTTCCCGCAATTTCCGACGCATCTCGTCGTTTTGGGGCAGCACACTCTGACATGGCTGGCATTCTAATCATTGCGCACGCTCCGTTCGCTTCGGCGTTACGGGAGTGCATTACCCACATTTATGGCGGTTTGCCCGCACGCATTGGTGTGATCGATGTGATGCCGGATTGCGATCCCGTCGAAGTCCGTGCGTTCGCGCGTTCCGAAATCGACCGTCTGAAGGAAGAGAACGGCGCTGTCGTACTCACGGACGTGTTCGGCGCAACGCCTGCGAATATCGCGCAAAGCCTGGCAAGCAGCACGGTTCGCGTGCTCGCCGGCGTCAATTTGCCGATGCTCGTGCGCGCGGTCTGCTACAGGACCACGCCGCTCGACACGCTGGCTGAAAAATCGCTGCAAGGTGGATCGAAGGGCATTCAGGAACTCGATGCCGCGACGCCCTCCAATCCGTGCGCGATGGCGAGCGCGGCCGCTGCTGCTGCAAATTGCGCCGTCGGCGCTGCCGCGACTAGTTGCATGCCCGCCAAGGTGGCAAGTCACTGAGTCGAGCGCGCCAGCAGCGCGTTAAGAAGACCGTTAAAAAGCATTGCCAAGCTGCATTGCGTCAGCCCTCTCACCTAGCGCCCGGAGCATCATGCTGCAACAGGAAACAACTATCGTGAACAAGCTGGGGTTGCACGCGCGTGCTTCAGCCAAGCTAACGCAACTGGCGGGAAATTTTCAATGCGAGATCTGGATGAGCCGCAACGGCCGCCGGATCAACGCGAAAAGCATCATGGGCGTGATGATGCTCGCGGCGGGAATCGGCAGCACGGTGACAATAGAAACCGAAGGCTCCGACGAAGCCGAAGCGATGAAGGCCATCCTCGCGCTCATCGCAGATAAATTTGGCGAAGGACAATGACCTTGTCCTGCTAGCAGCACTGATAAAAGCCGCGCATCGACGCGGCTTTTTTGTGTCCATCGCCATGACATATCGTGCAATAACTTGCGTCGTTTTGTGACAGAAAGTTGCTGCGCTGCACAGAGTGCCAGATGGCGTTCGAATTTATAATGGTGCGCGGATCGCATCGTCAGCCGGGGATGCGACAAAACCGTGAGCCACCCATAACTATAGAGAGGTGCGCGTGTCGTTCACGCTGCATGGAATTCCCGTCTCGCGCGGTATCGCCATCGGCCGCGCGTATCTGATCGCGGCGGCGGCACTCGATGTCGATCACTATCTGGTCGAACCGGATGGCATCGACAATGAAATTGAACGCTTTCATGCCGCGCAGGCGCAGGTGCACGCAGAGCTGGACGCACTGCGCGACGATCTGGCCGCCGACGCGCCCAGCGAGATGGGCGCGTTCATCAACGTTCACTCCATGATTCTGAACGACGCCATGCTCGTTCACGAAACTATCGACCTCGTCCGCACGCGCCGCTACAACGTGGAGTGGGCGCTGACCGAGCAGCTTGAAATCCTGAGCCGCCATTTCGACGATATTGAAGACGAGTATTTACGCGAGCGCAAAGCCGACATTCAACAAGTGGTGGAGCGCGTGCTGAAGGCGCTCGCGGGCGTACCGTCGACGGCGACGCTCGTGGTGGATGGCGCCGAGACCAACGGCCACAACGACATGATCGTGGTCGCACACGACATCGCGCCCGCCGACATGCTGCAGTTCAAGACCCAGGCGTTCAAGGGTTTCGTGACGGACCTCGGCGGCCGTACGTCGCACACCGCTATCGTGGCCCGTAGCCTCGGTATTCCCGCATCGGTCGGTGTGCAGCAGGCGAGTACGTTGATCAGGCAGAACGATCTGATCATCGTGGATGGGGATCACGGCATTGTGATCGTTGATCCGGCGCCGATCGTGCTGGAAGAGTATTCGTACCGGCAAAGCGAAAAGGTGCTGGAGCAGCGCAAGTTGCAGCGTCTCAAGTTCTCGCCGACGCAAACGTTGGACGGCACGAAGATCGACTTGTGCGCGAACATCGAACTGCCCGACGACGCCAAGACAGCACTCGACGCGGGCGCAATGGGCGTCGGCCTGTTCCGCAGC
>JGI12635J15846_10001828_pt1 | contig 18546 bp, 17 predicted proteins | sample BlaSpr_A8_OM2_M2_FD_15846 | JGI IMG/M metagenome (IMG submission 15846) | reverse complement strand
CGAAAACCAATCTTGGAGGTTTGTTTTGCCAACACCCGCGTTCTTAGTGTCTTCATGCGGCACGGCGCAGATCTCCGCTCCCACCGGTTGCACTGAGAATACGCGTGACACCTGCCGGCGGTGCTGCGCTCGAATTCAGCGACAGCGGAACATCGAATCGTTGATGGCATTGCGTCACGGAAGCCTTCGGCCATTCGTGGCCAACATAGAGTTACTACTTCCTCAATTACAAACGTTGTACTCGCGTGGTAATCAGTGCTCGTCATAACTCTATTGTTTTCGCAACGAACAGAGGCGAAACGAGAGCGACACTGCGCCTATGGTGAACGGTGGCAACGCGCACGACCGCCGCAAAATGCGGAGAATGGTTCAGAGCTTGCTCGAGACGTACGGCTATTTGCCGAAGCCGCCTGGCGGTTCGCCCGAGTCTCACCAAAGCGGTTGGGATTTCCTTTACAAATATTTACTCCCTGCGATCGCGCTCGTAGGTTTCGGTCATGGGGTAGGCGAACTCAGCCCTGTTATTGCCTCATTGGCCTACTTTCTTGACTTGGCGGTGTTTATCCGGGGATTTTGGGCTTGGTGCGAAACAAGGACGACCGCCATCGCGCTCCTTATACTTGCCTCTGTCGCGTTTTTGACATTCGCGTGGCTCGACTGGAACTGGATCAGAAAGGAATGGAGTCCCACTTTTCTGTGCCTTGTTCCCTCTCATGATTTGATTGACTGCGAGCGGCGAGCCTTCTTCATTAATCACGTTGGATTCAAGGGCCTCCAAAATGTGAAAATCGTCGTAAAGGACAACAAAAACGGTAACGTCATCGAGAATGATGATTTTAAGACGGGGATTGAGCCGGGCTCTCAAAATCCCGATGCCCCTCGCTACATTTGGGTGAAACCTTTTCGCCCCTGGGATGAGGACTACACCATTACCGTCACTGGCACGAAGTTTCGCTCGGTACAGGAGCTGGTGCTTGGCAGCGACGGCGATAATGTACATTTAGCCGCACAAGTCAAAATCGATCCTGACAACAAGCCTGTCGCGAGTTGTCGGGATAGTTTGCTACCGGATAGCTATTCTCTGGGACTGGGCTCCCGAGAGAATTGCGACACGCTGATGGCCACCGACGCTGCATGGTTGAACCATCTCCATCCTGAGCCATACGGCCTACGAAGACCGAACGGGGATTTCACAATCGTTAGACTGAGAAAACTACCAACGCCCTCGGAGCTAGCGTCTCAGTCAGACGACAGGCACTTGACTGAATACGAGCAGTCCATCATGAGGGCGAAACTTTCGAAGTATCGAGGGACGAAGCTATTGATTCTCTACGCTGGAGGCCCAAAGACTCTGGCCTATGCAATCGAATTTCACGACTTCCTCACATCCCTAAGTTGGGACGTAGCTGCGCCGCGCCTGGTCCCGGCCGGGGATGAAGGGCTGATCGATGTGCAGGTCTCCATAAGCAAAAAGTATTGGGCTATTTCATATCCGACGGCTGCCGACTTCCTTAGCAGTTTGGAGGGAATAAAACACAGGCGCGGATTGTTTTACGACGACGCAATGCCGATGAATCAAGTGATTCTGTGCGTGGGTCCAAGGAGTCCGGACAATTTCACACCCGACGATTGTGCAGACGCGGAACTGCACCCAAAGCCCGGTCAACCTCACACCTGCGAAATGGTCGTTCAGACGACCAGCGTCTGCCGATTCATCCCGCGGTAGCTCGATTGCGGCAGTTCCAGTCGCCCATGCCGGCCGAAGGATCGATTCGGACATCCCCCGCCGCGCGCAGTTTAAGCGGGCAGCCACGNGGAGCGCGCGCTGAACGGCGGCGCCGATATTCCATGTCGACTGAAAACGGTGGACGTGGGGAGATTTCAAACCAAGTGAACCGGGAGCCCTTCGCGCCTTGGGTTCGCAATCGCTCCCGGGTCCCTCTCGGTGTATCGCTCTCTTAACAGGGCACCTCTCGGAATGGACTTTGTTAGGGCCTGTGTGAAAGCGGGGCCAACGTTAGGAGTTTCAGCCAATCCGCCACGTCGCGTCTATTCGTAACGACCGCATTGCCGGACGAAATCATACCTAGTCGTAGAACTCCACAGTGCCGATGCAGTGGTGGCACCCGGTTGAGAGCACAATGGTTCGAGTGTCCTTGTCGCTGCGGCAATAGATCCAAGTTGAGACTCCATCGGGCCGAATGCCTTCGGTAATGATCCATTTACTTGACATGTGAATACATCCCGTTTTAGGCTGCGTTCCTGTTCGAGACGGCGTTCAGCAATGCATTTGCTGTGACGCAGGAAGGTTGCCCGTGAGAATTCGAGAGACCATTGCATTGAGGACGATCGCAGCGTGTTTATTCATCGCTGTTTTTCAGGCCACAGTGTGTGTTGCTCAAACGCCCGGCAGCTTTGATGGCTGCCCCCTTGAGGGCAAGACCACGAGGACCGCGGTGATGGCGCTGAATCGGTTGAAGAACCGCACGGTCGCGCCGCTCAAGACAGACGTCAACCCTGGGATCACGTTAACGGCGGTGCTTGCTCCGGGCAACGATCTTGGCCGCTGGAATGAATCGCAAGCTGCGGTCATCACGGGATTCGTGGTGGCAGTGAAACCTGGTGGCCCGGAAACCGTGAACTGCGGAGCGACGGATCCCGCGCATACGGACACGCATATCGAGTTGGCGCTGGCCGCGGGTGACTCGCAGGGCATTCACCACATGATTGTGGAAGTAACTCCGAGATGGCGGGCGATCATGTCGGCCAAAGGAAAGGATTGGTCAACGGTCAATTTGCGACGCAGTCTCCTCGGTGACAAGATCACGGTGGTTGGCTGGATGATGCTAGATCGGGAGCACTGCAACGCGTCGGAGAATACAAATCCCGGCGGCGCCCACAATTGGCGGGCTACTTGTTGGGAGATTCATCCGATATCAGCCTTGGGGCCCAGTCAGTAGCGCCTAGTGACTGCTACTACGTGCGCGAAGCGTCAGCACGGCTTTTGGGAATTCTGGAGCTTTGATGGTCAGGAACTAGTCGAAAATTGCGTTCGCAGTCACCGATGCGGCACGTCATTCTGCCCAGAACTGTGACGCAACAGCTTCACTTTCGAGGCAACTCAGATGATCCCAGCACTTGCGATGATCGTAGCCGCTTACGTCAATTTCCGAATGATCGAAGTTTTTCTATCTCCGACTACCAGATATTCCAGCAGTGGAGCACGCGTAGCGGCCTGCTTTTTTGCGGTCTTGGTGCTCATCGTCACCAGTTTCTGCGCGCTCGATATTTTGCTAAGTGGGTCTAACGTTCCAGCTCTGCGCTAACCGAAACGCCCCTACTTGGGCGGAATGCAAACCGCTCCGGGCCAACGGCCGAAGGCAAGACCCGTCGAATCGCGCGATAATCAGACATGACGGTCTTCACCCCGACCAAGGCAAGCGGTTCTCACTTCTACAGATATCAGAGCGCAGAGCACCTTGACCGCCTCAAGCCCATCGTCTTGGATCATCTGCTCTACCTGCCGAGCGTGGCGCAACTGAACGACCCCACTGATTGTAGACCAAAAGTCAAGCCGATGCTCGTTGAAGAGATGGTGACCTTCCTCAAGAATGATTACAGCAGGCGCAATCCCATACTTGCGCTTGACCTCTTGCAAGAGAACGAATCGACGATTCGCATGGGCATTCAGGTTCACGGGCTGGAATGGTTCCAGCGCAAGCTTTCAAAGATCCTCAACTCACAAATGGAGCAGTTTCGAGTCTATTCCCTCTCTAAACGCATCGACCACCTGAGCCTTTGGGCCAAATATGCGGCTGATCATGGCGGTTCCTGCTTGGAGTTCGCGAACGAAGGTCCGCTATTCGGCGAGCATGTGATGGAAGTCGTTTATGGTGAATATGCGCCATTCGATGTAAATGGCTCGAAAAACAGAAGCGCGGGTTTCTTGGTATGCAAGCGGCCGGAGTGGAGCAACGAGGAAGAGGTGCGACTGATAAGTGTGCGCGGCTCCGGGCCACTGGTCAAGATAGAGCCGCAATGGTTAACGCGAATCATCCTCGGCAAGAGCATGTCGCCAGAGAACGAGAAGCAAGTTCGCGAATGGGCCAAGCAACGCGACCCGGAGCTTCTTGTTGTTGACGCATACTTTGATGAACTGCATCAAGAGCTCCGCCTGAAAGGGTGAACGGCACTTCTTCGAGCTGGTACGGCTGGGATCTTACGGGCGGACCCGAGACACGAATTCGCGCACGCCACCCAACATTAGAACGACCTGTTCGATCGTGTACTCGGAGTATTTGCCGTGAGCTGCTTTGTTGCGCAAGTCCAGCCAAGCGGTGACGTTTTTCTGGTCAAGCTTTGAATACTTTCCAGCTCTCGCGAGGTCCGCAGCGCCGTTCGCCGCGGCGAAGGACGCGCGGGCTCATGCAAGACAAACACGGCCGCTGGTGGATCGACTACCGAACTCCAGAGGGGCGGCGTCGGCGAAAACTGTACGGCACGCACGATGCCGTAAAGACCGCTCTGGCGAAGATCGATCTCGCAAAAAAGGACCGGACGTATACGGACCCTCACACGTCGCCGACTTTCACGGAGTTTTCCGAGACCTATCTCAAAACCGTCGGCGTTCACAAGAAAAGCTGCGATCGCGAGACATGGTTCATACAGAGCCTGGTTGCTATCTTCGGGGAATCGAAGCTTTGTAAAATCGAACGCACGAAGGTTCTGGAATGTCGCCTCGCGCGTTTGAAAACCGTCAGCAAAGCAACCGTAAACCGCGAGTTGTCCGTTTTGCGGCACATGTTTAACGTCGCGATCGACCAAAACATTGTTGCCACGAACCCGGCGCGCGGCGGCATCGGCATGAAAGCGTTTAAGGAGCAGGGGCGGGAGCGCTACCTCAAGATGGCCGAGATCGAGTCCCTTCTGACTGCAATCCAAGCCAGAATCGTCAAAAATTCATCGGACAAGATGAGGGCGTCTGCGCGGAAGTCCTGGAAATATCTCCACACAGCGGTCGTCATGGCGCTCCACACAGGCATGAGGAAAGGGGAAATCCTCGGGCTACGGTGGGAAAACGTCAACTGGGAACGGAAGACGTTGCTCTTGTTGGATACGAAGAACGGGGGAGTCGCGGCGCTTACCGATTGACTCGATTCTGCTCCGCGAATTGTCGGAACATCGAAGCCGTGTGAAAAACGAAGAACTGGTATTCCCCAGTTTCGATAACAACGGAAAGGTCTTACCGATGGCGGATGTGAAGGGCAGCTTCGGCCGTGGGCTGAAGGACGCCGGAATCACGAACTTCCGGTTTCACGATCTGCGCCACACGTTCGCGAGTCACTACATGATGAAGGGAGGGCAACTCTACGCGCTTTCGAGCATCCTTGGGCACAAGGATCTGAAGATGACACAGCGCTAGGCGAAACTCTCTCCGGAATACATGGATTCGCAGCGAGATCGAACGGGCACTATTTGGACACCGGCGCCAATTCCCTCCCAGACGCCGCGAGCCAAACACCAACTAAGTACGTGCAGTAAAAAGAGTCGAAGTGGTGGACGTGAGGGGGCTCGAACCCCTGACCTCCTCGTTGCGAACGAGGCGCTCTCCCAACTGAGCTACACGCCCTCCGATTTAACAGGTTAAGACACTTTACAGCAATGCTTTATATGCTTCAAGTTGGGACAACTTGGGACCATGATCGGTCTCATTTATCCCAATCTCGCAGCGATCTACTTCCTGAATTTCCGCGTGAAGTGACTATATTTGCTCGTCGTCCTGAGCGATGAATGCCCAACCCAACGCTTGATCAAGTCACCAGGAACAAGGTTCTGCTGGAAAACGGAAACACTTCCGTGCCGGAACGCATGAGTCGTTCCGACTGGGATTCCGATCTTTTTGCAGAAATAGCTTCACGCCCGGAGTTTCAAATGTTGCTGAACGGCATCTCTGAGACAGCGGACCGCAGGGGCTAGGCGCCGATATGTTTCGAATTCAGCAACCAAACACTTAGTTGTGTAGCGCCGTACGTCTGGAGCGGGAGAGTTTCTCGCGATTCGGGTACAGGATTTCCTGGAGCGGAATCATTGTTTGTCTGGGTAGCTTGTACCGAGGGATTTTGAGAATATTTTGCGCCGGAGGAACTGCTGATGCGAAATTTATTCGGGAATCTTGCGTTGCTGATTTTGGCGATGGCTTTCAGTGCGGCGGTGGTGATTGGCGGGTGCCAGGGTGAGGTGCGTTACTACGATGCTGGGTACGGCGACTACCATACTTGGAATCATGGCGAAGTGGTCTACTACAACAATTGGGAGCACCAGACGCGTCGGGAGCACGTGGATTTTGCGAAGCGGAATGATGCGGAGAAGAAGGAATACTTCGCTTGGCGGCATAATCAGCACTAGAGGCTGGCAGAGGCGAAAATAGAAATAGGAAAATTGAGGTCGTTTAAGGCCGCGGTGGCGCACCCCGGGTGCGCCACCACAAACAAAGTCAAATGCTCACCCTTTCCAAGACCAAAGGGCGGGGCCCTTCGCTCGGTGATTTTAATCCGCGACAATCTATTCTGAGTGCGTGCTGTGGCGCGCTGCTTGAGCGCTGTCGCGTGGGCTATTTTGCGGATGGGGGGGATTGGTGGAGAAGGGCGCGGGCGTTGGCTACGAATTTGGCGAAGCGATGGGCGAGGGTGAAGATGCGTTCGGACTGCCGCAGGCGGATCGCGTCTTTGGGGATTAGTTCGCCGCCGATGCCGAGGGCTGCTGCGCCGGCGAGGATGAAATTTGCGGCGGTGTGTTGATTGACGCCCCCGGAGGCTACCAGCGGGAGATTAGGGAACGGGGCTTTTAGGGCGCGGATGTAGGTGTCGCCGCCGACTTGGGCGCAAGGAAAAACTTTCACGAAATCGGCGCCGGCTTTCCAGGCGCGGGTGACTTCGGTGGGCGTGAGCGCGCCGGGCATCGCGACTACGTCTGCGCCGAGAGCGAATTCGATAATTTTCAGGTCGAGGCCGGGGCTGGTGAGGAATTGCGCGCCGGCGTCGATGCATTGTCGGGCTATGTCGGAATCGAAAACGTCGCCGGCGCCGACGATCATTTGCGGGGCGTGTTTTACCAGGTGGGCGATTACGGCGATGGCGCCGGGGACCGTCATTTCAATTTCAACGATGGGGATGCCGCCTCGGGAGACGGCTTCAGCGGCAAACAGGGCGTCTTCGGCCGAGGAGAGGCGGACGGCGGGTATGATGCCGATTCGTTCGATCCGGGCGTGGATTTCGTCGCGTTTCATTTTGGGTGTGGGCCTCTGCTATGGTGCCGCGAATCGATGCCGCGGCGATTCTAGCGGAATTCTGTGGGGGCGGAGTAGAAAAATGCGCGCCCGGGGGTGGGGTTGGCGGTACTGTTGAAGAAAGCGAAGCCAGATCCTTCACCCGCTTTCGCGGCTTCAGCATGACGGCGCAAGGCAACGGAGCCGGCGGGATGCTGGCGCTAGGAAATGCGCGTACTTCGCCACCAGGCAACACAACGGCGCGTCTGCACGCTGAAGCGCGAGTTCCCCACCGAGAAATTAAGCGCCTAGACTTCGAAGGACTCTTCGGTCTCGGGCAGTTTATCGCTTTCGCGGGCTATCCATACGTACATGGCTGGAAGCAGGAAGATGCCCATGATCAGGGCGGTGATTAGGCCGCCGACGATAACGATGGCAAACGGGCGTTGGGAGTCCGAGCCGATGGCGCGGGAGGTGGCTGCGGGGAGGAGGCCGAGTGTCGCGACAAGCATGGTCATCATGATGGGGCGGAGGCGGAGGACGGCGCCTTCGATCGCGGAATCTTCGATGGAGTGGCCGTGGGCGCGGAGTTGGTTGATGTACTCGAGCATGATTACCCCGGTTTCGACCGAGACGCCGAACAGTGCGAGGAAGCCGATGCCGGAGGACACGCTAAGATGCGTGCCGGTCAGCAGGAGGGCGAGCAGGCCGCCGAGCGGGGCTACGGCTACGTTGGCGAGGATCAGGCCGGCCCACTTTGCGGAGCTGAACATGGTGTAGAGGATTATGAAAATTACCAGCAGGGTGATGGGGACTACGATCATCAGGCGTTTCTGCGAGCGTTTTTGGCTTTCATATTCTCCGGCCCAGTCAATGTGATAGCCCACCGGTAACTTCACGCGGGCTTTCACTTGCTTCATGGCTTCTTCTACGGCACTGCCCAGGTCGCGGCCACGGACGCTGTACTTGATGGCGACGTAGCGGGAATTTTCTTCGCGGTAGATTTCGGAGGCGCCGTCGCGGACGTTTACCGTGGCCAATTGCGAGAGGGAGACGCGTTCGCCGCTTGGAGATAGCAGGCGAATATTTTCGATGGCTTCTTTCGTGTCGCGATAGTTGGGTTGGTAACGGACGACCAGATCGTAACGCTGCTCTCCCTGCAGGACTTGGCTTACCGCTTTGCCGCCCACTGCGGTTTCGACCGCGTCCTGAACATCGGAGACGTTGATGCCGTGGCGGGCGGCTTGCTGGCGGTCAACTGAAATATTCAGATTGGGTTGGCCGAGGACGCGGAAGAGGCCGAGATCTTCTACGCCAGCGATGCCGCGCATTACGTTGACGACTTCGTCGCCTTTTTCTTCGAGGACTTGCAGATCGTCACCGTACAGTTTGATGGCGAGCTCACCTTTTACGCCGCTAACGGCTTCTTCCATGTTGTCCGCGATGGGTTGCGAAAAATTCCACAGGATGCCGGGCATTTTGCTTAGCTCGGTATCCATGGCGGAGATTAGCTCGTCTTTATCTTTGTGGAAGACGGGCCGCCACTGGTTTTTCGGCTTGAGGTCCACGAAATATTCTGTGTTGAAGAAGCCGGTGGTGTCGGTGCCGTCGTCTGGGCGGCCTACCTGGCTGGTGACGACTGTGACTTCAGGAAACGAGGCGAGGGTGTCGCGGGCTTGATTGGCGACGCGAACGCCTTCGCTGGGGCCCGTGCTGGGGGCGAGCGTGCCGCGCACCCATATGGCGCCTTCGTCGAGGTGGGGGAGAAATTCGGAGCCGATCACGCCGCTGAGCATGAGAAAAACGGCGAGGGCGAACGCAGCGGCGCCGATGCTGACGGTGAAGATGCGATGGTGGATGGCCCAGCGAACCGCGAGGCGATATCGATCGCGCAGGAAAATCATTACAGGGTTGGGCCATTCTTTGACGCCGTGGCCGAAGACCATAAGAGCGAGGACCGGGGCAATCAGAATCGCGAAAAGCAGCGCACCGAGCAGGGCGAAGGAAACAGTCCAGGCCATGGGCTTGAAGAGGCGGCCTTCGACGCTTTGCAGGGTGAAGATGGGGAGATAGGCGGTGATGATGATGGCGCGGGCGTAGAAGACCGGGCGCAGGACTTCCATTACTGCATCGCGGATGATTTCCAGGGGAGATTTTTGCGCGCTCGAGGAGAGGCTGAAATGGCGGACGATGTTTTCGATGATGACGACGGTGCCGTCAACGACCATGCCGAAATCCAGAGCACCTAGGGATAGCAGATTCGCGGGAATTTTGTTCAGGTCCAGGCAAATGGAGGCGAACAGAAGCGAAAACGGAATGGTGAGGGCGACGATGAACGCGCCGCGGGAATTTCCGAGAAAGAAAAACAGGATGACGGAGACGAGCAAGACGCCTTCGGTGAGATTGTCGAGAACGGTGCGGGTGGTGAGGTGCACCAGATTGCTGCGGTCCAGGAAAGGAACGATTTTTACGCCGGGCGGGAGGATTTCGCTATTGAGCTGGTCAACTTTTTGATGGATGGCGACAAGGGTTTCGTCGGCGTTGGCGCCTTTGCGAAGCAGGACGATGCCTTCGACGACGTCGTCGTTATCAACGATTGTGCCGTCAGCGCGGTGAATTCCCTTCCCAATTTGACCCAGGCGGATGCGCGAGCCTTGCGTGACGGTAGCGATATCTTTCACGCGGAGCACGGTGCCGTTTTTGGCGGTGATGGCGGTTTGCTCGATGTCCGCGACATTGCTGAACAGGCCTACGACGCGGACGTTGATTTGCTGCAGGCCGGTTTCGACAAAGCTGCCGCCGGCGTTGGCGTTGTTGTTCGCAAGTTGCTGCTCGACCTGACTGATACTGAGGCCGTGAGAGACGAGCGCGTTGGGATCGACGCGGACTTGATATTCGCGGGTGATGCCGCCAAAGCTGGAGACGTCGACGACATTCGGAACGGATTTAAATTGTTTTTCGAGCGTCCAGTCCTCGATGGATTTCAGTTCCATGAGGTCATATTTGGGATTGGTGCTGCGGAGCGTGTACCAGTAAATCTGGCCGACCGGACTCCAGTCAGTGCCCATTTGCGGCTGCAGGCCGTTGGGGAGCGTGACTTGCGACAGGCGCTCGAGAACTTTTGCTCGGTTCCAATCGTTGTTGGAGCTGTCGTCAAAAATGAGCATCACGCTGGAGAGGCCGAAAAGAGAATCGGAGCGAAGGTGCGCCAGGTGCGGCAGGCCGTTCATTTGAATTTCGATGGGGATGGTGACTTGCTGCTCGACTTCTTCGGCGGCGCGGCCCGGCCACTGGGTAATGACCTGGACGTAGTTGTTGGCGACGTCGGGATAGGCCTCGACGGGAAGGCTGTGGAAGGAGATGGCACCCCAAACGAGCAAGAGGACGGCGAGCGCCAGAACCATGAAGCGGTTATTGAGCGCGAAATCAATGAGGCGCTGCATCTAGGGCGTCGCCTCTTGCTGGTAGGGAGAGAGCGGCACCTATTGTTCCACCGTGTTCTGCAGAACGAGCGCGTTGCTGACGACCTGATCGCCGGGTTGGAGGCCTGTGATTACTTCCTGCATGTTGTTCGGGAGCGATTCTCCGGCCACGATGGCCAGGCGCTTGAATTTATCGCCTCCGGCCGGCAAGTAAACCCAATCGCGATCGTGCAAGTGCAGTATGGCCGTCGCTGGAATTGCGGCGTGGGATTCTTTTTTCTGTCCGCGGAAAGTGGCGGTGACGAACATTCCGGGGCGCATGTTGCCGGAATTGTGGACCTGGATGCGAACTTTGGCGGTGCGAATATTGGGATCGAGGACGGCGCCGATGTTGCTGATGGTGCCGGTAACGACATGATCGGGATAGGCGTTGAGGCGGACGTCGGCGGTGTCGCCCAGACGCACGCTCGAGAGGTCGTTCTCATAGACGTCGCATATGATCCAGACGTCGGAGAGATCGGAAATGGTGAAGGGATTGGTGGAGGAGAGGCCTTGCACGCCGGCGGCATTGGTGACTTGCTGATCGGTGATGACGCCGGCGATGGGCGCGAGGATGTCAACAATGCCGGAGGGATGGTCGAGGGGAGCGCCTAGAACGCGGAGATGTTCAGCGGTGGTTTCGACGTCGACCTTGGCTTTGTTCTCGGTGTCTTGCGCTACCTGGAAATCGTTGAGGGAAATTGCACCGTGGTCGTAGAGACCTTTGGCGCGCTCGAATTGTGTGTTGGCTAAAGTTTCGTCGGCTACCGCTTTGCGGTAGTCGGAATAGGCGGCGGCGATGTCCGCGCTTTGCACGCGCAGCAGGAGCTGGCCTTTTTTTACGGTGTCGCCGAGGCGGGCGCGAATTTCAACGACGCGTCCGGAGGCGATCGAGATTACCGGGACGGTGCGGGCGATGTCTGGATTGACGACGCCGGTGACGGTGAGTTGCGAGGCGGCTTTATATTCGGTGGCGGTAGCGAGGGGAAATTGCGCGGCTTTGCCTTTGTCTACCTGGACTATGTTGGCATCACCTTCGTGTTCGACCTGGGCGGGGGGAGGAGCTTCGGCTGCGGCGTTTTTGGTGGAGTCTCCGCCGCATCCCGCTGCGAGCAGGATTGCCGCCGCGAGCGCGAAGGGCAGGTGGGTTGCGCCCATCGATTTCATCGAGTACCTCACGTTCGATTGTACTGCATGGCAGCAGGCCACAGGTTCGCTAATGAAGGCGTAAGGACTGGATAACAATCACATGACTCGGCGCCGGTGCGCCAGCGATTGACGCCGGTTGCGGCGAGAATGTGGCAGAGAATTTTGAGGATTTGTGACATTTTTGTTTGATGTTTGTTGGCCGCGCGTTGGTTGGTTATGACCGAGGTTAGCGCGGCTTTGTTTGGCGGAAGTAATTTACTATCGATGGGAGGTTTGGGCAATTGTTTGAGGATCGAGAAGGCGAAAGATTCGACACAGTGTGCAGCGAGAACGGCGCAGAAAAACCTGAGGAAGACGGGAGCACCTTCGACTGGCTAGAGGCAAAGGCGCCCGTTTCAGGATGACGATGCTTTTCGCATCGTTACTTTTTTGTCATTTCGATATCGAGGGTGATGGTTACGATGTCGCCGATCATTTCGTCGCCGCCGGGCAGGTTGTTGGTCATGTAGACCATGCCGAAATCCTGGCGATTGAGTTTGGTGGCGGCGGAGGCGCCGCGGCGGGTGCCCATGGCCTGGATGACTTTGGTGGGGCCGGTGACGTCGAAGGTGACTTCTTTGGTGACGCCGCGGAGAGTGAGATTGCCGGTCATTTTTGCGGTGCCATCGCCCGAGCTGACAATTTTGGTGGATTGGAATGTGATGGCGGGGTACTTGGCTACATCGAAGAAGTGATCGCTTTTGAGGTCGTCGTCGCGGTGTTGCACGCGGGTGTCCAGGGAGCTTACGTCAATGCTTGCGGTGACTGTGGATTTGGAGATGTCCTGGTCATCGAGATTGACTGTACCGGTAACTTTTGTGAATTCGCCTTGGACGTTCGAGATGCCCAGGTGGCGGACGGAAAATTGGGCGTTCGAGTGGGCGGGGTCTAGTTGCCAGGTGGTGGATTGGGCGTGGGTGGCGGCGGATAGCATCGCGGCGAGTGCTGCGGCGATCAGGAATTTTTTCATTGCGGTCCTCCGTGGAATCTGGTGTTGAGAATTTTTTTGTAGTGCAGATTATAGCAGGAGTGGGCTTTTGCCGCAGAGCGGACAGAGAAAGAGAGAGATCCTTCGGTCGGCGGGAGGCACAGGCATCGGGCTCAAGAGTCGGTGGCACATTAGGAATTTGTTATGCGGGACTTGGCGCCGGTGATGAATGCGTCGAGCTGGCTTGGATCCGGGAGCGCGCCTTGGGCGAAATGTTTTGCGCCGCCGCCTTTGCCTTGGAATTCTTTGAGGGATTCGCGGAGCGTGCTGCCGACATCTTGGGTGAGGTTGGCGGAGCGGGCGGCTACTACGTGGCCGGATTCGCGGCTGGCTAGGAGAGCAATTACGTTTCTCTCGGCCGTGAGTTTGGTGGCTAGTAGCGCGAGGTACCCCGCTCCCGCGTCGGGTGGAGTGGCGAGGATCAGGCGCACGCAGCCGGGCGTTTCTGGGTTTTGCTGCAATAGCGTGTGGGCTTCGAGTGTGGCTAAGCGTTCTTCGAGGCGTTTGACAGCGGAGGTGTTGGCGCGGCGTTCTTCGATATTTTTTGCGATGCCGGCTGGGACGTCTTGCAAGGCGCAACTGAGCTGCGTGGCAGATTGGGTCAGCGTGGCGAAGTCGCCGCGGGCGGCTGTGAGGGCGCGGTAGCCTGCTACGAATTCTATGCGCCAGTGATCGCGGCTCCTTTCCAGTTTGCGGAGAAGGATCAGGCCGGCTTGGCCGGTCGTGGCCAGGTGCGTGCCGCCGCAGGGCTGGCGGTCGAAGCCTTCGATTTCGATGGCGCGGAGAATGCCTTCGCGGTCGACCTTTTTGCGGATGCCGGATTCGGCAAGTTCCTGGGCGGTGCCGAAGCGGATTTTTACGGGGCGATCTTCGAAGATGATTTCGTTGGTGCGGCGCTCCGCTGCTTCTAATTGGCGGGGGACGACGGACGGCGCGGCGAGATCGATGGTCGAAATTTCCTTGCCTAGATGGAAGGAGACGGTTGGGAAGCCGAACAGTTCGATGAAGGCCGCGGAGAGTAGATGTTGGGCTGTGTGCTGTTGCATGTGGTCGAGGCGGCGGGGCCAGTCAATTTGGCCGTGGACTGGACCTGGAGGAACCGCTGCGGTGGTGTAGTGGACTACGTGGTGGGGGTCGCTTGCGCTTGAGTCGTCTGGCGCGGCGGCGGCACTCCCGCCCGGGGCGTCAACAACTTCTACTACCTGCGCATCGCCTAATGTGCCTAGATCGTGGGGTTGGCCGCCCGAGGTGGGGTAGAAGGCTGTCTTATTAAGGATAACTCTAAAGCGCGGGCCTTCGGCTGTGCAGGAAACGACCATGGCGTCGAATTCGCGGAGGAAGCAGTCGTGGTAGTAGAGCCTGTCCGTCAGGTCAGTTGCCTTTCGATACAGCGCAAGAATAGCATAGAGGGTGTGACGGCGAGCGGCGGGACGCGGTAGAATCAGGGCGTGCCCATCAAACTGATTGCCATGGATATCGACGGAACTTTGCTGAACAGCAAGTCCGAGATATCGGAAAGAAATTCGGAAACAATTGCGGAAGCGGCGGCGCGCGGGATTGAGATCGTGCTGGTGACCGGGCGGCGATTTGATTTTGCTTTGCCGATTGCCAATGCCTTGCCCTGCGATTTGCATTTGATTGTGAATAATGGGGCGCTGGCGAAATCGCGGAACGGGACTACCCATCTGCGTTACATGCTGCCGGCGGAGACGGCGCGGCAGGTTTTGGCCGCTACGCCGGAATTTCGCGGGAGCGCGGCGGTGATTTTTGATCGTCCGGGGGTGCGGCAGGTGATTATGGAGCGGGTGGATTGGGACGATCCGTTTCGCGGCGGTTATTTCCGCCGGAATCGTGAGTACATTGCGGAGGTTTCACCGTTGGGTGACTGCTTGATTGGCGCCGAGGATCCGATACAGGTAATGTACGCGGGAAATTGCGCGCCGATGCGGGAGGCGATGCAGAGTCTGGAGGCGCTTTCGCGGGCGCGGGATTTTACTTTGGCTTTGACGGAGTATGAGGACCGAGATTTTTCGATTTTGGATGTGCTGCGGCGGGACGTCACGAAGGGCAAGGCGCTGGCCGAATGGACCAGGCAGCGCGGGTTTGCGCGCGAGCATGTGCTGGCGATTGGGGATAATTGGAATGACCGGCAGATGCTGGAGTTTGCGGGAAGTCCGGTGCTGATGGGAAATTGTATTGCGGAGTTGAAGGCTTGCGGGTGGCCGATTACGCTTTCAAATGATGAGGATGGAGTGGCGGCGGCGATTCGGAATTATGCGCTGAATGAGAATTGAGGGCGGAGCGGAGCGTTCCGAGTCGAGAGTTACAAGTTAACAGTTGGCGACGAGAGGATTGTGAGAGAGCGTAGTTTATTTTCGGCGATGGGTTTCTTGTTCGCTCTTGGCGCTGTGGGGCTTTCGCCTGCTGCGGCCTCGGCGGATTATGCGGTGCTGCGCTCGGGGGCACGGTTGCATATTAGCGGCTACGAGCGGGATGGAGCGCGGGTGCGATTGGCTGTGGATGGAGGGACGGTTTCCGTGGCGGCTGCGGATTTGCTTGCTGTCGAGCCGGAGGAGCATTTCGCCTCGGTGCCGGTGCCGCCCGTGATTGCAGCGGGGCCGTTTGGGAATTTGATTCATGCGGCGGCGGAGAAGCATGGGGTGGATGAGAGTTTGATCACGTGGGTGATCGCGGCGGAGTCTAATTTTAATCCGCGAGCGGTTTCGCGGCGGCGGGCGCAGGGGTTGATGCAGCTCCTGCCGAAGACGGCGGCGCTTTATTCTGTGGCGAATATTCTTGATCCGTCTCAGAACATCGATGCGGGGACGCATTATTTGAAGGATCTGCTTTCCCGGTATCGCGGGGATCTGCGATTGGCTTTGGCGGCTTATAATGCCGGGCCGGATATGGTGGAGCGTTATGGGGGAGTGCCGCCGTTTCCAGAGACGCAGAAGTATGTGAGGTTGATTACCGGGCACATGCAGGAAAAGAACGTTTTCACCGCGAAGAATTAATCCTCAGTTCTGAACTTCCATCGAATTTTCCTCTGTTCGACTTCGTGTCAAAACACCAAGACAGCGGCCTATCGCAGAGGCGCAGGAGTGCGCAGAGAAACTCAAAGGATTCTGCACAGAGGGGATTGAGGAACCGCGGAGAGAATTCTCCAGAAAGACAGCTGCTAGGGCAAGGGCGACGACGAATGCAAAGGGCGAATGGCGAGGGGGCGGAGGCCCCAGGTTAGTGCGGGATTATTGGGGAGACTGGTTGTTTTGTTGGGGCGAGGGATTTTGCTGCGGTGGCATGCTGCCGCCGGGGTTTGCGCTGGGGTTTGTGCCGCCAGGGTTTGTGCCGCTGGGGTTTGCTGTTGGGCCGCCGCCGAAGGGGTTGGCGATTGGCAGACCCATGGTGCTGCCAGTCGCGCCGCTGGCGCCGCTCAATTGTTGTTGCATTGCGGCTGCGGCGTCTTCCAGAGGGTTCCAGATGAATTCCCAGTCGATGTATTTTTTGCCGCCGTGGTAGAACTTCAGAGAGCGGGCGTCTTGGGTGCAGGCGACTCCAGTAAGGAAGCCGCCGAGAACGGGGCCATCGACGGGTCCGGTCGGTTTCAGCAGAGCCATGGCAGCCAGCGTCGCCGGGTCTACGGAGAGGCCGCCTGGGGCGAGTCCTCCTGGAGCGAGACCGGTCGTGCCCTGACCGTTTCCCAGATTACCTGCGCCGAACGGACTGCTGGATGGATTTTGCGGATTTTGGGGATTTTGCGGGCCTGACTGGTTCGGAGGAGTTTGTCCCGTCGGGGGCTGGGAATTCTGAGCGTCGGGCGGAGGATTTCCGGAGGTGTCCGACCCCGAAGTGCTGGACGAGGTAGAGGGGGACGGTAGACCGTTGGGATTGCCGAGCGCTGCAATCGCCGCAGGAGTGTTGGCCTGCGAACTGGAACTGGAATCGGAAAGGCTGGCGACGGATTGGCCAAGTTGACCGGGCTGACCTTGCAGCGTGGGCAGCTGGCCACCATTGGCGTCCATGAGAGCCATCTGTTGCAAGTTGGCGTAGCGGGTGCTGCCGATAATTTGTCCGGCGGCGTTGACGTAGATGAAGCGCCAGGAACCGTCGGCGGGATTGGTGGGATTTTTGTAGGGCTGGCGGAGAAAGTGGAGATCGGGCGCGCCCTTCTGCAGGTCGTCGAGCGTTTGCGGGTAGTGGCCGGTCTTGTGGTAGTAGAGGCGAATGGCGCGGGCGTATTGGTTGCCGCGCCAGATGGTTTCCTGTTCCATTTCGCGGCGGCGGATGGTGGCGCCTTTTTGCATGACGACGACACTGCCGGCAATCATGAGCAGGATGAGGCCGAGCGCGAACAGGAATGCGTAGCCGGATTCCGAATTGCGGCGGCGCTGGGTGCTCTGCTCGAGGCTGCGCGCGATCTGGCTGCCGCTACGCGCTGCATCCGGGCGGCGTGAATTACGGAGTGACGCGCGGAGGCGGAGTGACACGCTGAGGATTAGGTCGTAGATGCGCTCAGCGTTCATTGGTTCGGTGGGCCTGCGCCTGCGCCGGCATCATTGTTCGCGGGCTGGGTCATGGGAACCGTAGCGTGGCGGCCGGAGGAAGTTTCCTCGACGTCGGCTGAGTCGTTATTGATTTTGTCCAGGCGATAGCGGCTCATGAATACCGAACCCTCTTCGACGACCAGAACGTCATCTCCCTGCAGGAAGAATGCGACGCGCTTGCCGCTATTGGACATGTAGGCGGAACCGAAAAGCTGCGCCGGGACGGAGACGGGCGGCGGCGGAGGAGGAGGATGCGGGCCCTTCGCCCGGAAATTTTCGGCCGCGATCTGAGCCTCCGTCTTCGGAGGAGGAGGCGGAGGGCCGAAGATGAAAATATTGCGGTGCGAGCCGGAATAATCGAGCTTCTTGATTTTGTCGAGGAGATCGAGGCGCAGGTGCGGCTCGTCCACGTTGAGCGGATGAAACGACGAATCGGAGGCGAGCACTCCGCCCATGCCGGGGGCCGCGCTGCGCTCGGAATAAAAGACGTACGCCGCGATGAGCAGCAGACCAATCAGCACGTAGATTTGGTTTTGTCTGGACATGCTCAGGTCCTGAAATAAGTCTGCAAATCGAGTTGCAAGCGGATTCCACCGCCGGGAGTAAGGGCCGACTGCAGGCGCAAATTGCTGAGGAGATAGAAATTTTTGGAGTGCTCGAGGCCGTTGATGAATTGAATGATGGCGGGATAATCGCCTTCGACGGTGTCGGAGATATCAATTTCGGTGATGTCGCGGCCTTTCAGATCCTTCTGTTTGAAGCTGATGCCGGAGCTGCGCAGATTGGCTTTAGCGGCGATGGAGCCGAGGTCGTCCTCAATGGTGGAGTAGCCGTTGTCGGCGGANAGAAAGGCGTTGTGATAAAACTTATCGTATTCCTTCCCTTCTCCGGAAAGATCCTGGCGAATCGAGGCGCCGCGGGCGACATCTCCTTTTAGCAAGCCGGCCTGGATCTTCAAGCGGTCGCGCTGAGCGGTGAGAGTTTCGGTGCCCTCGCGCGAGGATTGCCAGACCTGGTAAACCAGGGCCAGGTCCGCCGCGAATAGCAGAGCGAGAGCGACGACGAGCACTTTTTTCCAAACGGTCCAGGACATGTTCATGC
>JGI12635J15846_10001824_pt1 | contig 18548 bp, 14 predicted proteins | sample BlaSpr_A8_OM2_M2_FD_15846 | JGI IMG/M metagenome (IMG submission 15846) | reverse complement strand
CTCCGGGCGGTGGAGATCATGCCGGACGCCTGGGTCGCGCACTACAACAACACCTGGTCGGACTGGTCGTTCCACGCCAGCTACACGACCACCTTCGTGTACGGCAACAACCTGCCGCCACAGAATCCGATCTTTGCCGGGACCCCGTTCCGCTATACGTTTGCGCCCGACTTCGCGAGCGCCCTGCTGGTGGCCGGCGGCTGGAGCATCCCGGCGGCGCTCGCCTGGCCCAGCTGGGCGATGACGGTGCTGGCGCTCAGCGGACTGATCCTCTGGGCGCGGCGCCTCACCGGTGGGATCGGGGCCGGCGTGATTGCCGTCACCCTCACCCTGCTTGGCGGTGGTATTGGATTCTGGTTCTTCTTCGGCGACGCGGCGCGGCTGGGCCTGACCAATGCGCTGCTGCACATTCCGCGCACCTACGACCGGTTCGATCCGCCCGTCAACATCCAGTGGTACAACCCGATCCTTTCCTATTACCTCCCGCAGCGGTCGTTCGTCTTCGGTGCGGCGATCGTCATGGCGGTCCTCTTGCTGCTGACGCCGCCGTTGCTCGCGACGCCGTTCTTCCGCTGGCGCGAAACCTTCGACGCGATCCGTCAATCGTGGCGGCGCTGGACCATCAAGAGCGACGCGGTCGCGTTCCTCACCGCCGGCGGACTCACCGGCGTGCTGCCCCTCTTCCACGTGCACAGCCTGGTCGTGCTCGGCATCGTGACCGTGTGCTGGGCGCTGCTCTTCCCGCGGCCCGCGTGGCTCGGGTTCTTTGCGGTCATGGCCCTACTGGCCGTGCCGCGACTGCTAATGGCCGTGCCGGGAGACTCCGGCGCGCCGCCGGATCACCAGTACCCGCGGTGGCTGATCGGTTGGGTGTCAGGCGCTGACTTCCCGCCCTGGTTCTGGATCAAGAACACCGGTCTGTTCTGGCCGCTCCTCTTGCTCGCCTTGCTGAGCCCGCTGGCGCTGCGCGGGCGGATGCGGCTCTTGATCGCGCCCTTCAGCCTGGTCTTTCTTGTCGCCAACTTGATCAAGTTCCAACCATGGGACTGGGACAACAGCAAGCTGCTGGTCTTCTGGTACATGGCGAGTGGGGTGGCCGTGGGGGCGGTGCTCGTCCGGCTGGCCCGCGCGCACGTGGGAGGCGCCGTGGTGGCGGCCGCGATCTGGCTGAGCCTGGTCGCGTCTGGCGTGCTCTCGTTACTGCAATTCCTTCCGCCCCAGGGGCCGGCGTATGTCTGGTTCTCGGCGGAGGAAGTACAGCTGGCGGCCGAGGTGCGGCAGCAGACGCCACCGAAGGCGGTCTTTGTCACCGGCGAGCAACCGACGAACCCGATCGCCGACCTGGCGGGACGCTCGGTGCTGATGAGCTACCCGGGCTGGCTGTGGAGCTACGGCATCAACTACACGCAGCGGGAAGCGGACATTGCCCGCATCTACCGCGGCGGCCCCGGAACACTCGAGCTGCTCCGCCACTACCACGCCGACTACGTCGTCGTCGGTCCGAACGAGATCAGCGCCTTCCACCCCAACGTCGACTACTTCAACACCACCTTTCGAGTGGTGCTGCACACCGCGAATTACCAGATCTACGCCGTCCCGCCGGCTTAGAATGGCGGCGTGCTGACGCGGTTCCTGATCCACGTCGTCGCCCTGCTGTTCGTCTTCTATGTCGTCTGGGGCATTCGCGGNGGAACCCTGTGGGCGGCGGTCGTCATGGCACTGATCCTGGCGCTGGTCAACGCGATCATCCGGCCGGTCCTCCTGATCCTGACCCTGCCGATCACGATCCTGACGCTGGGATTGTTTGTCATCATCCTCAACGCGCTGCTCTTCGCGCTCTCCTTCGCTGTCCTCCAGGGCATCATGAACGTGCACTTCGCGATTGGCTTCGGCCAGATCCTGATCGGCTACTTGATCTACGTAGTGGTCAGTTTCCTGCTGACGCGCCTGATTCGCTAGACACGAGACATTCAGCTGGGGGAGTTCGAGGTGGGTGCCGCGAGAGCGGTGTCGGTGATGTACTTCGTAAACGATCCGCTGGCCGCTGCCTCCTGGTACGCAAAGCACCTCTTCAGCGACGTTCTGGTCCAGGCGGGATCCGGGTTCTTCTGGTTAGACACCGGAATTATCGAAGTGGGTTTTCATCCCAGCGACGACGAGAAGAACCCGGCTGGTGGGGGTGCGGTCGTCTACTGGAAGGTCGAGCATTTCGGCCGGAGCCGCGATGCAATGCTGCAAGCTGGATGCGAGTCGTGGCGTGGTCCGCTGGTGATTTCGCCACAACGCGTCATTTGTCAATTGCGCGATCCGTTTGGGAATATCATCGGGCTCGAAGGCGCCGTTTAAGCGAAACCTAGAAGGCCCAATAGCCGCGGCCGAAGGCAAGCCCGAAGACCAGCAAGCCGACGAACGAGGTCGCGACCATCACCAGATAGACCCAGCGCTGGCTGATCCGTCCCACGAGAAGAAAGAGCGGATACATACCCAGGAGATAGCGCGGGATGCTCAGCCAGAACGGTAGAAAGGTCATCATCACGGTCAGCACCGTGGCGTAGGCGGCATCCGACGGTCGCAGCCGCAACCAGCTGAGGGTCGTCGTGGCATAAGCGGCGATGCCACCGGCCGCCTCGCCGCCACCGACGGTCAGCTTCTCCCACGGCACCCGCCAGCTGATGCCACGGATTGCGTCCGCAAACCCAACCCAGGGCGCCGAGAGTGAATGCGACCAGTGCTGGCGCTGGACCGTAATGAAGGCGAACGCATCGCCGAGCACGACCAGGTTGGTCGCGAGGTAGGTCAGGAAGCCGAGCACGATCAACACCGGCGCGAGGATCGCCTGCCAGAGGGCGTGCAGCGCGTGCCGCGCGTAAAAGAGCTCGAGCACGAGGAACGGTAGCAACGCGAGTCCGGTGAGCCGGGCGGCGGCGGCGAGACCTCCGAGCATCCCCGCAAACAGCCAGCGCTGCCGTCGCGCCGCGAGCACGGCGCCGAAGGCGAGGGCGCAGAAGAGGGCTTCCGTGTAACCGACCAGCAGGAAATAGGCGGTGGGAAAGACGACGAAGAAGGCCGCGGCCCGAAAGGCGGCGCTATCCCGCAGGTCTTCGCGAGCGACCTCGTAAAGCAGGATGGCGGCGACCACGCCGGCAACGTTGCTGATCAACAGGGCGGCGGTGCGGGCAGGGAGGCCGGTCGCGGCGATGGCGCTGATCAGCGCCGGATAGAGAGGGAAGAAGGCGATGAGGTTGCGAGCGTCGCCGGTCGCTGCGTAACCGTGGGTGGCAAGGTAAAGGTAGTGCTGCGCGTCCCAGCGGTCCCAGGCGCGCCCGAGCGCGGTCAGTGGATCGGGCCCGGCCCCGAATTCGACCAGGGTGAGCGTCACGAGCACGGCCTTGACGATCAGGGCCAGGATCAGGAGGCCCACCCAGGGCCGGATCCGATTGGGGACCATCCCCCCGATTGGAAGGGTTCCGGTACGATAGCGACGCAGCGGCTTGCCGGCCGTCGCGCTGAGTGACTTCACAAGTCTGGCTTCCGATTTTCCGCGCCATTGCCGCGGAGATCCGCGCCGAGATCGTGCCCCTGTCGGGCACGGCGCGCGGTCGCGAAGTGGTCGGCCTCGGCGCGGGCGGCGACCAGACCATCTATCTCGACCAGCTCGCCGAAGGGATCGTCGTGCGCCACCTCGAGCAAGCCTATCGCAGCGGTTTGCGTTTTCATTTGATCTCAGAAGAGCTCGGCGAACGCGACTTCGGTGGCTCGGCGCTGGTCCTGGCCGACCCCCTGGACGGTAGCGTCAACGCCAAGATGGGACTGCCGTACTATGCGGTCGTGCTGGCCGTCACCGACGGTGACCGATTCCGGGATGTGCGCCTCGGCTATGTCCAGAACCTGGTGACCGGCGACGAGTTCCACGCGATCGAAGGCGGCGGCGCGTTCCGCAACGGGAAGGCGCTGCAGCCGAGCCCGCCCGCCTTTGACGGCCGCTCGATCTCGCTGGTTTCGTTCGATGCCCCTAGCGGCGTCGAACCGCGGGAGCGGGCCGCCGCCATCTTCTTAAGGGCTGAGAAGGTCCGCCAGCTCGGCTCGGCGGCGCTGAACCTCTGCCACACAGCGGCCGGCGGTGTCGCGCTGCAGGCGACGCCCGCCCTGGTTCGAGCCTTCGACCTGGCCGGCCCATTGCTCGTCCTGCGTGAAGCAGGCGGCGTCGCGACCGACTATGACGGGGGCACGCTGGACGACGTCTCGGTGCGCCTCGAATCGAAGACGACGCTGCTGGCCTCGCTGTCGTCGGAGGTCCACGCCTTCGCTCGCCAGCTGGTGGGGGTGCAGGTGTCCTGATGCTCGAGCCGGAACAGACGACCTTCATCATCCTTTCCTTCGAGGGCCCGGACGTGTACTCGCAGGCGGGCGGCCTCGGCGTGCGGGTGAAGGAGCTCTCTCGCGCCCTGGCCGAGCGCGGCTTCGAGACCCACCTCTTCTTCGTCGGCGACCCCACGCTGCCGGCCCATGAGAGCGCGCTCGACGGGCGGCTCTGGCTGCACCGCTGGAGCCAGTGGATCAGCCGCTACCACCCGGTGGGCGTCTACGACGGCGAGGACGACAAGGTGGCGGACCTCAACCGCAGCCTGCCTGACGCGCTCGTGAAGGACTTCATCCGGCCCGCGATCGAACGAGGCAACACGGTGGTGGTGCTGGGCGAGGAGTGGCACATCGCGCAGGCCATGTCGCTCATCTCAGACGCGCTCTATTTCGCGGGGCTACGCGATCGCTGCCTGCTGTTATGGAATGCCAACAACCACTTCTCGTTCAACCGCATCAACTGGGGGCAGCTCGGCTACGTCGCGACCTTGATGACGGTCAGCCGCTACATGAAGCACATCATGTGGCGCTGGGGCGTGAACCCGATCGTCGTGCCCAACGGCATCCCCGGCTCGATGATGGCGCGGGTCAGCCAGGCGCAGGTGCGCGCGGTCCGCGCCGCGGTTGGCGCGTCAGCCTTCCTCTTCAAGATCGGGCGCTTCAGTCCCGACAAGCGCTGGCACCAGGCGATCGCCGCCGTCGCCCAGTTGAAGGAACGTGGCGTCGGGACCCGGCTCCTGATGCGTGGCGGGCTGGAGCCATTCGGCGGGGAGGTGCTGGACTTCGCCAGGCAACGCGGCCTCAGCGTCGTGCCGCTCTCCACCCGGATCGAGGACGTGACCGGGCTGGCGACCGCGCTCAAGGAGAATCCCGATGCCGACATCTGGAACGTGACGGCGTTCCTGCCCGACGACTTACTCCCGGTGCTCTACGCCTCGGCCACCGCGACCCTGGCCAACAGCGGCCACGAGCCGTTCGGCCTCGTCGGCCTGGAGGCGATGGCCTCCGGCGGGGTCGCGTTCGTAGGGGCGACCGGTGAGGAATACGCCCAGCCCTTCAAGAACGCGATCGTCATCGAGACCGAGGACGCGGCCGAGATCGTAGCCTATGTCACCAACCTGGCCGGCCGCCCGGAGGTCGCGCGCAACCTGCGGATCGCGGCGCAGCGGACGGCGCGGGACTACACCTGGCAGCGCGTGATCGATATCCTGTTGCAGCGCCTGGAGTTCGTCGCCCTCAAGCAGGGGCTCAAAACGCCATGAGAGGATAGACCCGGATGCCCAACTCGCTCGTCATCTACATGGTCGCCCACCAGCCCCGGCGGGTCCGGCTGCCGGCGCTGCTAATCCCGCGGGGAACGCCGCCCGAGAAGATGGACGCGCTGATCTTCGACGACCAGATGGACCGGCGGTACTTCGACAAGGTGGCGAAGTACTGCTACCGACCGGCCACCGAGCTCTTTCAGTCGCTCGTGGACAAGGGCATGAAGATCTCGCTCGGCTTCTCGGTCTCGTTCCTGGTGCAGATGCGGCGCTTTGGGCCGGACGTGCTGGCCGGCTTCCAGAAGCTGGTCAGTCATGAGAACGTCGAGCTGATCGCGGTCGAGCCCTATCACTCCTTCATCTTCTATCTCGACATCGCGGCCTTCGCNGAGCGCATGGCCTGGGGCAAGCGGCAGCTCGAGGAGACCTTCCAGAAGACGATCGCGGTCACCGACACGACCGAGATGTTCATGTCGAACGACGTCTACTTCCAGCTGCAGGCAAGCGGCTTTAAGGGCGCCGTCATGGACGGCCGGCCCTGGGTGATGGGTTGGCGCGAGCCCACCCACCTCTACCGCTACCCCAATGAGGAGATGCGGCTCCTCACCCGCCACTACGAACTGAGCGACGACGTCGGGTACCGGTTCAGCAACCGCGAGTGGAACGGCTGGCCACTGATGGCGGACACCTACGGCAACTGGCTCCGCGGCGCCATGGGGGAGTTCGTNTTCCTCGCCTGGGACTTCGAGACCTTCGGGGAGCANCACCGCGCCGACTCCGGCATCTTCCCCTTCATGCATGCCCTCCACGCCGACCTGGTCAAGAACAAGATGAAGTACCTGACCCCGTCAGAGGCCATTGCCACGTTTACAGACGCGCACGAGATGCCGCTGCCGGAGTACGGCTGTACCTGGGCCGGCGACGGCGGCATGGATTTCTTCCTGGGCAACGAGGCCCAGCAGGGCATCTTCCGCCTGATGCATCACATCTACAACAAGGCGAAGCTGACCAAGCATCCCCACCTGATGGACATCGCCATGTGGCTGCTGCAGTCGGACAACCTCCACCTGATCCAGTGGTTTTCCAAAACCGGCAGCCAGGCCGAGGTCTCCGCCTACTTCACCCCCGACGAGTGGTGGGAGCTAGGCGGGCTTGGCATCCTCCGCGAGCAACAGCGTGTCTACGTGAACTTCCTGCGCGCCATGGACGAGTACGCGTAAGGCTACGTGAGCGCCCGGTCCCAGTAGCCCCGAATACGACCTGTATTCGACGGCTGCAAGGTCGGGTCGGGCTCCCGGTTATACCGCCGGGGTGCCTTCCTTGCCCACGCCTCCGTTGCCGGCGATTCTGGTCGTCGTGGCCATCGGCGTGCTGCTCTTGCTGCGGCTCGTCGGCGGCTCCATGCCGTGGGGCCAGTTGATGATCGCCGTTGGCCCGGACGGCCGCCCGATGCGGCCACGCGTCAAGTGGCACCTCTGGACGATCTGCCGCGGCGAGCCGCCCCTGATGACGGCAGCCCTCGGCGCTGTCTCCATCGTGCTCGGGGCCCTGGCACTGTTCTTCGTCGGGCCGGAGCTGGCGGAGGCGATCACACACCCGATGGCCCGCTGGCTGGTCTACCTATTGATGTTCACGCTGGCTGCAGCTGGGACCGTCGTCCCCATCGGGATCGTCGTCCTCGTCCGCGGTGCCCTCGACCTTGCCGCGCGACGGTCCTCCATGGTCGGCGTGGTGGTCAGCATGCGCCGGGACGTTGGGCTGTTCGGACGCACCTACCGAGTTGCCGTGCAGGCCGGGGATCGAGTCATGACCAAGAAACTCTGGGCCGAGGCCTTTCGGGTCAACCGCCATGCGTTCGATCAATTGCGGCCAGGTGACCGCGTCACCATCGAGTACTCACCACACCTGCGTTACGTCTACCACATGGTGCTGCCGGAACCGCTGAAAAAAGCGGTAAGTTAGCTAGACTCTTCCATCGTGACGCGACCACTGCATGTGGCGTTCGTGTGGCACATGCACCAGCCGTATTACAAGGATGACCTGCAGAACCAGTTCCTCCTCCCCTGGGTGCGGTTGCGTTGCGCCAAGGACTATTACAAGATGCCCGCCCTGCTCGCTGACTACCCGGCCATCAAGCAGACCTTCAACCTCGTGCCGGCGCTGGTCGCCCAGGTGCAGGATTACGCCGACGGTCGTTTTTCCGACGTCTACCTCGAGCTTGCGCGACGTCCGGTGTCGGAGCTGAGCGCCGATGAGCGCGCCTTCGTCGCTCGCTGGATGACCGAGTCCAGCCAGATCCGTCGCGTCCGCGAGTACCCGCGTTATGTCGAGTTGGTGCGAAAGCGGGAGCAGGCATGGCCGCGCGGTTCCCTTGACCTGGCACGGCTCTTCAGCGATGTCGAGCTGCGCGACCTGCAGGTCTGGTTCAACCTCTCCTGGATCGGCCCGGAAGTGATGGAGCGCGATCCCGTCATCGGCGAGCTGGTCAGAAAAGGCCGCGACTTCACCGAAGCCGACAAGGAGCCGATCTTCAGCGCGCAGCTGGAGCTGCTGCGCAAGGTGCTCCCCGCCTATCGCGTGCTCCAGGATCGCGGCCAGGCCGAGCTGATCACGAGCCCCACCTACCATCCGATCTTGCCGCTGATCGCCGACCTCGGCATCGCGCGCGTCGCGCGACCTGACCTTTTGATGCCCCGGCGGCCCTTCGCGCATCCCGACGATGCCGCCGAACAGCTCCGGCGCGGGGTCGAGGCCCATACCCGCAGCTTTGGGATACGGCCACGCGGCATGTGGCCACCGGAGGCGGCCATCTCCGATGACATCGTGCGGCTGGCCGCTGACCAGGGCATCGAGTGGATGCTCAGCGATGAGGCGATCCTGGCCCGGTCGCTCTCGAGCGCGATCACCCGAGACGGCGAGGGCCAGGTGATGCAACCGGACGTGCTCTATGCGCCCTATCGCGCGCAGGCTGGTGGTTCGCCGATTCACCTGTTGTTCCGCGACGGGCGGTTGTCCAACGCGATCGGCTTCGAGTACCAGAATTCGGCTCCTGACGAGGCAGCCACGGACCTGGTCGATCGGCTCAAGGTTATCGGGCAGCGTCAGAAGGCCAGCCCGTTCCTCGCCGTGATCGCCCTCGACGGCGAGAATTGCTGGGATTTCTACGAGGCGAACGGCAACCCCTTCCTGCGTTCGCTCTACGCGCGCTTGTGCCGCGAGCCCGAGGTGAAGACTGTGACCGTGTCGGAGTTTCTCTCGGAATTCCCGGCGGACCGATCGCTGGCGCGCGTCCACCCGGGTTCATGGATCAACGCCTCGTTCGATACCTGGGTCGGCGACCAGGAGCACAACACCGCCTGGGACATGCTCGCCGACGCCCGCAATCTCCTCAGCCAACGCGAGCGCGACGCGGTCGACCAGGAGGAGCTGAAGGCGGCGCGCCGAGAGGTGCTGATCGCGGAGGGGAGCGACTGGTTCTGGTGGTTTGGCCGCTCGCACGATTCCGGTATGGACGAGATCTGGGACAGCCTCTTTCGGCTTCACCTGCGCAACATCTATATGTTGCTTGGCGAGCGTCCGCCGGCAAGCCTGTACCAGCCGATCGTCAAGGCCGCGGGGGGAGCCGCCACCAAGCGGCCGGATCGGAAGATCAGCCCCAAGCTCAACGGCAGCGTCGACCAGGACGAATGGAACGCGGGCGGCTATGTCGACGTGACGGCGCTCTTCGGCGCCATGCACCCGCCGCGCGGCGCGGTGCGGCGGATCTGGTTCGGCCATGATGATCGCAACCTCTATTTGCGCTTCGACCTCCTCGACCGCCGGGCGACGCCGTCGACGAAGCTGGAGATGTTCTTTTCCGGGAGTCTGGCGTCGGCGGGGTTGGCGTCGACCGACTTCGGCTTCCAGCCGGCCTTCCGGCTCACGGTGCAGCGACGGGACGGCGACGTCGAGCTCGAGCTTCGCGAGGTGACGCCGGGAGGCGGGGAGCCTCGCTGGAGCGGCCGCGCCGATGTGGGCGATACGATCGCGTTCGCGGTGCCCTTCCATGCCCTCGGCCACGACCCCGGTGATACCCTCCACATGGTGGCGCTCGCCCATCAGGACGGCGAACCGGTGGAACAGCTGCCGCCGACCGGCTCGATCGCGGTCCGCGTGCCGGGTGATGTCTCGAGCGGAGCACCGGACCGGCCGTTGAAGATCCTGCTGGTGTCGGCCGAGGTCGCGCCCTTTGCCAAGGTCGGCGGCCTCGCCGATGTCGCGGGTGCCCTGCCGAAAGCGCTGCGGGCCATGGGGCACGACGTCCGGGTGGTGATGCCGCGCTATGGCAGCATCGATGTCGACAAGTACGGCCTGCGCAAAGTCGTGACCAATCTCGGCGTTCCCCTAGCGCACCAGCCGGTCAACGCCGACGTGCTCGAGGGACGGATCGGCGGCGACGTACCGATCTACTTCATCGACAACCCGCAATTCTTCGGCCGCGAAGGCATGTACGGCTTCTGGGACGACGACGCGCGCTTCATCTATTTCAGCCGGGCGGCGCTCGAAATGTTGCGGCCGCTCGATTTTCAACCCGACGTGATCCACGTCAACGACTGGCATACCGCCGTGATCCCGAACATGCTGGCTCGGCTCTATGCCGGCGACCCGTTCTTTGCCGATGTCGCGACCGTCCTCACCATCCACAACCTTGCCTTCCAGGGCGTCTTCGGCTACGGCACCCTTCACCTGGCGGACCTCGAACAATGGGGCCTGATCAAGCCCGGGATGCCAGGGCTCGACGACATCGTCAACCTGCTCGGGCGCGGCCTCTACTTCTCGGACGTCGTCAACACCGTTAGCAATCGGTATGCGGAAGAGATCCTCACGCCGGAGTACGGCGAAAAGATGGACCCGCTGCTACGGGTCTTTCGCGGCAAGCTGCACGGCATCATCAACGGCATCGACTACGAGGTCTTCAACCCGTCCGTCGACACCTCGATCGCGGCTCGCTACGACATGGGCAGCGTCGCCAAGAAGGTCGAGAACAAGCTGGCGCTCCAGAAGGAGGTCGGGCTCCCCCAGGACCCGTCGATCCCGGTCGTCGGCCTGATCTCACGACTTTACGACCAGAAGGGCCTCGACCTGATCGCGAACATCATGTGGGGGCTGATGCGACTGAACCTCCAGCTGGTCGTGCTAGGCGCCGGCGACGCCCGCTACGAGGAGATGTTCCGCGCCAGCGCTCGCGACAACCCGCAAAAGGTCTCGGCCACCATCGGCTTCAAGCCGGTGCTGGCGCAGCACATCTATGCGGGCTCGGACATGTTCCTGATGCCGTCGCGCTTCGAGCCCTGCGGTCTCGGACAGCTGATCAGCCTTCGGTACGGAACCATTCCGATCGTGCGCGCCACCGGCGGCCTGGCCGACACGATCGACGATTGGGACCCGGTACGGCAGACCGGCAACGGCTTCGTCTTCAGCGCCTACGACCACTGGGACCTCTACGCCCAGGTGGTACGGGCCCTGGAAAGCTTCCGCCAGCCGCAGCTCTGGCAGCGGCTGCAGGCCAATGCGATGTCGACCGACGTCAGCTGGGCCAACTCGGCCGAGAAGTATGTTCGCCTTTACCGGGCGGCGATTACGAACCACGCCGAGGCCCGGGAGTACTCGGCCGCCGCCACCGATCCCTACGGCTGGTAACGGGCCGGCGACCCGCCAAAGGCGGGCTCCGTCTAATAGACGTTAATATTTGGACGGTTTTCTTGATGTCTTGACATCAGGTAGGTCATGATTGGGGCGATTCGGCTTCCTCGACGGTAGAAAACGCCGACACACATCAACCCCTGGAAGGGAGGTAATTGACGTACATGGATGTATCAATCGGTCGATTCCGATGGCTACGAGTGCCTGCAGTCGTTACGGTGATCGGGCTGCTCGTAGCGGCCTGTGGAACGTCCACATCGAGCACGAGCAACCTGGCGAAGGACCAGACGCTGCGGCTTAACAACAATACCGAGCCCAACAGCCTCGACCCCGGACAGGAGCAGTACAGTTACGAGGGCTCGATCGGCGCCTCGATTAGCGAGGCCCTGCTGAAAATCAAACCCGATCTGTCCGATGCCGCCCCAGCGACGGCGGCGAGCTACAGCGTCTCGACCGATGGGTTGACCTGGACCTTCAAGATCCGTTCGAACGCCAAGTGGAGCGACGGCAAGCCGGTCACCGGCGCCGACTTCGTCTACGCCTGGCAGCGGATCCTTGACCCGCGCCTCGCGGCCTCGTACGCCGATCCCTTCTTCGATGGCACCATCGCGGGCGGCGCGAACTATCTCAACCTCGATCCGTCGAAGCCGGCGGATGTGGCAAAGATCCCGGCCTTCCTCAGCGGGCTCGGCCTCTCGGCGCCTGACGCCAGCACCTTCGTCGTCAAGCTGCAGGCGCCGTCCCCGTTCTTCAAGTGGATCGCCAGCCTCTGGATGTCGGCCCCCGTTCGTAAGGACGTCGTGGACCAGTACGGTTCCGACAAGTGGGCCACCTCGCCGACCTCGCTGATCACCAACGGCCAGTACAAGGTCTCGGAGTGGGTCTCAAAGGACCACATCACGCTCGTCCCCAACACCAATTACTGGGGCGGTCAGCCGACTGTGACCAAGATCATCAACTACATGATTACGGACGATAACCAGGCTTACGCGAAGTACCTGAACGGCGAGCTGGATGAGGTGACCGTCCCGCTGGCGAACACCCAGCTGGTCAAGGGCGATCCCAAGCTGAGCAAGGAGATCAAGTTCGTTCCGCAGCTCACCCTGTTCTGGATGGACTTCAACACCCGGAAGGCGCCCTTCAACAACAAGGATGCCCGCCTGGCATTCTCCAAGGCCGTCGACCGCAACGCGCTGGTCACCAACGTGCTGCAGCAAAGGTCGACCGCCGCCTCCTACTTCATTCCCAAAGGAATGAACGGCTACCGGCCTGACCTTGGCACCACGCAGGCCTTCGACGCGGCGGCGGCCAAGACCCTGTTGACTAGCGCGGTCGGTGATCCGAGCAAGATCACGATCGATTTCTTGATCCGGAACAGTACCGCCAACAAGCAGATCGGCGAGTTCCTCGCCGCCCAGCTGCAGACCAACCTGGGCGTCAAGGTGAACCAGATCGTCATCGACAGCAAGACGGTCACCACCCGGCTCCGGGCGCACAACTACCAGCTATACGTCGGCGGCTGGGGCGCCGACTACCCCGATGACCAGGACTGGTTCGACATTTGGATGACCGGCAGCGGCAACGTGTTCGGCGGCTGGAGCAACCCGGCCTACGACGCCCTCGTGAAGCAGGCCGACACCACAGCGGATGCGACGAAGCGGCAGAGCCTCTACGATCAGGCGCAAAAGATCCTGATCGACGAAGCCGGCGGCGGCTTCCTGTACCAGCGCAACTACATGTACCTGGTCAAGCCCTATGTCCAGGGCCTGACAACGACCGCGCAAGACTTCACGAACGTCGGCGACTGGTTCTGGGGTAAGGTCTCGCTCGCCTCACACTAGAAAGAGAGAAACTTGGCTGTAGCACAGGGCGCCCCACCGCGGGGCGCCCTCATCTCCTTCAAGATTCCGCGGGGCCGAGGGGTCAGCCTCACCCTGTACATCATCCGGCGGATCCTGTGGTTGGTCCCGGTTCTCTTCTTCGTCATCACGATCACCTTCGTGCTGATGCATTTGGCCCCAGGCAGCCCCTGGGACAGGGAAGGGAAGCAACTGTCGGCGGCGGTCGTTCGGAACCTGAACGCGAAGTACGGTCTCAGCGATCCGTTTCTCGTCCAGTACTTGCGCTACCTCGTGAACGTGGTGCATTTCGACTTCGGTCTCTCGTTCCAGTACGAGGATCAGCCGGTCAGCGCCCTGATCCTCAGGAGCTGGCCGCCCACCGCGGTGATCGGGGCGCTCGCCTTCGTCATGATTGTGATCTTCGGGATCGGCATCGGCGTCGTCGCCGCCTTGCGGCAGAACACCTGGGTCGATTACGCGGTGGTCGGCTTCAGCACCATCGGAGCGTCGACGCCGGCGTTCGTCCTCGGCATCATCCTGATCATCATCTTTTCGGTCTCGCTCTACCGCATCACCGGCGGCAACTTCTCCCTCCCGACCGGCGGCTTTGCCCTTGACCAGCACCTCATCATGCCGGTCGTCACGCTGGCGACGTTACCGATTGCCTTTATCGCCAGGCTGACGCGCGCCAGTACGCTCGAGGTGCTCCGCCAGGATTACATCCGCACCGCATGGGCAAAAGGCCTGCGCGAGCGGCTGGTGGTCACCAAGCACGTCTTGAAGAACTCGCTGATCCCCGTCGTCTCGGCGCTGGGGCCAACCTTCGCGGTGCTCATCACCGGCTCCGTCATCGTCGAGAGCGTGTTCGCCATTCCCGGGATCGGCCGCGCCTTCGTGGTCGCCGTCAGCTCGCGGGATTACCCGATGATCCTGGCGACCACCATCCTCTTCTCGGTGATCGTGGCGCTGGCCAATCTGGTTGTCGATCTCCTTTACACCGTGATCGACCCGCGGGTGAGGCTCGGCTGATGGCTGCCGCGGCCGCCGTCTCGCTGGAGCAAATCGATTGGGAAAATCCCGAGCAGATCGGGCTCTGGCAGGACGCCTGGCAGCGCTTCCGCCGCAACCCGATCGCGGTCGGCGGGTTGATCTTCGTCTGTCTCCTCGTGCTCGACGCCCTGCTGGCGCCGCTGCTGGTGGCGGTCCACGTCATCGCCGATCCGCTGAAGCAGGACGTGGCCAACTCCTATGCCGGCTTCAGCCTCCAGCATCCCCTCGGGACTGACTATCTCGGCCGCGACCTGATGAGCCGCGTCATGTTCGGCGCTCGCATCTCGCTCACGATCGGGCTGACCGTACAGGTGATCTATCTGTTGATTGGTGGGACTATCGGGCTGGTTTCCGGCTACCTCGGCGGTCGGGTGGATAACCTGCTGATGCGGTTCGTCGACATCTGGTACGCGTTCCCGGATCTGCTCTTCCTGCTGGTCGTGGTCTCGATCTTCCAGCCGAGCCTGTTCGTCATCTTCGGCGCCATCGGGATCATCGGCTGGGTCGACCTCGCTCGGCTGATCCGCGGCCAGGTGCTCTCCCTCAAGGAGAAGGAGTTCGTCGAGGGCGCGCGGGCCGCCGGGAGCGGGCCGTCGAAGATCATCCTCCGGCATCTGCTGCCGAACACGCTCGGCCCGATCATCGTCAGCCTGACGTTCGGCATCCCACGGGCGATCTTCCTCGAGGCCACCCTCAGCTACCTGGGGGTCGGCATCCCGCCCCCAACCCCGAGCTGGGGCATCATGATCTCGGACGGCAACCAGGCGATCTTCGCCTACCCGCACCAGGTGCTGGTGCCCGCGCTGGCGCTGGCCATCACCATGCTGTCGTTCAGTTTTATCGGCGATGGATTGAGAGACGCGATCGACCCCCGAATGCGAAGATAGGGCGGATGGCAGCCCCTATCTTGCGGGTCGAGGACCTGCGGACGCAGTTCTTCACCTCCCGGGGAATTGTCCATGCGGTCGACGGGATCAGCTTCAATGTCGCCCGTGGGGAGACGGTGGGCATCGTCGGGGAGTCGGGCTCGGGGAAGACGATGACCGCTTTTTCCATCCTCCGGCTGGTGCCGGACCCCGGCCGGATCGTCTCGGGGCGAATCCTGTTCAAGGACCAGGACGTCGTCCAGATGAACGACGACGACGTCCGTGAGTTCCGCGGCAACGACGTCGCGATGATCTTCCAGGACCCAATGACGTCGATGAACCCGGTGACCAGGGTTGGGACTCAGATCGACGAGGCGATGAGCGCCCACGAGCGATTTTCCAAGAAGCAAGCGCAGGACCGCGTCGTTCCGCTGCTCCAGAAAGTACGGATCCCCGAGGCGATCCAGCGGGCGAAGGACTACCCGCACCAGTTCTCAGGCGGCATGCGGCAGCGGGCCATGATCGCCATGGGCCTCTCCAACGAGCCGGAACTGCTGATCGCCGACGAGCCGACCACCGCCCTCGACGTCACCGTGCAGGCGCAGATCATTCAGCTGCTGAAGCAGCTCAACCGCGAGGTGGGGGCGGCCATCATCCTGATCACCCACAACATGGCGCTGGTCGCCAGCCTCTGCCAGCGGATCATCGTGATGTACGCCGGCCGGATCGTCGAGGAAGGGCCGGTCGAGCAGATCTTCGACAGCCCCCAGCATCCCTATACCTGGTCGCTGTTGCGGTCCGTCCCGCGGGTCGACGTGGCCCGCGCCGAGCGCCTGGTCAGCATCAAAGGCTTGCCACCCGACCTGGTCCGCCTGCCTCCCGGCTGCAAATTCCACCCACGCTGCCGCTTCAAAGTCGAGAAGTGCGAGCGGGAGGAGCCGCCACTCGAGCAAGTGGCGCCCGACCAGGTGGCTCGATGCTGGGTGCTGATGCGCAACGTGCCCCAGGAGCAGCGAGACGAAACCAAGGCGGGCGAAGTGTCGCATCAGGCGGCCAGCGAGCTCAAGCAGGCCGGATCCGGGTGAAAGTGGCCGAGGCCAGTCCCTCGACCGAGCGCCGCGTCGACCCCGTCATCCTGCGAGTGGAGAACGTCTACAAGCATTTCCCCGTCGGCGGCATGGGCGGCGCGGTGGTCCGTGCCGTCGATGGCGTCAGCTTTGAAATTCGACGGGGGGAGACGCTCGGCCTGGTGGGGGAGTCCGGGAGCGGCAAGTCGACGCTGGGCCGGGTGATCACCGCCTTGCACGCGGCCAGCGGCGGGAGCGTCCTCTTCGAAGGGAAGGACGTGACCAAGCTGCGCGGCGGCAAGTTGCGGCAGATCCGGCGGCAGCTGCAGATCATCTTCCAGGACCCGTTCGCCTCGCTCGACCCGCGCATGACGGTTGGCGAGATCATCGCCGAACCGCTCGACAACTACGGGCTGGCGCGCGGCCGGCAGCGGCAGTTGCGCATCCAGGAGCTCTTGCGGGTGGTCGGTCTGAACCCGAACTTCACGAACCGCTACCCGCACGAGTTCTCGGGCGGCCAGCGGCAGCGCATCGGCATCGCGAAGGCGCTGGCGCTGAACCCGTCGCTGATCGTGTGCGACGAGCCGGTCTCAGCGCTCGACGTCTCGATCCAGGCGCAGATCATCAACCTGCTGCAGGACCTGCAGCGGGAGTTCAACCTCACCTATCTCTTCATCGCGCACGATCTCGCCGTGGTCCGGCATATCTCGAGCCGGATCGCGGTGATGTACCTGGGGAAGATTGTCGAGATCGCGGACCGGGTGGATATCTACGACCGTCCGCAACACCCGTACACGAGCGCCCTGCTCAGCTCCATCCCGATCCCGGATCCGCGTCGCGAGGCCAATCGCGAACCGATCCCGCTCAAAGGCGAAATTCCCTCGCCTGTCAATCCGCCCAGTGGCTGCCGCTTTCACACGCGCTGCCCGATCGCGCGCGTTCCCGGCGTGTGCTCCGAACTCGAGCCGCCGCTGGTCGCGCACGGGCGCCCCGGCCAGGTGGCCGCCTGCCATTTCGCCGGCGAGCTGAGCGCCCGGTCGGCGACGGAAACCGACCTGCCGCCGGCCTGACCGCTGGCCCCCAAGCCGCCGTCGACCAAGACNATCGAGCGGCTTCAACAATGGGAGCTGACGCTCCTCGAGAAGGCCGCCACGCAGATGTCGGTGGAGGTCATCCCACCGTTCCGCGCCATTCCCGGACGGAGCGGCGAGCTGGTCGGCTTCAACTACGCGCTGCCCGTCGATCCGCTCGACGAGCGGCTGCCGGCGGCGATCGACGCCTTGTGGGCCCGCTACCGGGCCCTCCGCGAGCCGTTGCGGATCGAGTTCAACGAGGAAACCTGGCCTGAGCTTGGCGCGGCGCTGGAGCGCGCTGGACTGGTCCTCGAGACTCTCAACACGTTGATGGCCTGTGAGCCGCAGGAATTCCGGCCTTTTGCGGCGCCGTCGGTGGTGGTCGGGTTTCTCGAGTCGGACCCCCGTCGTGCGTCGACGCTGCGCGCCGTCGGGGAGCTGGATCGTCAGGTTGCCGGTCGCGCCTCGATGGGAACCGTCGACGGGGTGGCCGAACTCTACGGAGTGGTCACCGACCCTCCGTTTCGACGCCGGGGCGTGGCGGCGACCATCTGCAGCGCACTCATCGAGCGGCACTTCCACGACGGCGGCACCCTGGTTTTCCTGGATGCGGAGAATCCCGGCGCGGAGGCGCTTTATGCCAGTCTTGGGTTTCGCCGGATCGGCGTCCGCTTGAGCTACGCGGAGCCGGCGGAGGCCAGTTTCTCCCGGAAGTAGGCGAGCACCTGGCGGTCGGTGCGGCCGTCAGGGCGGAGCCGGTCTTCGAGGTTTTCCATCTCCGAGAACGCGATGAAGGCCAGGCGAGCCCGATCATCCCATGGCTCGCCGGCGAGGCCGGGGTCGTACCCCAGGCGGCGAAGACCGTCTCGTAGCTCCCGCGCCAACCGATCATCGATGAGCAGCAGGTCGTCATCGGATGGTTTTTCGAAGTGGAGGCGCCAGAGGCCGGTGAGGCGTTCGAGCTCGTCAACCGGATGCGGGTGGTCGTCGACCCGGAGGTCGAGGTAGCGGTCGTTGTGGCCGCCATACCCGCCGGCCGGCTTGACCACCAGCAGTGCGGCCGACTGCTTTCCCCGGCGGTCCCCACCGGCGCGATCGCCCGCCTTCAACGCGGCGAGCAGCCGCCCGGCGAGCGTGCCCGTGGCCGTCTGAAATGCCTGCAACATGGTGGTCACGGTGGCTTCGCCGACGAGGATGTTGCCCTGGACCGCGACCTTATCGCCGGTCAGCCCCCCAGACCACGGGAAACACTCCGCGCCGCTGAAGGTCGCGGCGCGACCCTGCATGTCGACGATGCCGACCTGGCGCTTCCCCGACTCACGATCGGCGGCGGTAAGCCGATCGACAG
>JGI12635J15846_10001823_pt1 | contig 18550 bp, 17 predicted proteins | sample BlaSpr_A8_OM2_M2_FD_15846 | JGI IMG/M metagenome (IMG submission 15846) | reverse complement strand
TCTGGCGGAGAGGGTGGGATTCGAACCCACGGTAGGGGTTAACCTACACACGCTTTCCAAGCGTGCGCCTTAAACCGCTCGGCCACCTCTCCGGTGTGGAGCGCAACCTTTTAACTTTAGCAGAAATCGATTCCATCCGCATGGCGAGGGCCCGGAGATTTTTCCGAGATGTGCCGCGAAAAAATGGAATGCTCCGGGCAAACAGGATTTTGTGAGTCGCTGCCTCTCAAGTAGACTAATAGGGTTGTCCACACCATTCCGGGGTGGTGCAATTGGTAGCACATGGGCCTTTGGAGCCTAGAATCCTGGTTCGAGTCCAGGCCCCGGAACCACTTTTTCACCGGCTTTCCGGAAGCGTTGCCTCGCAAAGGCGGCAGCCATGGCCTATTTCTTATGACCCATCCCTTCACCGACCGTTGTGTCTTGCTGACCGGGGCCGGGGGCTCGATCGGGTCGGCGCTCGCCAGGGAAATCGTCCAGCATCGGCCGCGCTCGCTGGTGCTGCTGGATCATTCGGAAGGCAATCTCCATCAAATTGACACCGAGTTAAGCGACGTTCCAGGCGGCGCCGTGCGATCGGCCATTTTGGGGAATATCTCGGATGCGGCGCTGCTCGCAGAGATATTTGAAGAACGCAAACCGGAAATCGTGATCCATGCGGCGGCTTTTAAGCATGTGCCGCTGATGGAATGGAATGCGATTGCGGCTGTGCGGAACAACGCACTGGGCACAAACCTGTTGGCGAAAGTGGCGCGGGCTCATGGAGCAGGCACGTTTGTGATGGTGTCCACGGACAAGGCCGTGAATCCGCATAGTGTGATGGGAGCGTCGAAACGCGTCGCGGAACTTGCGTTGATGAGGTGGAGCAGCGCGGCGAGTCCGATGCGGGCGGTGCGCCTGGGGAATGTGTTGGGATCTCAGGGAAGCGTGGTGCCCAGGTTTCAACAACAAATCGCGGAGGGCGGGCCGGTGACGGTAACCCACCCGGACGTGAATCGCTACTTCTTGCGTATGGAGGAGGCCGTTGAGCTGGTGCTTCTGGCGGTGAGGATGGATGGAGAAGGTGGAATCTTCATTCCTGATCCCGGGAAACCGCTGCGAATTGTGGATTTGGCGCAGCAGTTGATCAAGCAATCCGGACTCGCGCGAGAGCACGAGATTCCAGTGGTGATCACCGGGCTGCGGCCGGGCGAAAAGATGATCGAGGAGTTTATTTCAAAGTGTGAGTTGGTCGACTCGCCGGATTCGACGAATCGCGAGCGACTGCGCCTAATCAAGGGTCCTCGGCCGGCGGACGCGGAATTTGATTCGGCCATCGCGGCGTTACAAAAAAGTGTGGACCAACGCGATTTGGGCTCCGTTCTTGATGGTTTGCGCCGGCTGGTGGCGGAGTATCAGCCGAGTGACGTCGTTCTTGAATCGCGCAAGCTGCCGCAGCCGAGTTCCCTATGAAGCGGACAATTGCCGTGGTGACTTCTTCGCGCGCGGACTACGGTCATTTGTATTGGCCCTTGCGGGATTTGTCGTCCTCGGATTTCGTGGATCTGCGTCTCATTGCGATAGGGCCGCATCTTTCGCCGGAATTTGGAAACACTTTCCAAGAAATCGAAAAAGATGGGTTCAGGATTGATGCCCGCGTCGAATGCTTGCTGAGTTCGGATAGCGATGTGGGCATGGCCAAGACGATTGGGGTGGCCACGCTGGGACTTGCGGATTTATTCGGCCGGATGCGGCCGGACTTGCTCCTGCTGATCGCGGATCGCTACGAAATGCTGGCGCCGGCTGCGGTGGCCCTGGCATTGCGGATTCCCATCGCGCATATCGAGGGCGGCGAAATCAGCGAAGGGGCGATTGACGATGCGGTGCGCAACGCGTTGACGAAGATGAGTCACATCCATTTCACCTCCACGCACGCTGCCCGGCAGCGGGTGATCGCGATGGGCGAAGAGGAGTGGAGGGTGCACCGCGCGGGTGCGCCGTCGTTGGACCACTTGCGGAGGCAAACGCTTTTGACGCGCGAGGAAGTTGCCTCGCGATTGCAGGTGGACCTGGCAAGCCCGGTAATTCTGGTCGCATGCCACCCGGTGACGCTGGCGCGGGACACGAATGAAGAGGCGGAGGAATTGTTCGGCGCTCTGGAGAGCGTTGAGGACCAGATTTTGTTTTGCTACCCGAATGCCGACGCAGGGAGCCGGGCACTGATTGAAAAAAGCAAAGCCTTCCTGGAGCGCCGCGGCCGCGGAAAACTCTTTACCAATCTGGACGCAACCACCTATTGGAGCTTGCTGCGCTGCGTCGAAATGCTGGTCGGTAACTCGAGCAGTGGAATCATGGAGACGGCGTCCTTTGCGCTGCCCACCGTGAATATCGGAATGCGCCAGCAAGGCCGCGAGCGCGCCCGGAATGTGCTGGATGCTGCTGCGGATCGGGCTGCGATTCGAAAGGCGATGGGAATTGCAAGGTCGGCTGAGTTTCGCGCATCGCTGGCGGGCATGGTCAATCCATACGGAGAGGGCCGCGCTTCAGAAAAGATTGTCGAGGTGTTGACGTCGGTGACGTTGGGAAAGGACCTCCTGGTCAAGCGGCATCGGCCGCTGCCAATTCCACCGGAAGCGCTAAGCAAGACGGTGACCCCGTGAGAATTCCGCTCTCTGCGCCGGACGTGCAAGAAGAAGAGATTGCCGCGGTCGCCGCGGTGCTGCGGACCCCGCACTTGAGCCTCGGGCCGAAGCTGGCGGAGTTCGAGCAGAACATTGCCAGATACATCGGGGCCGGAAATGCGATTGGGGTGTCTTCAGGTACGGCGGGGCTGCATCTCTGCGTGCGGGCGCTGGGAATCGGCGCTGGGGATGAAGTGATTGTCCCTTCGTTTGCGTTCGTCGCGGTGGCCAACGTTCTGCGCTATGAAAATGCTGTTCCAGTATTTGTGGATATCGAGCCGAAAACTTTGAATCTTGACGCCGGCCGGATTGAAGCGGCGATCACTTCGCGGACGAAAGCCATTCTAGTGGTGCATACGTTCGGCTGCCCGGCGGATTTAGCTGAAATTCTGGAGATCGCGCGGCGCCATCATCTTTATGTAATTGAGGACACCTGCGAAGCGATTGGGGCGGAATACCACGGGCGAAAAGTGGGAGTCCACGGCGATGCGGGAGTGTTCGCCTTTTATCCGAACAAGCAGATAACCACGGGCGAAGGCGGCGCCGTGGTCACCAACGATCCGCGGCTGGCGGCACGCGTGAGGGCCCTGCGAAATCACGGCCGGTCCGATACGGAAGATTGGTTTCAACATTCGGAGATTGGGTATAACTACCGGATTTCAGAGATGAATTGCGCTCTGGGGATCGGCCAGTTGAACAGAATCGAGGGGATTCTCGCGCGCCGCGAGGAAATCGCCCGCAAATATGACGAAGAATTGCGGGGCCGTAAAAATTTGCGGCTGCCTGCTTTGTCGGTGGCGCGGCGCCGGATCAGCTGGTTTGTGTACGTGGTTCGCCTGCCGGAGCACTTTTCGCAAATCCAACGCGATTGGATTCTGAAAGAAATGAACACCCGTGGGATTGGCTGCGGGAGATACTTTGCCCCAATTCATCTGCAGCCGGCTTACAGGGATGTTGTTGCGCCCCCGGATGCTCTGAAAGTTACGGAATTTGAGGCGGCGCGGTGCTTGGCTTTGCCGTTTTTCAATCGGCTGGAAGACATGCAAATCAAAGAGGTTTGCGCGAATTTGGGTGAATTGGTTGAGATGGCGGAGAAGTTGCTTCCTGTGGGTAAAGCCGCCTTGGTCCGGTGAGAATGTAGTTCTGTCGGGATTTGGCGGTTGTTTGAAGCGCGTGGTGGAGTTGGTTTGGGTGGTGCAGTGGAAACGGTAAAAGCGGTGGCTGAGCCTGCCTGCCGCAGGCAAGCCACCGCACTCCAAAGGAAGAGCGGCCGCTACATCTTCACTGAAAAACGGAAAATGGTTATGGAGTGGAAAGGCCTGCTCGGAAACAACGTTGTGGACGGAAAACCTGGGTGGTTCGGCGAGTCCGGGAAGTGCTGCGTCTCCAAGCAAAACGCGTAGCGTTGCTGGTAGACCTTCCCTCCCTTGCCGTGCGCCGTCCCGTCCAGAAAATTCCCCGTATAAAACTGTATGCCCGGCTCGGTCGTCAAAACTTCCAGAACGCGGCCGCTCTTCGGATCGTGCGCAACAGCCGCAAACTCAATCCCCGAGACTCCAGCCTTCCTGTCCAGAACCCAATTGTGATCGTATCCCCGCCCAAGCTTGAGCTGCTCGTCCGTTCCGTTGATCCGCTCGCCAATCGCAACCGGCCGCGTGAAATCGAAAGGCGTATTTTTCACATCGCGAAGCTCGCCTGTCGGGATCAGCCCCGCATCCACGGGCGTAAACTTGCTGGCATTCAACTGCAGCGTTTGCGAAAGAATGTCGCCATTTCCCTGCCCCGCAAGATTAAAGTAGCTGTGGTTGGTAAGATTCACCACCGTCGGCTTGTCCGTGCTGGCGCTGTAATCAATCCGGAGTTCGTCCTTATTGTTCAGCAAAGTAAAAACCACCGTCACCGTCATTGTGCCGGGAAATCCTTCCTCTCCATCGGGACTCACGTAAGTGAATTCAACCGCCACCCCATCTTTGCTCGGAACTTCCTTGGCCGCCCAGATCTTCTTGTCAAAGCTGAGCAATCCGCCATGCAGCGTATTCTCGCCGTTGTTCTTGGGCAGCGTGTAGGTCTTTCCGGCAAGCGTGAAACTCCCATGTGCAATGCGGTTGGCATAGCGCCCGACTGTGCCGCCAAAGTGGGCCGTGCCGTCCTCGTATTCCTTTGCCGTCTCGTAGCCCAGCACCACATCTTCGAATTTCCCCGCGCGGTCCGGAACCTTGATGCTCACAACCGTCGCGCCGTAGTTGCTAATAGCCACGGCCATCCCGCGGCTATTCCTCAAAACGTACAAATCCGTCTTCAGGCCCGAAGCGATGGCCCCAAACGGTTGCGACTCAACGGATGCTTTCGCTGTCGGGTTCGCGGAACACTCCACACTCGTCAGTGTCAGAGCCAGCAACAATGCCATGCCGAAGCGCAGAAAGGACATTTCCTTCTCCTCGTAGTAATCAAATGTGCTTGCGAACACCAGGAATACGACCAGGACGCTGGGGCAAGCCAGGTGGTATTCAATTTGCCAAAAAACTTATCGATATCTTGCCGCACAACTCTATCAGACTTGGCGAACACTGGGCAGCGCGCCAGCCCAACCCGTCGTCCACAAAAGCCGCGCTCAGTCAGCGGGTTGCTGTTTGCCGGTGATGAGTGTGCCGGTAGTCGCAACACACTGCCACGTCCCTTTGGTTTTGATCCAGGTATCCACGAATCGCTCGCGATGCACGTATGGTTTGCCTTTCTCCATCCCCTTCACCCGGAATACGCCCACGACAACCGCCGCATCCCCATACATCTCCACTTTGCTCTGTTCGATCACCGCCTGCGAAGGCTGGTAGTTGGGTGCCTTGATGCTGGCAAGAAATTCGCTCTTGTTCGAAACGCTTCCATCAATATCCACGGACACCATGTTGCTGCCTAAAAGCATGTCCAGGGCCTTGGAATCCTTGCCCTCCAAGGCGTGGTTCCAGGCGAGTTCCAGCGCCTGAATGCGCCCCGCCTCATCGTTCGCCCCGCTCTGCCCACGCACAGAAAGAGCGACACTCGCGATCAAAAGAGCGGCGGCCAACGGGATTATTTTCTTCATGAGCCGAATCCTCTCAACCTTCGTCGAATGTACCTGGGATTAGCCTCGATAGTAGGCCATCCGGCGGGCGCCATACGGCCTACCTTTGGGAGATTTGCCGAAGAACTAACGGGCTCGAGAAAGCGGCGGTGACCGAGGAATTTGCTAAGAAAGACCAAATCAACTGTGGGTGAGGATTTCGTTTACCGCGCGAACTGCCTGGTCAATGGCCACGTCCGTGTAAGCGCTCGCCCCCGCATCCGAATTGGCGATCGCGATGAGTCCGTACGGCTGCCGGCCCAGCACCCACGGCTCCTGTCCCGTTCTCCATTGCGGCAGATCAAGGCCAAACGGCGTAAAAGCGTATCCGTGGGCCCACCGGTTAACAATGATGCCTTCGATATCGCGCGCTGGGTCGAAGCCGGCTCCGCCAAGCATGCGCGCCAGTTGCTCGCGGATGTTGCGCTCAAATTTGCTGTAGGGCGTTTGCAAAAGCTCCGTGCGCCCCGCGCGATTCTGATCGCGCACCGGCAGGCCGGGCTTGCACGGCGTGCGAAGCATGAAGAGAACCGCCGGCTCCTCGGGCTTGCTCGGAAACTGATAAGTGCCCAGGCTCACCGGAAAATCCAGCGCGGTGTACGTGTGATACCCACCGGGCGCCACAATCTGGTGAATCCCCAGATTCGCGAATGCCGTCCAGTTGCGAAGCGCGACATGGGTGTAAATCAGCGGCGCCTTCACCAGATACGACAGCGATTCTTTTTGCGTGTCGGGAAGTTCCGGGCAAATATACGGAATCATTACGTTGTAGCACGCCAGTACGCAGTAGTTCCCTTTCACCGTGTTCAGCTTGCCCCCGCGCATATAAGAGACCACGACTTCCTTCGAAGCCTCTTTCGCGCCAAGATGCTTGACGTTGACCACGGTGCTGTTCAGGCGAATGCGCACGGGATTCGCCGCCCGATCGAGCGTCGCGTAATTGGCCCGCGCCGTGACCACATCCTCCATCGTTGACCCGGGAACGGCGTCGGGAATCAGCGAACGAACCAGCAGCCGCGCCACGGAAGCGTTGCCGTCGGGAAAATGGAAAATGTAAGGCTCTTCCTTCTCGTGTTCCGGAAAGCCCAGCCCATCGAACCCCGGATAAGTGAACGAACCATAGTCGTCGCCGGCTGCGTAGCACGCGAAAGCCGGAACAGCCTCAATCCCCACACAAAAGAGATCGTGAGTGAAGGTCTGAAAAAACGGCAGGGCTTCCGGAATCAGGTGGCAGTGACGGGTCAGGTATTCCGCGTAGCTGATTTTGTTAAGCGTGGCGATTTTCTGTTCGCGCGTCATCCCCGGCAGGTAGTCGGCCTTCTCCGTGTAAACCCGCGCGATTTCTTTTTTCACCGCATCGGAGAGCGGCGCCTTCGCCAGAAATTCGGGCCACGGCGAGGTGTTCATCCCGGTCACCAGGCGGTCCTCGCCAAATGTCTCCTTGTCGAAAAAAGCCGCGGTGCCGCGCTTGGCGAAGAGTTTCGTGTCGTAAGCCTTGTAAAATTTCCGCGTTTCGATGCCGATCTCTTCGAGCAGGGTTTTCGCTTCCGCGCTGTAGTTCCCGGGGCTTTCGATGGATTGCGTCCCGCCGTAGGAAAGAACCATGCGGCCACCGGCTTGGAATTCGTTCCGCTTGGCGTGGCCGCCAAAGTCATCGTGATTGTCGAGTATCAGGATTTTCGCGTTGCGCCCGGCCTTCTGCCGGAAGCGATACGCCGCGGCAAGCCCGCTGATCCCTCCGCCTACAATCACCAGATCGTAAGTTTCGCCCGTATTAACAGCGTCACCGAGAGAACTCACCGATTCGCCATCACGCATCCGGTGAGCGAACGTGAACGAGCCGTCGTGGTTGCCCCGAATCCCCTTGCGAGCGGGCGGGTAATAGTCGGGAGCTTTTTCGGGCGCGAATTCATCGAAAGCCGCCGCGGCAAGAAGTTGTCCTGCGCCGATCGAGCCGCCGAGAAGCGTGGCGCCAGTTCCAATGGCCACCCCGTTCAGAAAATCGCGCCGCGTGATTTCGCGCGTCATGCCCAGCTCGCGGTCTCTCTTGCCGCTCGCAAATTCCTCTTCGTCCATGCAGGATTCCTCGTACCGATGCGGTGGCTCAGTATACCGCGACCGCGACATCCCTACACAATTTTAGTAGGGTTGCTCTATCAACGCGGCGGCTGGAATGCACAATCGCTCCGTGGCCTGGTCACTGGTGCCTGCAGTGGCCGATCTTTAGATCGGCCACGCCAAACAAGGCCTGCAACCGATAGTCGAACGCTTCGGATTATTCGCCATCACTGATAGTCTGTTATCCAGTTTTCGAGATCTTCCCACATGCAACCGCAAATCGACACGCAGGGCGCAAAGGAAACCGGCCGCCTCGAAGCCTTTAGCGACGGCGTCTTCGCCATCGCCATCACCCTGCTGGTCCTCGAACTGAAGGTTCCCGCGATGCCGCCAGCCGGCGCAACCTCCGCCGCGCTCGGCAAGGCGCTGCTGCAGCTCTGGCCTAGCTATTTCGCCCTCGTCACCAGTTTCTTCACCATCCTCATCATGTGGATGCATCACCACGCGATCCTCCGCAATGTCCAACGCACGGATTCGCGGCTCCACTTCAGCAACGGCTTCCTGCTCCTGTTGATCACGTTTGTTCCCTATCCGACGTCGGTCCTCGCCGCTTACCTGCACACGCCCGCCGCAAAAATGGCCGCTGCCTTTTACGCCGGCACATTCGTTCTGGTGGCGCTGTGTTTTTCCTTGTTTATTTACGGCGCCTTCCGCCCGCACCTGCTCTCGCGCAATGCCTCCGCCAAATTTATCGAGACCACACACCGGAACTATCGCCTCGGCCCGCCCCTCTATCTTCTCGCCACGCTCGCAGCCGTCATCGACGCGCGATTGTGCCTGGGAATTTGTACCGCTCTATGGATTTATTGGGCAGCAGTAGTCAGGGGCAGGGGCAGCGAGTGAGGGAAACTAGATTTACCGGTAAGTGGTGACCAGCTCGCCATTTTCAATGCGCAGGTCGGAAACATCCGAAGGCAATCTGAGTTTCTCGCGGTTTACCGGCGATTCCATCAACTGCCTCACCGCGCTTTCCAGTGCCGACTGCGGAATCGGCAGTGATCCGATGTGGCCGCTTACCGGTTCAAATTTGAGGTATCCGTCGGCCGCGCCCAGCCTTCCCACAAGATCGAGGCTCATCTCTTTGCCGTGGACATCGAACACCACGTACGCGTGAACCTGGTCTCCTTCCATCTGTACTTTGACGTCGCGCACCGACGAGCGCGCCTGCTCCACCTCGGCCGCGGTCGGCGCACCGGCACTCCCATCCGGCGCCGGCCCTGACGCTTGCGGGCCAAGATCAAGATGGCTGGCCAGGTAGGAGTTCAACTCGCTCTCATCGAGTCGGAGCGTGGCAGGCTGACCTTGCGACACAGACTGCTCAACTTCGGTAACTTTTTGTTCGGCGCTCGCCGCGGCTTCCGGCGTGGAAACAACCCGCGGAGCCGCCGTCTTATGCAGGAGAAGAATCAGGGTTACCAGGGTAGCCAGATAAGTGGACCAACGCAGCAAACGGAATGCCCAGCGCAAAACGCTCACCTTGGGCTCCCGGAGGGGCGGCAGGGGCTCGAGTACTTCAGGCAGTTTGGGAAATGTCTCGGCCATGTCCGGGTGGTCCAATCCGCGTTCTATTACTTGGATGCCTGCGCCCAATACCTCGTTTCAACCCTAGTCCCTGGAAAAGGTCGCGGCAACTCCTTCGCTCCGGAAGGAGGCCAATTCGGCACCTGTGCATCCATCTGGTGCGTGGGATACTGATTCGCACCGGAAAGGATTTGCCTTGGCAACAGAAGCGGTAATCGCGAAAGCCGAGACCACAAACAGCAAGCGCCTGCCCGCTTATCTAGCGCTCCTCGGCGGCGTGGTATGCATCGCCTGGTCCGCAATTTTCGTTCGCTGGACCGATATTCCCGGGCCGGCCTCCGCCTTCTACCGCATGCTGATTCCCGCCGTAGTGCTGCTACCGACCTTTTTCTTTGACCGCCGTCGCGCCTCCCTCGACGCGCGCACCCTGGGCATCATCGCGTTCGGCGGCCTCTTTTTCGCCTTCGATCTGGCCTTTTACAACACCGCCATCTTGCAGACCTCCGCCGCCAACGCCACGCTTCTCGGCAACAACACTCCCATATTTGTGGGTCTCCTCACTTGGCTGGTCTTTCGGCAGCGTCCCGCGCGTGCATTCTGGCTCGGCCTGCTGCTGGCCATTGCCGGAGCAGTCGTCATTCTATGGGCCGACCTCGCACACCACACGCGGATAGGCGTGGGAGATCTGCTCGCGCTGGCGGCGTCGGCCTGCTTCGCCGTCTACCTCATGGTGACGGAAAAAATTCGCCACTCAACCGGCACGCTCGCGTTCTTGCGCCTGGCGATGATTTCCAGCACGATCGCCCTCTTGCTGATCAATCTGGCGATGGGCATATCGCTGCGCGTGCCCCACGGCCGCACAATCTGGGCGGTCCTCGGTCTCGGCTTGATCTCCCAACTCGGCGGCTATCTTTTCCTAACCTACGCACTCGGCCATCTGCCCGCCACGCTAACTTCCATCAGCCTGCTCACCCAAGGCCCTTTGACCGCCGCGATGGCCGCCGTGCTCCTCGGCGAACCGCTCAGCCTCGCCCAAGTCGTCGGCGGACTCCTGGTCCTCGCCGGCGTCGCCTTAGCCCACCGCCAGCGCCATCCCGAAGACGAGTGCAACGTCTAAGCCACATTTCTTCAGGACCTTTGCGATACATGAATCGTCAGCCGCCGAGTTACTTGCTTGCCACACTTCAAATCACAGGTAACATTGAGAGCGAACAGAATTCTTCCGTCCAGCCAACAACCAGAAGGGGTCCGCCGTGCGCCTATCATTGCCCGCGCTTCTCGCGCTCTACCTCACGTATCCCTGCGTCGCGCAGGAAACGCCTGCACCTCCGCGACAATCCACCACCCCCGCCACGGAAGCAAAACCCCTGCCCGCCAGCCGCCCCAAAATCGGTGTAGCGCTCGAAGGCGGCGGCGCGCTCGGCGAAGCCCACATCGGCGTCCTAAAATGGTTTGAAGAGCACCACATCCCCATCGATTATCTCGCGGGCACCAGCATGGGAGGACTTGTCGGCGGCATCTATGCCACCGGCAAGCCCGCCGGTCAGCTCCAGGAAATCGTGCGCACCGCAAATTGGCCCCTGCTGCTCGGCGGCGGCACGCCGTATGAAGACCTCTCTTTCCGCAGAAAAGAAGATGCCCGCGCGGTGCCCAATTCCGTCCAAGTCGGGCTGAAACACGGCGCGGCCCTCCCTCCCGGACTCAACACCGGCCATCAGATCAATCTGCTGATCGACCGCGAAACCATCGATTATTCCAACATTCCCTCGTTCGACGATCTCCCGATCCCCTTCCGCTGCGTTTCCACGGAACTGATTTCCGGCCAGGCCTACGTCTTCCAAAGCGGCTCTCTCTCCGATGCCATGCGCGCCACAATTTCCATTCCTGGCGTCTTCGCTCCTGTCCGCCAGGGCGACAAAATTTTTGTCGACGGCGGTATGGTGGACAATCTGCCCACCGATGTCGTCCGTAAAATGGGCGCGGACATTGTGATCGCCGTACACCTACAGCTTTCTCAGGCCTCCGCAAAGGAGATTCAAGGGGCGTTTTCCGTGCTGGGGCGCTCCGTGGCGCTGGTGATCGCGGAAACCGAAATTCGCGGGATGGCGGGCGCAGACCTGATCGTCAAAACGGATGTGGAAGACTTCTCCTCCACCGACTATCAAAAAACCGAGCAACTCATTCAACGGGGATACGACGCCGCCCAGGAAAAAGTTCAAATTCTGAAGGCATATTCGCTGGACGACGCCGCGTGGGCCGAATATCTCCAGCAGAAGAGATCGCGCATGCGCGGCCCGGCCGGAGTGCCCGAGTTTGTGCGCGTCGAAGGCGTGGAACCCGAAGGCAAAAAGAATATTGAGCAGTTGCTCAAAAATTTCGTCGGCAAGCCCCTAGACACGAAATCGCTCGACCATGTTCTCACCAGGCTCACCGGCGTCGGGCGCTACGACAGCATCACCTATTCCGTCATAAGCGATGGAAACCAAAACGGCCTCTCCATTCGAGTCCACGAAAAAACCTACGCGCCGCCGTTCCTCCTGCCCTTTGTCGAAATCAACGGCAGCGAACCGCAGGACGTCGATTTCACCATGGGCGCGCGCATCACCGCGATGGATGTCTTGGGCTACCGCTCGGAGTGGCGCACCGATCTGAAATTTGGCGCAACCTACGGCATTGCGACCGAGTTATACCGTCCCTTCCAGCCGTTGGGAAAATGGTTTTTCGCCCCCTACGTCAACGCCGCCCAAACCAATTTCAAGGTCTACAAAAATTCTGACCCGCGCGCGATCTATCGTCTCGACAACGTTCTCGCCGGCGTCGATCTCGGCTATTCCCTCAGCCGCTTCAACGAAATCCGCGTCGGCTACGGCGTCGGCTATCAAGATTACTCCCTGCGCCTCGGCACTCCTGACTTCGCCTCCACCAACGGGCGCGTCGGCTCCTTCCACGTGCGCTACATCCTCGATCACACCAACGAAGCCGTCATCCCCACCCGCGGCGTCTACCTCAAAACAAATTTCGAGTGGTTCGACACCACTCCCATCTCCACCCACGCCTACCCGTCGCTCGAACTTCTCGTCCAATACTTCCAGCCCGTTTCCTCGCGCGGCTCCCTCTTCTTCACCGCCAACGGCGCCTCCACCTTCGGCCACTCCTCCTTCGGCGCTCCCATCTATTTTCTCGGCGGCGTAGGACGCCTCAGCGCCTACGGCCTGAATGAACTGATTGGCAACCAGTATTTCATCGGCCGAACCGGCTACCTGCACAGAGTCTCCGCGCTCCCGCAGTTCATCGGCAAACAGGTCTACCTCACAGGTTTTGCCGAAGTCGGCAAAATGTACGGCGACCCCTTCCACGCCCCGAAACTCTCCGGCGACTTCGCCGGCGGCGTGCTCGCCGAAACCTTCTTCGGACCCATCCTGATCGGCGGCAGCATCGGCGACACCGGCCATCAAAAATGGTTCTTCCAACTCGGCCGCGTCTTCTAACTTCACCGCCAGCCGCTCCTAATTCTTCAATGTAGGCGCATGGTTTAGCCATGCCAGCCCGCCTCAGGAGGGCCAGCCCGCCCTGCTGGCCGCAGGCAGGCGAAGGTGGGCCAGCTCACCTGGGAACGCCATTCTCCCGAATGGCGTTCCTCCTTCTCCTCCGCCGCCAAGGCATCGCTCTAATCCTTGTGCCGTGGCGGTTGCCCTTTCCATTCCATGCCTCTTCGTCCGGTTTCCCCTCACGCAAAACCGTCCTTCGGTACAGTAGTCGCTCCCCGCACCAGATGTTAGAAATGGTCTAGTTGAGGTGCTCGCAATGAAGAGACTCCTTTTGGTTATTTGCTTCGCGCTCGCTCTCGGCACTCTTGGTCCGGTTTCCGCTGCCGCGGGCCATGACTGGCCGTGGCATCGTCACAACAAGAACTCCGCCGCTGCCAAGGCGGACCACCCTGCAAAGAGCAAGCCTGAAAAGGGCAAGAAATCCTTGTTCCATCGCGAAAAATCCCGCGATAAGGCCCGTGAAAAGTCCGCGCGGGAAGAAGTCGCCGCTGGCGTTTCTCCCGGCCCCAAGTCCGTGGGCTGGCGGCATCAGACTCCGGGCCCAGCCGGCGCCGGCGCCCGATAGCGTCGCCGTTCCCTCGACTGGGTGCCGCACCCTGCTTGCCCTGAGCGCAGCCGAATGGGCGGTTTTCAGGGTGCGGGTTTTGACCTTTCCTCTCTCGGGTGGCCTAGTCTTCGCGCCTGTCTCTCCTCTGCGCCATCCCGCAGATTTTGCGGCATGAGCGGCTATGCCTCTCCTCTCTTCCTCCTGCCCAACATGCCAGTTATGCAAACGCTCCACCTGACCCTCCCGTTCCGTCACACACCAAGGCCGCCTCCTAAACTGAAAGCAGCAGGCCCTGGAGCTTGCCAAGCCCCCATGGCCACCCTTCTCACCACCCATCCCCTACGCGACACCTCTCGCCGCACTGTCGCCGTCTCCCCGTCCGCAAATCGCGTCCCGGAACTCGACGGCCTGCGCGGCATCGCCATCGGTATGGTGGTCCTCTACCACGCGTTCTTCTTTAATTTTGCGCCGCGCTCCGGCTCGGCTCTGGCCTACCTGCTCTTTCCCATCAGCATCGGCTGGAGCGGCGTGGACCTGTTCTTCGTCTTATCTGGTTTCCTGATCGGCGGAATTCTGCTGGACGCGAAAGACTCATCGAATTACTTCCAGACGTTTTACGCCCGGCGTTTCTTGCGTATTGTGCCGGTTTATTACGCGACGCTGCTGTGCCTGTTTGCGCTCTCGTCCTGGTCCAGGCTCCACTCGGGAGCATCTTCGGTCTGGACCGTCGAAAGCAACGTGCCGTGGTACCTCTTTGTCCTTTTCCTCCACAATTTTTGGATGGCCGCATCCAACTCCATGGGCTCCGGCCATCTGGCGGTGTTCTGGTCGCTGGCCGTCGAAGAGCAGTTCTATCTCACGCTGCCGTGGCTGGTTCGTTATTTTGATCGCAAGCGGGTCATGATGCTGGCCATCGAAGCGATCCTTCTGGCGCCGGCCCTGCGCATCGTTTGCTACACCTTTTGGCCAAACCACACCTTCGCGTGGTTTGTTCTGATGCCCTGTCGAGCCGACGCGCTTTTCTTCGGCGTCCTGGGCGCCGTCGCGGTGCGCGATCCCGNCTGCAAAGCNTGGATCGGCANCCNNAAAAACCTNNTNCGCNCCCTGATTNTATTTTTTGCGNTCGGCCTTCCCTTCGTCACGCAAACCCACATGANCGCCAACGGCTTGCCCATGGTTTCCGTCATGCTCAGTTGGCTGGCNGCGTTCTACCTGCTCGTCCTGCTCTACGCGTTTTCGTTTCCCACGTCGCTCGCAAGCCGCTGCCTTCGCTGGGCCTGGCTTCGCTGGCTGGGTATGATCGCCTACGGCATGTACCTCTTCCACGAACTGGTGCTGACTTTTGCGCGAAATTTCCTCGGTGCCGCCTCGCCCTCCAATTCCGTGGCCCGCCAACTCGCGGTCTCGGGCGCGGCGGTCGCCATCACCTTCCTCCTCGCCAGCTTCTCCTGGATCTACTTCGAGAAGCCCCTCGTCCAGCGCGGCCATCGCCTCCGCTACGAACCTTCCAAAAACCCGCCAATCGCCAGCACGCTCGACTAAAAGTCATCTCATAAATGGTTTGTGGGGGTCGGAGCCGGGTGCCGCACCCTGCGGTTTTCAGGGTGCGGGTTTTGACGTTTCCGCTCCCGGGTGGCCAACTCTCCGCGCCTTTTGCTCCTCCGTGGCATCCCGCAGCTTTTGCGGGATGAGGGGGTGCGTCCTGTTCTCCCAGAGTTACTCCAATTTCTCCCAAACCAACGTCCGCACTGTTTTCTTGCCCGTGGCTGGGTCAGCCGAGGGTTCCGTGGTAAGCGTAATGTGTTTGCCTTCCAATTTGTAACTTCGCACTTGGTCCGTCCCCGTACGCGCCTGGTCCCACGAAATATCAATGTGGTGCACCACAGTCTTGGCCTGCGCGTCGATCGTATAAGTCCCCGCGTACGCCAGCATACTCGTCATCAATGCCTGCGCCTCCTCAGGAGTAGCCACCGCCCCCAAAGGTTTCTTCCGCTCCCCGCCAACAATCATCACCATCATCCGCCCATCCCGCCCATAGTTGATGTACCCGGACGGATGCGCCCCCATCACATCCGACTTAGCCCCCGACGGAACCTCCTCCCGCACGTACGAAACCAGCCTCCAAGTCCCCAATATTGCCTGCTGCACCGAGTCCGCCTGCCCACTATCCGCCGAACTGTGCCGAGCAAATCCAAGCACCACGACAACCACGAGAAGTACACCTCGCTTCATTGCACCTATCTCCTCTCTGCTCGCAACAGCATCGGAATTCCATTCACTGGCAGATCGATCGGCTCACCCGTCAATCCACCACGCTCCACGTCTCTCTACTTTCGCGGGAATTGCTGAAGTGATATCCTCTCGGCGTCTTCCATGTCAATAGATCCCAACCCATTCAGCCCAGGCCACCCGCCCACGAACATCGAAAGAAAGATTCTCCTCGCGGAAAGATTAAGCCTTGCGCTTGAGCACTTGCTGGTGGGAAAAAGTTACGCCACCCGGAACAATCGAGATGCGATCTGTCTTTTATACTGGTCGCTAATCTTCGAACATCACCAAGGAATATTGCTACTACTTCGCACGAAGCACTACGCCCCAGCTTTTGCCCTTATGCGGCCAATAGCCGAAGCGTTTCTCCGTTTACACCTCGTGATGCACGGGACAGAAGCGCAGCTTGCTGCCATAAACGACGGCACTTACAACACGGACTTCGCAAACATCGGCGAACAGATTGATCGAGAGGCCGGGATCGAACCCTTCTTTGGGAAATTCTTCAAGGAGCACGCGAAGGCTCTACATGGATTTACACACGGTGGCTTGGAACAATTGATGAGAAGAAGTAGTGGACCGGATATTATCGCTAACTATCCCGATGATGAAGTTCGCGATGTCGTTAGGTTCACCACAATGTTTGCCCACCTAACAGCACTAAACGTCGCCGACTATTTGGGACTTCAGAAGGAGTTTGAGCTTGCAGTGAAGATTTTTGACGAGTACCGGAAGACTGATCCGGATCCCTAAGCGGGTGGCCTGGACCACCTCAGACGCTCGAGGTCAAGAAGAAAACCGAGTGGTGGAATGGGACGTCGGTTGTAGGTCTAACAGAGGGAAACACTCATGGGAAGGCAGATAATACTTCTTGGGACCGATCATGCTCTCCAAGAGGCGGAGAAGCGTGGTGGAAACATCGTTGATCCGGATTTTCGTGAACTCGTGGAGCAATTAGCGAACGAATTTTCCGTTGATTTTATCTTCGAAGAGGCTAGCAATTTAGGACCGACGTTCGCCGAGAAGTTTGCTGCGAAGAAATTGGGGCCGGACCGATATCGGGATGTAGACCCAAGCAGGGAGTCTCGTCAAGAACTCAATTTGCTGCCAGACGCGGAAGAAGCGTACTGGATCGGTCGGCCAAATCTTGATACTTGTCATTGGGGATCAGCGCGTCAACAACTCCTCGACGTACACGGGGGGCGGGAGGAACTATGGCTTCAGGCCTTAAAGGCGCGAGACTTCAGTAATGCTCTAATGATTATTGGTCAAGCCCACCTGCTGAGCTTCGGATTTCGACTCAAATCCGAGGAATTCGACGTGAGGGGCTACTGCTACATGCCGTACGCCTTGCTTGCCCGGGGCGCGTAAGCTACTCGTGAGCGCCGGGTGCCCCACCCTTGCGGGGTTGGTTTATGCCGGGCACCCATCGTACACCCCGCTCAGACCAACGCGACTTCCCGATCAAAGTCCGGCTTCTTCTCCGCGCGGAGTTTCAACGCGATGCCGCAGGCTGCAGCGATTCGTTCAAGCATCGTAAGCGAGTGCCCCGCGTATTCCGCATCCTCCAGCCGGGCATCCCTCTCAAAAAGTGGCCGTCATCGCCGACCACCATTCTCATGCTAAACTTGCGGTCATGGAAGTTACGCTGCACATCCCCGACGAAATTGCCAAGCGGCTTTCCGCCGTCGGCGCAGATCTGTCCCGTCGTGCGTTGGAAGCGATCGCTCTGGAAGGCTACCGAGAACAGACTCTGACGCTCTACCAGGTTTCGGAATTGCTCGGACTCTCGCGCGTCGAGACTGAGGATTTTCTGGGCCGCCACCATGTTCCCCTGGCTGCGATTAGTGAAGCCGATCTGGACCGTGAGGCGGCATTATTTGAAGCGGCGTCGCATCGCCCGCGTTAACATATCCGCGGCATGAGAGCGGTCTCCAACACCACACCCCTCCGGTATTTAATCGCCATCGAACAAGAGCATCTACTCGGAAAACTGTTTGAGCGGGTATTTATCCCGAATGCCGTACACGAGGAATTAACAGACGCCAGAACGCCGGAAATTGTGCGCCGCCTCGTGATGTCAGTTCCAGAGTGGCTTGAGGTTCGGACGGTGACAGAAACCCACCCGACCACTTTTCCACTCACATTGCACCGCGGCGAACGGGAAGCAATTCTGCTGGTGGAAGCTCTACGGGCCGACATGCTTCTAATCGACGACCAAATCGGACGCACGATTGCTCTCAGCAGGAATCTGCCCCTCTCGGGAACGCTGGGCGTTCTGGAACGCGCCGACAGGATGGGATTCCTGAACAATTTCCCCCAAGTTGTGCAGCGATTAAAGGCCAGCGGTTTCTTCATCACGGACGCACTGGAACAACAACTTCTGGAACGTCATCGCACCAGGCAAACAAGCCGCTAGGCGTGTAGCCCGGACATGAGGGCGCGTAGCGCCCGACCCTCGATTTCGAAAGATCAGTCTTGGGTTTTCTTCCCGTTCAACTTTCAACTTTGAACCCTTCAAGCCCGTCCCCTCCTTCCTCCGTGCCCGCTGCCTGCCCTGAGCAAAGCCGAAGGGTGCCCTCTGTGGTGAAATCCGCCGCCATTCGAACGCTTCCCCCACTGTTCGAAACTGCATGTAACTCTCTGTAACTAGACTACAATATACACAATGCGTTACTATCCCGCATGACTACGAAACGCGCCGAATCCTCCCACGACCGCTGCCAGCTTCAATTTGCCGACGGACGCCGATGCGCCCTCCCCGCTGCTCCCCAATCCAACGGACTCTGCT
>JGI12635J15846_10001822_pt1 | contig 18551 bp, 19 predicted proteins | sample BlaSpr_A8_OM2_M2_FD_15846 | JGI IMG/M metagenome (IMG submission 15846) | reverse complement strand
AATACAGCACACTCGGCAGGTCAGGGCTGCGCATTTCCCGTCTTTGTCTTGGCGCCATGACCTTTGGTGCCGGTACCGGAATCTGGGGCGAAATTGCCGGCCTCGACCGTGCCTAGGCCACACGGCTTGTCGCGATGGCCGTCGAGCGCGGTATCAACCTGATCGATACGGCTGACGCCTATTCGCAAGGGCACTCTGAAGCGGTCGTCGGTCAGGCGTTGGCTGACCTTGGACTCGACGAATCGCGCATGCTGGTCGCGACCAAAGTCCGGTTGCGCACAGGAGCCGGCCACAACGACGTCGGGCTCGGCCGCTCGCACATCATGCGGTCGGTGGAAACGAGTCTTCGGCGTATCGGCCGGGATCATATCGACCTGTTTCAGTTGCACGACCGCGATGAACTTGTTCCGCTGGAAGAAACGCTTCGTGCTCTCGACGACCTTGTGCGGCAGGGCAAGGTGCGGCACCTCGGGGTCTGCAACTTCAGCGCGGGCGACCTGGAGCGTGCACAGGGAATTACCACCCGCACGCACTGGGCCCGCGTCGTCAGCAATCAGGTTCACTATGCGCTGACGAGCCGCGACGTCGAGCATGAGATTGCGCCCGTGGGAAAGGCGAATGATGTTGCGCTTCTGGTGTGGAGTCCGCTCGCGGGCGGGTACCTGAGCGGTAAGTACACGCAGGGTAGCAGCGGCGAAACCGGGCGTCGAACCAGGCTGAATTTTCCGCCGGTCGATCCCGCGAAGGCCGATCCTATCGTGCGCGTATTGCGCGACATTGCTACGGAATTGAACGCGTCGCCGGCTCAGGTGGCATTGGCCTGGATTCTGCAGCGCCGTGAAGTCTGTTCCGTCATTGTAGGCGCGCGCACGCCCGACCAACTGACCGCTAACCTCGACGCTCAGCAAATCGCGTTGAACACAGCGCAGACCGAACGTCTGAATCAGGTTTCGCAGCCGCACCTGCCATATCCGTACTGGATGCAGCAGTTCCACGACAAGGATCGAGTAGTGGTCTGATTGCTTGACCAGCGATGATCCCGTCATTCGATCAAGGACAACGCATCACCGTTGGCGATCCGCCAGCAAGAAAGCGTCCGATCGTGGATCTGGTGGTCTGGCATTGGCGGTTTTCCGACCTGGTTGAGACGCTCCGTAGCGATCTTTGGAGGGCGGAAAGGGGTCGACATTCGCTCGTACTGGCAGCGCAATGGCCGGATACTGGCGGAGGATTCAGGGTTTTTGGGGGGAATTTCGGTGTCGCCCGTGCGTGTCACTGTCCTGACGCTGCTTGCAATGGTGGCGTTTGCAGCGAATTCGTTGCTATGCCGGCTGGCCCTCAAGGGCACTGGGATCGATGCAGCGAGTTTTACGTCGGTCCGTATCGCGTCGGGCGCCCTCGCGCTCTCGCTGATAGTGCGACTCCGGGGCGGCAGGCTGGGCGGCGCCGGAAACTGGCTGTCGGCGCTGGCGCTGTTCGCCTATGCTGCCGCATTCTCGTTTGCATACCTGAGCCTGCCGGCGTCCACTGGAGCCCTGCTTCTGTTCGGCGCCGTGCAGACGACCATGATCGGCTACGGCATCCGAAAGGGCGAACGCTTCGAAAGCCGGCAATGGATCGGATTGACATGCGCGTTGGCAGGCCTTGCCGGGCTGCTGCTTCCCGGTCTCTCCGCGCCACCTCCCGGAGGCGCTGTCCTTATGCTCGGCGCCGGCGTCGCTTGGGGCATCTATTCGTTGCGCGGCAAGGGCGCGGGAAATCCCACCGCGGTGACGGCCGGCAACTTCCTGCGCGCAGTCCCACTTGCCGCTGCGCTCAGCGCCGCCATGTCCGCCCACGCTTCGATCGATTACGCCGGTTTCTGGTACGCAACGGGTTCCGGCGCAGTGGCCTCCGGCATTGGCTACGCCATCTGGTACGCGGCGTTGCCCGGTCTGAAAGCCGGCAATGCGGCCACGGTGCAGTTGAGCGTGCCGGTCATCGCGACGCTCGGCGCAGTCGCGTTTCTTGGAGAGAGCGTGACCATCCGAATCGTGTTGGCCTCGGCAGCAATCCTCGGAGGAATTGCCCTGGTTGTGGTGCGTCGGGGAACCCAGCGCGACACGCGGGCGTAAAAGCACGGCGAGCCGCGAACCCACGCAAGACGCTGCGCCGACGGCAAAGGATTTTCTTTTATCGCGGCCTCCCCACGTGGGCGCGGGGTGCATATATTTAAAGTCTGGTACCGATCATGTCCGGGGAATTCACAACAGCGGAGGTCATCATGAGCTACAGCCTGGAGGGACGCATACTGGAAGTCTGCGAGTGCAAGGTGCTTTGCCCGTGCTGGATCGGCGAAGATCCCGACAACGGCACGTGCAGGTCGACAGTCGCGTATCACTATGACAAGGGGGCGGTGGACGACGTGGATGTATCGGGACTGACGATCGCGCTTGCCTGCTTCATCCCGGGCAACGTCTTGAAAGGCAACTGGCGGGTGATCATTTTCGTCGATGAACGTGCCAGCGATGCCCAATTCGAGGCGCTCGCCAGCGTCTACCGGGGTGAGCGGGGCGGCCCACTAGCCGACTTTGCCAAACTGTTCGGCGACATCGTGGCGATCGAGCGTGCTGCGATCGATTTCGATGTGCGCGAGGGTAAAGGCACTCTCAAAGTCGGCAACACCACCTACGCCGAACTCGAACCCTATCTTGGACCCACAGGCGAGCCGACCAAACTGGTCGAAAGCATTTTCTCGACGATTCCCGGCTCTCCTGCATTCGTCGGCAAGGCCAGCACGTTCCGGATGCAGGACCAGAAGCTCGGCATCGACCTCGATCTGAGCGGGCACAACGCCATCCAGGGGTATTTCACATTCCAGGCGTGATGCATCTCGCAACCGCAGTCGCTGACATACCGCCTGGGCATCGCAATGAGTGCGACTTCGCAACGCCGTCTGTTCGTGCCGCTGGCGGTCACGCTGATCGCCGCGGCGTGGCTCACCCTATGGGCTTGGGACAGCAGCCCGTACGCGCGCTACCTGCATCACGTCGACTGGTCTGAAACCGGCCTGGCCGGGCTGTGCAGCGTGGCCCCGGCAGGCCTCACCGTCATTCCAGCGGTTCTGCATACCGCGGCGTGGCTACTGATGATCGTGGCGATGATGTTGCCAACAATGCTTCCGTTGCTGCAGATATTCGAGCGGTTGACAGCCGCGCTGCCGGACCGGAAGCGCCTGCTGCTGTTCGTGATGCTCGGTTATCTGTCCGTGTGGAGCGTCTTCGGCCTGTTTGCCCACGCAAGCGATGCCGGCCTGCACGAACTGGTGCGGCGCACACCGTGGCTGGTGTGGCATGGGTGGATCGTCGGTGCCTCAATCTTGGGGCTCGCAGGCGCGTATCAATTCAGTTCGCTCAAGTATCGATGTCTCGACAAGTGCCGGTCTCCGCTGATGTTTGTCAGCGAGCAGTGGCGCGGCGGCAACGTTCGTCGGAACAGTTTCCTGCTCGGGATACGTCATGGCCTGTTTTGCGTCGGATGTTGCTGGACGCTGATGTGCCTGATGTTTGCCGTCGGTACCGGCAGCATTGGATGGATGCTGGCGCTCGGCGCGGTGATGTCGGCTGAAAAGAATCTGCCCCAGGGTCGCAGATTGAGCACGCCGTTAGGCGCCGCCCTGCTGGGATGGGCGGCGCTGATCGTCGTGAACGGCCTTCGGCAGGCCTGATCGGCCTGGCTGCGTTTGTGCCGCGACGAGCTGGTCATCCGTGGTCGCGACCAGCCACAGACGTGCGTTCTCCACGATCCAGCGGTTGTGGTCCTTCAACGGGCCCATCGCAGAAGCGGCCTTCCAGACCACCGGGCCGATTCGGCTGCTCCTGCCCGACGGCGCGCCTACCAGCAGGCAGTAAGGTCCCAGCGGAAGCGATACAAACGGAAGTGCCGGACTGGCGCGCACGCGCCAGTCGATGAAGGGCGTCTCGCTGATAAGCAGCGGTACGGGCAAGCCGTAAAGCACACTGAAATCGTACAGCGCCAGTTGCTCCCGCATGCCGGCGTAAATACGCCGGATGTCGTCGACAACTGCCGCCCGGATCTCGTCCTCGAACATTGGCTCCTGCGCATAGCGGGCAAGTGCCTCTCGAGCCTCCAATTGATATGCGCTGAACAGGCCGAGTTCCACGCAGTCCTGCACTGCGCGCTGAACCTCCGCTACAGAACCGGCTTCCTCTGGCGTGCCCAGCTGCGCCGCCCGCAAAAACCGGGCAAGTCCCGCCTCCTGGATCGCAGGACCATCCGTAGATACGTTGTCTTCAGCGTCCTTTTCAAGGGGCACGTAGATATATTTCTCAGCTGCGAAATGCGATTTCTTGCCTTCATCAAACTTGATTTCGCCATCAACGCAGTCCAGATAGCGAGTCCCAATTCGACCATGCTCCCAAATCCAATTTTTCAGGAACGGGCGCAGTGGATGCAGTCTGTCGTGATCGGTCATTGAAACCTCCAGGTGCCCCAGTATAGTTCCAGGCTGTCGATTGTTCTGGGCATGGTGGTGGAGTTCATCATGTGCTCCCCTTACGCTGCTACCGATTCCTTGCGATAGAACGGATAGTCCGTATAGCCGACGTCGGTGCCGCCAAAGAAGGTGGGGCGGTCATACGGATTCAAGGGCAACTGGCGGCGCAGGCGTTCGGGCAGATCCGGATTGGCGATGAAGTCGCGACCGAATGCGACCAGGTCGGCGTCGCCCGCCTGCACGATGGCTTCGGCCGTGTGGCCCTTGAAGCCGCCAGCGGCGATGAGGGTGCCCTTGTAGTGCTTGCGGATCAGTTGCGCGGCAACCGGGTTCTGATCCTTGCAGTCGTCATCGACGTTGCCGAGCACACGCGGCTCGATCAAGTGCAGGTAGGCCAGATTCAGTTTGGCCAGTTCCTGCGCTACGTAAGCGAAGAGGCCCTCCGGATTGCTGTCGGACATATCGCCCCAGGTACCGCTCGGGCCGAGGCGCACGGCCACGTGTTCGCTGCCCCAGACCGAGATGACAGCCTTGGTGGCCTCGATCAGGAAGCGGGCACGGTTTTCGAACGAGCCGCCGTAGATGTCGGCGCGCTTGTTGCTGCCGTCCTGCAGGAACTGGTCGAACAGGTAGCCATTGGCGGCGTGCAGTTCAACGCCGTCGAAGCCGGCCTGCTTGCCGCGGATGGCGGCCGTGCGGAAGCTCTCGACCAGCTCGGCGATCTCGGGGATGGTCAGCGCGCGGCTCGGTGTGTTCGGGACCCAGCCCGCTTCGGTGTAGGCGACGCCGCCATGGGGCACGGCGGACGGTGCCACCGGCTGCGCGCCGCCTGGTTGCAACTGGCTGTTGGACTGGCGCCCGGCGTGATAGAGCTGCAGGAAGATGCGGCCGCCCTTGGCGTGCACGGCATCCGTCACCAGCTTCCAGCCGGCAATCTGGCCGTCGTCGTACAGGCCGGGCGCACCCAGGTAGCCGTTGCCGTTGGGCGCGGCGACGGTGGCTTCGCCGATCAGGAAGCCGCCTTCTGAGGTGCGTTGCGCGTAGTACTCGGCCATCAGCGGGCCGGGCTTGGCGCCTTCTTCGGCGCGCATGCGGGTGAGCGGCGCCAGCACCACGCGATGGGAAAATTCGTAGGGACCGACTTTGACGGGAGAGTGAAGTTTGGACATGGTTTCCTCAAGATTCAGTTGCTGGTGAAGTTCGATCAACAGCAGGTTCTCGACCTTGAGGAGAGTGTATGGACTGACCGGGATAAGAAGAATAGGCTAAGGTTCCGAATATATTGGACAAAAATATCCGTAATCGAGCCATTCGCCACGGTGCCAGCTTTTCCATGCCGTTTTCGAGCATCGGAAAGTGAAGCTAAGGTAGATGGCATATCGGACAAATATGTCTTTAATTAGTCTTGGGATGCAGTGATGGATAGCCTCAGTGGTATTTCGATGTTTGTGCAGGTGGCGGAGACTCGCAGCTTTACCGAGGCGGGACGGCTGCTCGGCGTGTCGTCTTCTGCGGTCGGCAAAAGCATTGCGCGCACCGAGGATCGCCTGGGCGTGCGGCTCTTTCACCGCAGCACTCGCAGCATCACGCTGACGGCCGAAGGTGCCTTGTTCCTGGAGCGGTGCCGGCGCATCCTGGGCGAGGTCGAAGCGGCCGAAGCCGAATTGTCCGATGCCGCCGGCAGTCCTCGCGGCAGGCTGCGGATCAGCACGCCGCAACTGTCCGGGCTGATCATGCCGGCGCTCGACGGTTTCATGACGCAATACCCGGAAATCGAACTCGATGTCGATCTTTCCGATCGCATGGTGGATATCATCGAAGAGGGCTTCGATGCAGTCATTCGCACGGGCGAGCAGCATGACTCAAGGCTGGTATCGCGGCGCCTCGGTTCCTGCGCTCAGGTGCTGGTCGCCTCGACCGGCTATCTCAAGCAGCAGGGCGTTCCCACGCATCCTTCCGAACTTGTTCGGCACGCCTGTTTGCTGCATAAATTTCCCACCACCGGCAAGCTGGAACGCTGGCCGTTCCAGCTCGCTGCATCGGAGGAGCCGGAGCTGCCGCAAACCTTCGTCAGCAACACCATTGAAGTTCTGGGCTTTCTCGCGCTTCAGGACAAAGGCTTGGCCTTCCTGCCAACCTTCATCGTGCGGGATGCACTGGCGAGCGGTGCGTTGCAGATCGTGCTGGATGATTTCATAGACCAGACCGTCACCTTCTGGATGTTGTGGCCGGCAAGCCGCTACGCCTCGCCCAAGCTGCGTGTTTTCATCGACTATGTCAGCAAGAATCTGCAAATCTAGATCGAGCAGGCTGTGACGCCGAGTGCGGGCTCTGTGCCATCAATGCAGATGCTTCTCGACTCAGCCCACACTCCATGGAAACCGGACACTAACCACAAGCCCACCTCCGGGCGCATCGCTAAGCGTGATCTGTGCGTGATGCACCCGCGCGATCTCACGCACGATCGCGAGCCCGAGTCCGCTGCCTTCCACGTATTGCTCAGTCTGGCTTCTATAAAAGCTTTCGAATACCGCGTCGCGTTCATGCGGTGCGATGCCCGGACCATTATCGATAACCTGCAGCAACGCGCCTCCTTCTATCCGTGCCACGCGGACAGTGATGACGGACCCGTCGCCGGCATAACGGATGGCGTTATCGACGAGATTGCCGCATAGCTCCGCGAGCAATTCACGATTCCCCATTACCTCAACATCTGCCTCGTGCTCAAAACCGAGATCGATATTCTGTGCGCGCGCGACGGGCGACCAGTCGAGCGTAACGCTGCGCGCGAGTTTGTCCAGGCGCGGCGGCGCAAGCATGCCTACGTCGCTGCTGTCGTTATCCAGGCGTGACAGCGACAGCAGTTGCTGCACGCCTTTCGCCGCCTGTCTAACCGCACCGTTAAGTCGCGTCAGATGTAAACGCGCGGGTTCGTTCAACGTCTCACGCAGCGCAAGTTCCGACTCCGCCTGAATGATGGCGAGCGGCGTCTTGAGCTGATGCGCGGCGTCGGTAAAAAAGCGCCGCCGCGATTCCTGCATGCGTCGTAATCGTCCGATGTACTGATTAATCGACTCGACCAGCGGCTCAACTTCGTTCGGCAGGCCTGCTTTATCGAGCGGCGTAGGGTCATCTTCCGTACGTGCCGCGACCTTGGCGGAGAGCTGGTGCAGCGGCCGTAGCCCACGCCCGACACCCAGCCACACGATAGCCAACGCCAGCACCACCAGCAAACATTCCTGCAGGAGCGAGCCGGTCAGGATCTGGCGGGCCAGTGCCTGGCGCGGCTCGATTGTTTCGCCGACCATGATCCACACCACCCGCGTCTGGGCGCCCGGCACGTCGTGGACGGGCAGGCGCAACACGCCCATGCGCAGTTCCTCGCCGCGAAAGCCGGCATCGTAGAAACTCGTTTGATAGGACTCAGGCGTGGCGCGCGGCGGTGGCATCGGCAAGTCGGGATAACCCGTTACGGCACGGCCGCCTTCTTCGCGGATCAGGTAATAGATCTTGCCGCCTGCATTCGATTCGAACATTTCCAGCGCGAGATACGGCAGATCCACTTCCACGCTGCCCTTGACCAGACGTGTGCCTTCACGGATCGACTTCAGCGAGTATTCAAGCGAGCGGTCGAAGGCCACGTGCGCGGCGCTCATTGCGCGCTGATACGTCAACCACGCATCGAGCGCGAGCAGGGCAAGCAGCGGCAGCAGCAGCCAGAGCGCGACCTGGCGTCTTAAGTTCGGTTTCTGCATCAGGCGCCGGCCGCAGCGGGTTCCTGCTTCGCTTCAAGCAGATACCCGAGGCCACGCAGCGTGACGATCGCGACACCGCTGCGCTCGAGTTTCTTCCTTAGCCGGTACACGTAGATTTCGATCGCATCGGGATTCACGGATTCATCGATACCGAAGATCTTCTCCGACAGCGTTTCCTTATTGATCGCGCGGCCGTTGCGCAGGATCAGCACTTCCAGCACCGCGCGCTCGCGCGGCGTCAGTGCGAGCGACTCGCCGTCGAGACGGAAGCTGTGGTCGACGCTGTCGTATTCCAGCGGCCCGCACGCGGTCTTCGTCTGCTCATGGCCGTGGCTGCGCCGGATCAGCGCGCGGGCGCGCGCCTCGAGCTCGCTCAGTTCGAACGGCTTGGCGAGGTAGTCGTCGGCGCCGAGATCGAGGCCCTTCACCCGATCCTCCACCGACCCGTGCGCGGTCAGGATCATCACCGGCACCGAATTGCGTCGTTGGCGCAAACGTCGCAGCACTTCGAGCCCGTCGAGCTTCGGCAGTCCGAGATCGAGGATCACGAGCGCGTAGTCCTGCGTGCGCAGCACATGGTCGGCGGCCTCGCCGTCATGCATGCAATCAACGGTGAAATGCGCTTGCGTGAGGGCGTCGGTCAGCGACTTGGCGAGGGTGGGATTGTCTTCGACGAGCAGTACACGCATAAGGGGAATCAGGGAAATCCATGAGGCGGAAACGGCGTTTGGAGGCTGTTTTCGACGAGAAATGAAAGCGGGCTGAAAGTGGCCGTAACTTACTATGCACCCACTCAAACATGACAAACATACAACAAGCAATTCTGGAGGAAGACATGAAAAATTTGAATCACAAGTTGCGTTTACCGGCGGCCCTGGCGTTGTTTTTCGCGATGCAGGCCGCGTATGCGCTGGTACCCGAGGGTTATCAGGCGGTTATCGACGGGGCGAAGAAGGAAGGCAAGCTGCTGGTTTATTCGGTCACGGATACGGCGCTCGTGCGGCCGCTGATCAAGGATTTCGAGTCGTTGTACGGCATCAAGGTCGAATACAACGACATGAACAGTACCGAGCTCTACAACCGCTTCATCAGCGAGAACGCCGCGAACAGCACGAGCGCGGACGTGTTGTGGAGCTCGGCAATGGACCTGCAGGTCAAGCTCGTCAACGACGGCATGATGGCGAGCTACGAGTCGCCTGAAGCCTCGCACGTGCCGCAATGGGCGCAGTACCAGAAGCAGGCCTACGGCACGACCTACGAACCGCTCGCGATCGTCTACAACAAGCGTCTGGTCCCGGCCAACGAAGTGCCGCAGACGCGTGCCGAACTGATCAAGCTGCTCACGACGCAAGCCGATAAATACAAAGGCAAGGTCACGACGTACGACATCGAGAAGTCAGCCTCGGCTTCAACTACCTGACGCAGGATGTGCGCGTGAATCCACAAGTCACGTGGCAACTAGTCGACGCGATGGGCGCGCTCAATCCGAAGCTGCAGTCGAGCACGGGCGCGATGATGGAGCGCATCTCGTCCGGCGAGAATCTGATCGGCTACAACATTCTTGGCTCGTACGCATTTGCCAAGGCGAAGAAAGACCCGTCCATCGGTTACGTCTATCCGAAGGATTACACGCAGGTGGTGAGCCGCCTTGTGACGATCTCAAAGAAGGCGAAGAACCCCGACGCGGCGAAGTTGTGGGTCGATTACTTGCTGTCCAAACGCGGCCAGACGCTGCTGGCGAACCAGGCCAACCTGTTCTCCATTCGCGCCGACGTAGACGGCGAAACGTCGATGGCAGGTCTCACCAAGCAACTGGGCGACTCCCTCAAGCCGATTCCCATCGGCGCGGGTTTGCTGGTTTATCTCGACCAGTCCAAGCGCCTCGAATTCCTGAAGCAGTGGCAGCAGGCAATCAAGCGCTAGGCCCGCAGTCCGCCTAATCCGGCGGACCTTCCGACAACTTCTCGCATGCGCCGCACAAGGCGCAGGGAAACACGCATGCTGACTCAAAGCACGAACGATGTGCCGGGCGTCCTGTCGACGAACGGCACCGGCAAAGTGCCGACCCTGCCCGACGGCGGATGGCGCGGCCTGGGCGCGACCTTCCGCTGGATCGTAATTGCGGTGCTGACGGTGGCGGTGCTGCTGCCGCTGTCGTTTATCGTGATCCAGAGTTTCCTGAACGCACCGTTCTTCGATGCCAACCGGACCTTCGGTATCGCGGGTTACCGGTTCATTTTCGAAGACCGTGACTTCTGGTCGGCTCTGAAGAACTCGTTCATCATCGCCGGCGGAATGCTGTTCATCTCGATCCCGCTCGGCGGCATCCTTGCGTTCCTGATGGTGCGCACGGACTTGCCCGGACGCCGCTGGCTCGAACCGTTGCTGCTCACACCCGTCTTTGTCTCTCCGATGGTGCTCGCATTCGGTTACGTGGTCGCAGCGGGACCGGTCGGTTTCTATTTCGTGTGGTTCAAGCAGTTGACCGGCCTCGATAGCGCTCCATGGTCGATCTATTCGATCTTCGCGATCACGATCATCGTCGGCTTGACGCATGTGCCGCACGTGTATTTGTATTCGTCGGCGGCGTTGCGCAATCTTGGCTCGGACGTAGAAGAAGCCGCGCGTGTTGCGGGTGCAAGACCGTTTCGCGTCGCTCTCGACGTCAGCCTGCCAATGACCATGCCTGCGCTTTTATTCGCCGGCGTGCTGGTGTTTTTCCTCGGCTTCGAAGTGTTCGGCCTGCCGCTCGTACTCGGCGATCCCGAAGGACATCTCGTACTCGCTACGTACCTCTACAAGCTCACCAACAAGCTGGGCGTGCCGTCGTATCACTTGATGGCAGCGGTGGCCATGTGCATCGTCGCGATCACTTTCCCGCTTGTTCTGCTGCAACGACGCCTGCTCAAGAGCGCCAGCAAGTTCGTTACGGTCAAGGGCAAGGCGGGGCGTCAGACGGTGCTGCCGCTCGGCGCGTGGCGCTGGATTGCGTTGGGTATCGTCGCGTTGTGGTTGTTTCTCACCGTATTCGTGCCGCTCTCGGGCATTGTGCTGCGCGCGTTCGTGACGAACTGGGGTGAGGGCGTTGCGCTCTCTGAAGTGCTGACGCTTGCCAACTTCACCGATCTCTTTGAGCAGGACAACCTCGTCCGCGCCATTCTCAACACGCTTGGCATCGGCGTGATCGGCGGCGCGGTCGCAGTGGGTTTCTATTCGCTCGTCGCGTTCGCGGGACATCGCCGTAACGACTGGGGCGCGAAGCTGCTTGACTATCTCGTGCTCCTGCCGCGCGCCGTGCCGGGTCTGCTTGCCGGTCTCGCGTTCCTGTGGATCTTCCTCTTCGTGCCCGGCATCAAGGAACTCAAGAACTCGATGTGGAGCATCTGGATCGCGTACACGGTCGTGTGGCTCGCGTACGGCATGCGCCTGATTCAAAGCGCGTTGCTGCAGGTCGGCCCCGAACTCGAAGAGGCCGGGCGCAGTGTCGGTGCAACACGTTCACGGGTGAGTCTCGATGTCACGCTGCCGCTCGTGCGCTTCGGCTTGCTTGCCGCGTGGCTGCTGATCTTCATGATCTTCGAGCGCGAGTATTCGACGGCTGTTTACCTGCTGTCTCCCGGCACCGAAGTGATCGGCGCATTGCTCGTGTCGCTGTGGGCGACGGGCGCGGTCGATCAGGTAGCAGCGCTTTCTGTCATCAACATCGCGATGGTCGGCGCCGGGCTCGGCGTGGCATTGCGCTTCGGAGTGAAACTTCATGGATAAGCTGATCGTCGACAACCTGTTCCTGAGCTACGGCGCGAATCCGATTCTGAAGGGCGTGTCGTTCGAGTTGAAGGCGGGCGAAGTGGTGTGTTTGCTTGGTGCATCGGGCAGCGGCAAGACCACGCTGCTGCGCGCCGTGGCGGGTCTTGAGCAGCCATCCGATGGCCGCATCACGCTAGACAAGCAAGTCTTCTTCGATGGCACCGCCAAGATCGATTGCCCCGTCGAGCAGCGCTCGCTGGGCCTCGTGTTCCAGTCGTATGCGCTGTGGCCGCATCGCACGGTGGCGGAGAACGTGGGCTATGGACTGAAGCTTCGCAAGGTCTCCGGCACTGAACGAAAGCGCCGCGTTCAAGCCGCGCTGGATCAGCTCGGGCTGGATCGTCTAGCCGAACGTTTTCCGTATCAGCTATCGGGTGGTCAGCAGCAACGCGTGGCTATCGCGCGTGCGCTTGTCTACAACCCGCCGGTGATCTTGCTCGACGAACCGCTTTCCAACCTCGACGCCAAGCTGCGCGAAGAAGCGCGCGCGTGGCTGCGTGAACTGATTGTGTCGCTGGGACTGTCTGCCCTTTGCGTAACGCACGACCAGACCGAAGCGATGGCAATGTCCGACCGCATCTTGCTGTTGCGTAACGGACGCATCGAACAGGAGGGCACGCCTGCGGAACTATACGGCTCGCCGCGCTCGCTTTATACGGCGGAATTCATGGGCAGCAACAATCGTATCGATGCAAAAGTGACGTCGGTCAGCGGCACGCAGGTGGTGCTCGCTGGTGACGGTTTCGAGCTGCACGCCCACGCTCGGGAGACCTTGAGGCCCGGGCAGGACGCTCAAGCGGTGATCCGGCTCGAACGCGTGCAGGTCGCCGACGGTCCCGGTCAAAACCGCTTGCAGGCGAATCTTGTTACGTCGATGTATCTCGGCGACCGCTGGGAATACCTCTTCCATTGCGGCGATTTGCGCTTTCGCGCATTCGGTCATACGCCGCGCGTTTCCGGAATGCACTGGGTCGAATTTCCGGCCAACGATTGCTGGGCGTTCGCACAAGCGAGCTAGCCGCCCACTACAAGGAACGCAGGACGTCGCACGGTTTTCGGACTGCCGCGCGGGACAAGGTTCGTGCATCACAAATCACAACCACAATACGGAGAAGAAAGATGAAACGCAGCAGTATTGGAGCAGCATCCCTGGCGGCATTCGCCCTTAGCGGCGCGGCGTACGCGCAGTCGAGCGTGACGCTTTACGGTATCGTCGATGCGGGCATCGAATACGTGAATCATGCGAGCAACGACGGCGGCGCGGCACGGCTGGTGTCGGGCGGTAAAAACACGTCACGCTTCGGTTTCAAGGGCTCGGAAGATCTCGGCGGCGGATTGAAGGCTGTGTTCCAGTTGGAGAGCGGTATCAACATCGCGAACGGTCAGCTCGACGATGGTCCCAACGCATTATTCGATCGCCGCGCGACGGTCGGCCTGAAGAGCAAGACGTGGGGGCGGGTGATCCTTGGCCGCACGTTCACCACGACCTACGACTACATGCTGCCGTTCGACCCGATGGGTTACGCACCGAATTATTCGTGGGCCACAGGCGCGACTGCTACTGGCGGGCGCAAGGACGGTCTGTTCTCGCGCTCGGCAAACGCCGTGCGTTACGACGGTGAATTCAGCGGTTTGAAGTTCGGCGCGTTGTACGGTTTTGGTAACGTACCGGGCAGCGTGAAGACAAGTTCGAAATACGATTTTGGCCTTGGCTACGAGCGCGGTTCGTTCGCCGCAGCCGCCACGTTCGATCGTCAGAATGGCGCCGCCGATAGCGTCACGCCTGCCGATTCCACGAAGTACATCCAGGGTATCCACGCGGGCGCGAGCTACGATTTCGGTGCGGCCAAGGTGATGGCGGGTTATCGGAATTATCGGCGGGCTTTTAACACGGCTGCTAAAGCGCTGCGCAGCGATATGTATTGGCTCGGCGGTTCGTATGAATTCACGCCGGCTTTTTCGCTGATCGGTGCGGTCTATCACCAGGACATCAAGGACGCGAGCGACGCCGATCCGACGCTGTTCTCGGTGCGGGGCAACTACTCGTTGTCGAAGCGTACAACGCTGTACGTGTCGGGCGGTTATGCGATGGCGAAGCACGATCAGAAGGTCAGCTTGTCGCGTGATCTGGTCGGTGCTGCCGATACGCAAGCCGGTGTTACAGCGGGGATCCAGCATCGCTTTTGATGCGATGAGGCAAGCTTCGGACGCGCACGACGTGCGCGTCCGAACATGCTGTGGGACCGCTTTAAACCGCCACTTCCGGCGGCGGCTGACGGAACAGGCGCGTGATCCAGCACAAGTACACCAGCCCGATCACAAACCAGATCGCACCCAGTACAAGCGCCGTCTTTTCAAGGCTCGCCAGCAGCCAGATGTCCGCAATCGCACCAATCAACGGAAACACCAGGCCGCCAATCACGCCGATTTTCTTGTCACCATGATTGCCGGACAGATACAGCCTCACCACGCAAAGATTGACGGCGGTGAACGCGAGGAACGCGCCGAAGTTGATGAACGAGGTTGACGTCGCCACGTCGAGCTTCAGCGCGATCAAGCCGACAATGCCCGCTATCGCGATGTTGATTGCCGGTGTCTTGAACTTCGGATGAATGAAGCCAAAGAAGCGCTTCGGCAGGATTTCATCGCGACCCATGGCATACAGCAGGCGCCCTACGCTAGCCTGCGCCGAGATGCCCGACGCAAACTGCGCAAGGATCAGGCCGGCGAGGAAGACAGTGACGAAGATATCGCCGCCGATCATCTTGGCGACTTCGAACGCGGCTGAATCGGTGTCCTTGAATTCCACGCCCGGATGCGCAAGCTGCATCGTATAAGCGGCCAAAACGAAAATCGCGCCGCCGATCAGGGCGATCCACAAGATCGCGCGCGGCATGTTTTTCTTCGGATCGATCGTCTCTTCGGTGAGCGTGGAAACCGCATCGAAGCCAAGGTACGAATACGCGGCGATCGCAGCGCCGGCCATGGTCGAGGCGAACGGCACATGCGACTTGAAGAACGGCTCGGCCAGCGCGATACCGCCGGGCCCCGCTGCGGCCGATGCATAGTGCCAGCACAGCGCGACAAACAAACCGACAATAGCCAGTTGCACCACCATCAACACAATGTTGAAGCGTGCAGCCAGTTCGATCCCGACAATATTCAGTGCGCTCGTCAACACGATGAACGCGACGATCCAGATCCACGTGGGCACGTTCGGGAACGCAGCGTTCAGATAAGCCGCGCCGATCAGCCAGATCACCATGGGCAGGAAGAAATAATCGAGCAGCGTAGCCCAGCCAACCAGAAAGCCGAGATGCGCATTGAAGGTCTTGCGCGTGTAGGTATAGGCGGAGCCGGCGACCGGATAGAGACGCGCGAGTTTGCCGTAGCTCAGCGCCGTGAAGGCGATGGCGACGAGGGCGAGCAGGTAGGCGAGGGCGGCGGTGTCGTCGCTTGCCTTGGCGAGCACGCCATAGGTGCCGTATACGATCAGCGGCGCCATATAAGCGAGGCCGAACAACAATACGGACGGCAAGCCGAGGGTGCGTTTCAGATGCGACTGCGTGGCTACGGACGAGTCTTGCATGATGTCTCCGGGACTTTCGACAGGCGTGGGCGGGCGCGTCCGGCGCGCGGGCTCCGGACGATTCATGTGCTACGGAACTGCAGAAAACTTCAGTCGATACGGCGACGGCGCTCTTCGATCACAAGCGCGCGTGATCCGTTTGCGTTGTCGACCGGCGTGAGGCCGAGCGGCACGCGTGAGTCGTTCAGATAGCGATAGTGTTCACGGCTCGCCTCGAGCCGCTTCAAGTCGATATGCGCACTCATCAGCGTTTCTTCCGCGCCGGCCGCGGTGACGATTTCACCGAAGGGATCAACGAGTGCGGATTCGCCGGGGAACGTGAGGTTGTCATCGCCCGATCCGCAGCGGTTCACCATCAACGCGAACATCTGGTTCTCCATGGCGCGCGCCATGATGGCCCGCCGATGCACCGGGCCGAACGGATCCATGTTGCCGTTGGTGACGATCACCAGGTCGGCGTCGAGTGCGGCAATCGCGCGCGCGGTCTCGGGGAACTCGATGTCGTAGCAAATCAGAAGCCCGACCGTGAGGCCGTTCCACCGGCAGGTTTCGAAGCGGTCGCCGGGCGTGAACACGCCCACGTCCGACGCCCACAGGTGTGTCTTCCGATAACGCAATGCGATCTCGCCTTGGTCATCGATCAGTACGGTCGTGTTGTAGAATCGCGAGCCTTCGCGTTCAGCGAGGCCCACCGCGACCGATACTCCGGCGCGTCGTGCGGCATCGCGCACGGTGGTTAGCGCGGGGCCGTCCATCGATTGCGCCACGTCCGCGATGCTGTCGCGCGTCGGGAAACCGGACACCGTTGCTTCGGGGAACACAACCAGCTTCGTGCCTCCGGCGACATCGGCGCGGCCGATTGTCTCCACGACCTTGTGCGTGTTGTGCTCGATGTCGCCATCTACCAGCGCGAGTTGTGCGAGTTCTGCATGCATTTAAACCGTCTCCTTCCAGATAGCTTTCAGGGCATTATTCAGGTGCCCACATTTTCGTCCGGACTATTATCGAGGCATTATTTTTGTCCAGGAATTACCCACCAGGGGTACCCTTACCGGAGGAGACGATGGAGTTTAAGTGGCATGATCTCGCGTTTCACCGGGAGATCGGTTCGGCCATCGACGCACTCGACGGTCCGCATTTCTGGGCGCGTCTCACGCGCGTGCTCGAACGGCATATCGGCTTCGATAGCTGGGTTGCACTCCGCTTTGCCCGCAACGCACCGCCGCTGGTCTGCGCCGAGCAGGCGTTGCCGGACGGCAAGATCGACGTGCTGTTCCAGGACTATCTTGCGGCGCTTTATCAACTCGATCCGTTTTATCTTGCCGCCTTCGAGCAACGTGTCTCGGGTTTCTACACGCTTGCCGACGTTGCGCCCGATAACTTCAAGATGACGGAGTACTACCAGCGCTACTTCAGGAAGAACATTGTTGGCGACGAAGTGCAGTTCAATGTTGTCATTGACGCGAATTACACGATGGGATTTTCACTGGGCAATACGCGCCGTTACGACGAACGCGAAGTGGCGTTGCTGACGTTGTTTTCGCCGTGGGTTCTTGCGTTGATGCAGCAGCGTTTGCGGTATGAAAATTTTGGCGCGGTGCAAGGAACGTCCGAGGCTGCGGAGGGTGGGCAGCACGATCTGCCCGCGCGGTTCGGCATGCTCACTGAAAAGAGCGGGCGTGGTGCGTTGACGGCTCGCGAGATTGAAGTCGCCATGTTGTCGCTAAGCGGATTTTCATCGCGAGCGATTGCGGAGAAGCTCACCATTTCGTTCGAGACAGTGCGTGCCCACAAGAAGCATATTTACTCGAAGCTCGGCATTGGTTCGCAATCGGAGTTGTTTGCGTTGTTCTATGAGCCGGGTTCACACCAGTTCGCCGAAGGGTCGGAGGGGTGATGTGGCGACACCTGCGGGGCACCGGTGCGAACGAAAAACTTAGTGATGGTACCGGTACTCCTGCGTGCGTCCACCGTACCCATACGAAGCCGCCCTGACATCTTCAACATAGATATAGCTCTCTTCATGCAGCTCGCCCAAGATCTTCGCGAACCCCGCAAATACCTCTGCGATATAACGCGCCTTCTCATCTTTCGTATTCGTTTCGTCGGTGATCTTGATATCGAAATAGAAGCTGGATTTGTGCTGCTCGCTTAATGGCCGGCCAATCACCCAGCTATCCGGATTGATGAACTGGATGGTGATCGCAGTCACCTCGCGCTTCTTGCCCAAGATGCTGGAAGTCAGTTCAAGCAACATGTCCGATATGGCCGCAACGGCCTCGGGCGACTTTTCAATGCTCACCTTCACGTTCAGAATCGGCATTTTGCATCTCCATTTAGTTCGCTATACAACTATTTAGGAAAAAATCAGTCGAGGCTCGACCGTGCATCTTTCACGCTTGCGACCGTAGTCGCAAAGCGTTCCTCACCCAGCTCAGCCTTCAAACGTTTCGTGACCGCGGCACTCGCAGCGTTCAACTGGTCCTTGATCCGCAATGCCTCGCCAGTCGGGTGAATCGCAGTCTCACGTCCGTCGGATGCGCTAAGCCGGCGTTCGATGAACATCAACTTCTGCAAGCCGTCCAGGGTCCGAGTTGCAGTGGATCGCGAAATGGCGAGTTCAGATGCCAACTCGCTTTGCACAATCCCAGGCTTTGCCAGCACTGCGCGCAACATGAATCCCTGCGGCGGCGTCAGCCCAAACGCCTTGTACGCGTTCGCCCACTCGCGCTCGAGGCTTCGCGCAAGTGCTGTTGTGTTGAAGTAGATGCAGTGATCGAACATGTGGACACTGTAGGCGAAAATGATTCGCTATGCAACTAGTTTTTGATGTTGCGACCGTGTCGCTTCTCTTGTGAGCATCCAGCTTTTCTTCGCTACTGTGACAACACGAAAACGTAAGCTG
>JGI12635J15846_10001821_pt1 | contig 18551 bp, 9 predicted proteins | sample BlaSpr_A8_OM2_M2_FD_15846 | JGI IMG/M metagenome (IMG submission 15846) | reverse complement strand
CAGACCGCGTCTTAGTGTGCCCGTGATGGTCGAGGTCATCTGCAGGAGCGTTTCATACTTCTCAACAGAAAAGATGTCTTCGACCTGTACGCTTCCCATGGTGCAGATGCGGCCGAGATCGTTGCGCAGAAGATCCACGATCATTACATGTTCGCTGCGGTTTTTTTTGTCACGTTGCAGCCTGAGAGATGCCTCCGCATCTTCCGAGATGTCCAGTCCTCGAGGCATCGTCCCCTTCATGGGTCGGACGACGATTCTGTCTCCTTCAATTCTGAAGAACAGCTCTGGAGAAAGCGAAAGAATGTGATGGCCGGCGACATTCAGGAGAGCGCTGTAGGCGACCGGCTGTTGCTGAAGTAAGGCTCCGAACGCTTGATCGGCGGAAAGTTTGGTGGCGACGCATACTCTATCGGTGAAGTTGACTTGATACGTCTCGCCAGCTGCGATGTACTGCTTGATCTCTTGAATCTTTGCGCAGTAATCCTCTTTTGCGATTGCTAGATCAACAAGCTCGGCAAACCGTGCGGGCACCTCTTGGGAGATACGGTTGGTCACAGGCAGGTCCGCTGCTCCTTGAAGGTGTCCCGCCGCGTGATCATAGATGGCGGGTGCGCGATAGACGCCAAACCACGCCAGCGGCAGATCGGAGGGAGTGGCTGTGATGCCGTCGAAGCGCTCGAAATGATAGCCGCATTCATAGCTGACATAGCCTGCCACGTGGAAGCCGCTGGCCAAGGCATCTTCCACCTGGCGAAAGAGCTCAGGTATTTCGTCGAGGGTCGCGGCGTCTATGGTGCGTATTGAGTTGGTGAAGATAAGGCTCTGCTTGTTGACGGTGTCGAAGCGCGAGGTTTGAAGTAGGACAGAATTTCGGTTTTGCGAAACCATAGAGTGCAGCCACGTCGGAAGCTGTGTCCACTGGTTCAATTTCGATTTCACTCCGAAGACTTATTTGGCTGCCTGTCGCTGGGTAGCAGGGCTGGTGTCGAGTTTAGGGATGATACTCGCGCTCTATGTGCCCCTGAAGATCCGAGCGGTAGAAGTAGACATCACGCAGATTTCCGGTGCTGTATCGTTGGGCCTGGTCGTCGAAGTGAGGGGAAGTCGGATCTCCACTTTCGCCGCCAGCCGTCACTGCTTTGGCGTGCACTTTGTCGCCGAACTCGACCACGGCCACGAAGCTATTTCCACTGGTGCCATACCACTTCTTCGTGCCCGGGTAGGCACGCGCGCCGAACGACGCGAGCGAACCCCATGCCGAAGAGGTGAAGCCGACAGGGATGCTCGGGCTCGAATCATTGAACGGCTGAACGATGTCTCCGGTGAGGCGCTGGAAACGATTGATATCGCCCCATGGAGTCTTCCAGGTGCCGAAGTCAGTCGTGAGTTTGTCAGATGCTGCCGACAACGATTGCAGGAGTTGCTCCGCGGAGGTTCTGGTGGCGATGTATTCTTCGACGGAGAGGCCCGACTTCTTTGCATCCCCGGCTGCGTGCCGCCGGACCTCCTCACCCCAGAAGACGGCGAGCGACGTGGGGACGGAGGAGACGCTCCAGCGGAGATTCCATGTGCGGAGCAATTCAATCTGTTCGGTCAGCTTCGACTTGAGTGGATCGGTGTCGGGAGTTGCGTCCCAGGCCGTGACGAGAGCAGGAACCGTTTTTTCGAACCAGGGTAGGTAGCTGTCATAGGCCGCAGCTGTGAGCGAATCGACCGTGAAATTTTTTGTGTCCTTCAAGACTCGGATCGCATGCAGTCCGCGCGCGGATTCTGTTCCGGTCTCGACATAAGCAGGATAATCCTGCTTCCGCAGGCTGCTTGACCCCGCCCCCGACCACGGCCAGTTGTTGCTGTTGTAGAGCCAACCACTCTTTGGATTCAGCAGGTGCGGGGTCTCATCGACAGAAAGAAGTCCGTGCCATTCCGTAGCTGGAGTGCTGCCATCCACGGGCTTGGTCCAGTCGAAGCGAGTGTCGCGCCGGGGAATAAAGTTACCGTGGAAGTAGGCGATATCTCCATCGGCATCGGCGAAGATTGTGTTGTTCGACGAGTTAGCCTGGAGTTCCATCGTCTGGCGATATGTCTTGTAATCCTTCGCTTTCGTGCGCGTGTAGGACTGAATCAGCGCCGCCACGGGCTTCTGCATTAAACGGATGCTTACCCACTTGCCGTTCTCCTCTCGGATAATCGGTCCGTGCTGCGTGCTGTAAACGGTAAACTTCCTCTCCGCCATCCCCTGGTCGGTTTTGTACGGCACCATAATCTGCTTTGCCGTGAGCGGGCGTTCCTGGCTGCCGTACTTGTAGTAGAAACGATCTCCCCGCTTCTCCACCGTCTCGAGGTACTCGTCCACCGCGTCCACTCCGCTCGAGGTGTGCATCCATCCGGCGCGGTCGTTGAACCCTTGATAGACGAAGAACTGGCCCCATGTCACAGCGCCGTAGGCATCCAGTCCCTGGTCGCTGACCATCTGCAGTTCGGAGCGAAAGAAGAAAGATGTATGGGGATTGATGAGCAGCAGGGCGTGGTGCGCGGCGGTATTCGAGGGCGCGATGGCGATGCCGTTCGACCCTGTGGGCTCAGGCGAGTCGCTGTCGTGGGCGAAGGCTATTGGTGCGCCGACGGCGGTGTTTTCAGTCTGAATCGACGGAGCCTTGCCGTAGAACGCTTCCAGGTTTTTGAGGTCGATGCGCTCGATATCGCCTCCGATGCTCCCTTCGGTGAAGGAAAGCGCCATCCATGGCTCGAATCGTTGGATGACTCTGGGCTTTACCTCGGGATGTTTCCAGAGGTAGTAGTTCAGGCCATCGGCGAACGAGTCCATCAGCGCCTTTAGCCATGCTGGGCTTGCGGCGTACCGTGTTTTCATTGCGACGGGGTCGATAAAGAGCTTCATCCGCAGGTCCTGGTAGATTCTGGATTCACCCTCAGTCTCTGCGAGGCGACCCATCGCATTGACGTAGTTCGTCTCGACGCGATTAAAGTCGTCTTCGGCCTGGGCGTATTCCATGCCGAATACTGCGTCTGCGTCCGTCTTCCCGTAGACGTGCGCGATGCCCCAGTCGTCGCGAATAATTGTAACCCGCTGAGCCTCTTGCTTCCAGCGAGCTACATCCCCGGGATCGGCTGCGTGCAGAACGGTGGAGGTTGTTACGACCGCCAGGAAAAGGGCGAGCTTTGTGAGGTAGAGAGTGCTCTTCAGAAAGAACTCCTGCGATCCGGTTTTGCCACTTCGCCAACTAGCTTTGATAGTGACACAAGTTCTCCTTTGTCCATACGCATCAACACCATTACTGCGTTCTTGCATAGGCCTGAATGAGCAGATGCAAAAAAAGTTGACCGAACACGTAATAGAGCTTGACTAAATAGGTCCAACCTCTTTATCTTTTCGCAGTCCATGAAGAATGGAAATTGCGGTGGCCAAAACAAGCCATCTTCTTCGCTGGTGTAGATTGCGCAATCGGATCCGCCGCAGGTACAGGACAGGATTCGGGTAGTTGGCAGGCAGAAGGGCGACGCGTGGTTCGGGACATTCAAACGAACGAGCGCTACCGTTCATCATATTTTGGAGGCTTCAATGCGATCAAATGTTTCGCAATCTTGCTGGACGAAAACGATCCGGCTATCCCTGTTCTTGTGTATAGCAATCGGTCTGCTAGCTGTCGCGGGACGCGCCCAGACGGCAGGAACTGGCAGTATTCAAGGAGTAATTGCCGATTCCAGTGGCGCGGTGCTTCAAAACGCTACGGTGACGGCGACCAACAACGCGACTCAGGTGAAACATACGGCGATCACCGGATCGAACGGCAGCTACAGTTTTCCCAATCTGGATATCGGCACCTACACTGTGGAAGTTGCAGTGCAGGGATTTGAGCACTACAGCCAGTCGAACATCGTTTTGGAAGTTGGCAGCAGCATCGCTGTCAATATAACGATGACGGTCGGTGCAACGGACCAGAAGGTTGAAGTGCAAGCGAGTGGTCTGGCCTTACAGACCGAAGACAGCTCCTTCAAGCAGACCATTGACCAGAAGACGCTGACAGAGCTGCCGCTCAATGGGCGACAAGTCACCTCCTTAATTACGCTTTCCGGTGGTTCGGTTAACGCGAATGCGAACAGCGACCTCCAGGGAAGCAAGACCTTTTTCAGCTCTGTCGTTGTATCGGTTGGTGGCGGACAAGGAAATGCAACAGACTACCGGTTGGACGGCGGCGACCATAACGACTATATGACCAATGTCAATCTCCCATTCCCCTTCCCGGACGCGGTTGCCCAGTTCAGCGTGGAAACGACAGCTCTCAGTGCGCAGAGCGGGTTGCATCCCGGCGGCTTGGTGAACGTCGTTACCCGTTCCGGATCGAACGAGTGGCATGGGTCGGCCTTTGAATTTATTCGCAACAACTTCATTGATGCGACTAACTTTTTTTCTACCTCAAAGGACACGCTGCACCAGAATCAGTATGGCGGCACTTTTGGCGGAAAAATCATCACGGACAAGTTGTTCTTCTTTGGCGGATACCAGCGAACCAAAGCTGATTCAACTCAGGCTTCCGTCACAGCACACGTGCCAACCGCAGCGAATTTGAGAGGCGATTTCTCCGTTACCGATGGGGCTTCTTGCGAATCCAACGGTAAAGCAGTTCAATTGCTGAATCCGCTGACCGGAGCAGTCCTTCCTGGTAATCAGATTGATCCCGGTACCTTCGTTCAAAGTGCTCTAGCTTTGCAAGCCTATCTTCCTCCGACGACCGATCCCTGCGGGCTTGTAACCTACGCCATTCCGTCAGAGACGGCAGAAAATCAGTTCGTCGGCCGCGTGGATTGGACCATCAACGGAAAGCAAAGTTTCTATGGCCGGTATCTGCTCGATGGCTATCAGGCCCCGGCGTTTTATTCTTCAACCAACGTCCTGATTACCACCCAACCCGCCAATATCGAACGTGTCCAGGGCCTCACGCTGGGCGAAACATACGTCATCACCTCGAACATGGTGAACTCGTTCCACGCCACAGCGACCCGGCGTGTAAATAACCGCGGTCCAGCAGCAACTGGGATCAGTCCTGCCACGATCGGTCTCGATATGTATACAGCAGTTCCTATAGGGCTTGAACTCACCTTGACAAACAAGTGGAGCACGTACTGCGGCACATGCTCGCCGGCTCACTTCAACGACAACATCTTCTCCTTTGCGGATGATGTCAATTGGGTTCACGGCAAAAATCAATTTGCTTTTGGCGGAGAGTATGTCCGGACGCAATTGAACATTTCAAACGTCTACGAATCAAATGGAAACTTCGGAGTTACGGGTATCTATAGCCAGAAAGGTCCGGATGGCAACAGCCCAGGTGGCACGGGTGCGGACGCCAACCTCGATTTTCTGACCGGCGCACTCAATACCTTCCAGCAGAGCAAATCTCAGCAGAACGCGCTGCGTTCCCCGGTTCCGAGTCTTTACGCGATGGATACTTTCCACGCTACCAAGAACCTTGTGCTGACCGGAGGAGTCCGTTGGGATCCGTTGTTCATGCCCGTGGACTATTTTAATCGGGGATCTATCTTCAACATGAGCGATTTCCTCAGCAACACCATCAGTTCGGTCTATCCCAACGCTCCCGCCGGCAGCCTCTTCTATGGCGATCCGGGAGTATCCAGGCAATTCACCAAGAACTCGCCGTGGAATTTCTCCCCGCGCGTCGGGGCAACACTGGATCCCTTTGGGACTGGAAAGACAGTCTTCCGCGTCGGCGCGGCATTGGTCTACGACACGCCTAATCTCTTTACAGCGCAGCGTGTCAACCAGAACCCGCCTTACGCCCAGACGATCTCGAACAACCCAGTGGGTGTTCCTTTGAGTTTCGAGAGCCCATGGTCCAACGGCTCGACGCCCAGCAATCCGTTTCCACAGCCGTTCAAACCTACGGCCTCCGCAGAATTCCTTCCGCAAAGTCAGTTTATTGTGATGCCGACACAGTTCCATCCGGCTTACAGCATGCAGTACACCGCCAGCGTACAGCAGGAGTTTGGACGCGGCTGGCAGTTCCAGCTCGACTACATAGGGAACAGATCGAACCACAATCCATATGGCTATCCATTCAATCCAGCTGTCTATATTCCGGGCACGTGTAATGGCGCTCCATGCTCAACTACCGGCAACCAGGGTTCGCGTTTCGCGTTGACACTCGCCAACCCTGCACAAGGGCCGAAGTATGAGGGTGGAGGCTCAGGATCGATTCTGATCGCATCCGGCGCAAACGCCTCTTATAACGGGTTGATTGCGACCATTCAACATCGCGTATCATCCAGCTTCGTCTTTCTTGCGAACTATACCTGGTCGCACTGTATCGACATCGAGGACGACCCCGGCGATATTGCCGGCACCACGGTGCAGAATATTCACAACCTCAACGGAGATCGTGCGAGTTGCGGCTTCGATTTCAGGGACGTCTTCAACAGTACGGTTGTGGCATCGAGCCACTTCTCGCTAAGCGGATGGAAGGCCCAGGCGGTCAACAACTGGGAGATCGCTCCCTTGGTACACATCACCGATGGCGCTCCATTCAACGTCACAACAGGGGTGGACAATTCACTGACGGATACTGGCAACGATCGCCCGAACCTGACGAATGCGACTGGCCTCTATACAGGCAACAAAATCAGGAGCGGCAAATCTACGAATGCTCAGTACATCAACCTCGCTGCCTTTACCGCGAATGCTCTCGGCACCTTTGGCGACTCTGGACGTAATGCTTATCGCGGGCCCAAGTTGCTGCAGTTCGACAGCGCTCTGACCCGGACGTTCCCGTTGCATGAACGTTTGGCGCTGAACCTTCGCTTGGAGGCATTCAATGTCTTAAATCATCCGAACTTCGCTCCTCCNGGCAGCACCAGCGGATATCTAGGGACGAGCCAGGCGATCAACTCTGCCACATTTGGTCAGGTCACATCCACAGTAAACGGTACTGCCGGACAAGCCAGGATCTTCCAGGGCGCGGTCAAGGTCACATTTTAGAAATGTTAGGCCTTGCCTGCCTGCAACCGTGAGGCGGGCAAGGTAGGACTTGTCCCACGAATACGCAACGTTCGACGGTGGATTGTTCCGATCTTCCGCATCCGCAGTTTAGAGAAATTTAGCCAACGGAGGGTTCGGGCATGGCATTGCAAGAGAACAATCGCAGGGAGTTTTTGAAGATCGGCGGGGCTGCGCTGGCAGCAACTGCGGTGTCGTGGAATGCGACAAGTTACGCCAGCATCGTGGGAGCTAATGACCGGGTCAAGGTCGGCGTTATCGGCTGTGGCGATCGCATGAAAGGTGCTTTGATCCCTGCATTCTCGCAACATGCGAAGGAGATGAACTTCGAGTTTGTGGCAGTATCGGACATTTGGAACCGGAGGCGTGAGGAAGGCGCTGCTTACGTCCAGAAGGTTAGCGGCAACACGGTGGTTCCGGTACGTAACAATGACGAGCTTTACGCGCGAAAGGATGTGGACGCGGTACTGATTGCGACCGCCGATTTTCAACATGCCCGCCATGGTGCGGAGGCGGTCAATGCAGGACGCGATGCATACGTGGAGAAACCGACCGCGCACACCATGGAGGATGCCCGCTTGTTTCGCGCAGCGGTCCACAAGACGGGCAGGATTGTGCAGGTCGGGACGCAGCGTCGTAGTACTCCGAGCTATCAAAAGGCAGCCGAATATATCCAGTCCGGGAAGTTCGGCGACATTGTGATGGTCGAGATGACGTGGAATGTGAATCAGCCAGGGCGGTGGCGGCGACCGGACGTCGTGCCTCTGTTGAAGGAGGAGGACACGGACTGGAAGCGCTATCTGATGAACCGGCCGCACGAACCGTTCGATGCCCGCAAGTACCTTGAGTTCCGCCTGTTCTGGCCCTATTCTTCGGGAATTCCCGATCAATGGCTGGTGCATCAGATCGACACAGTGCATTGGTTCAGCGGGTTTCCGCATCCACGCAGCGTCGTGGCGAATGGCGGCATTTACCTGTGGAAAGACGGACGCAAGAACTGGGACACCATGACGGCTGTCTTCGATTACGGTCCGTTGGACGATCCCAGCAAAGGGTTTCAAGTGCAGTACTCGTCACGATTCACAAACTCGGCCGGCGGAGTGAAGGAGCTTTATTACTCGAACGGCGGAATGATTGACATGGACAAGCAGACGGTAACTCCGTCGGGCGGTCTGCAGGCCAAGTATGCGTCGGAGATGAAGATGGAGCCGAACCTGCTGCCGAGCTTTTCTCTGGGCGAGAAGGCGGAAGCGGTTTCGACCGCGGCTGATACCAAGGGAGACCCGCAGACGTCGGCAAATATGCGCAACTGGATGGAGTGTGTGCGCTCGCGGAAGACGCCCAATGCGAGCATCGAAGCTGGTTACAGCCACTCAATTGCGCTTTGCATGAACGTTGCCGCTATCCAGACCGGACAGAAGGTGACCTTCGATGATAAGACGCAGCAAGTGATGGTAGGAGGCAAGGTCTATGCGTAGGTTTCTGATACTGGGCCTTGCGGTTGCGTGTATTGGGTTGGGAGGAGGCGGGTTCGCGAAGGCTGCTGGCAAAGGTGTTCAGGTTGTTGCCAATGAGGCGCATCGCCGCGTAGACATCACGATTGATGGCAAGGCGTTTACCAGTTACATCTGGCCGACATCGCTGAAGAAACCCGTTCTTTATCCTCTGATTACGGATGAAGGAATCACCGTGACGCGCGGCTATCCGCTCGAGCCGCGTCCAGGAGAGCGTGTGGATCATCCGCATCATGCGGGGATGTGGTTCAACTACGGCAACGTGAACGGCTTCGACTTCTGGAATAACTCCGATGCGATTAAGCCCGAGAATCGTTCGAAGATGGGAACGATCTACCAGAAGAAGATCGTCTCGACCAAGAGCGGAAGGGATCGTGGAGAGCTTGTCGTCGAGTCGGTCTGGGTGACGGGCGAAGGTAAGGACCTCTTGAAGGACACGACGCAGTACGTCTTCATGCGGCAGAAGAACGCTCGCATCATTGACCAGATCACGACTCTTCAGGCTCTCGACAAGGCCGTTTTCAATGATGACAAAGAAGGGTTGCTCGGGATGCGAGTCGCTCACTGGCTGGAATCAGCCGATGAGAAGGGTGGCATCTTCATGGACGCCAGCGGAAGGCCGACGAAGGTCGACAATGCCGACACTACCGGAGCGACTGGCGTGTATCTCACAAGCGAGGGTGTAAAGGGAGGAGCGGTCTGGGGAACGCGCGGTCGCTGGTGCATCTTGACGGGTCAGGACGCCGACAAGCATGAGGTCTCGATCGGCATGATCGACAACCCGAAGAATCCCGGTTACCCCACATACTGGCATGCACGCGGTTATGGATTGTTCGCTGCGAATCCGCTTGGGCGTAGCATCTTCGATCCCAAACAGCCTGCCTTCAATTTCACCATCGAGAAAGACCAGACGGCGACTTTTCTCTATCGGGTGATTCTTTTCTCGGGAACTGCAAGCGTCGAGGAGATGAATACAGAGGCGGATGCCTTCGCGGCAAAATATAAATAGCCTCCTTGAGTGACGGAAGGCCTACGCCCTCTGCGTAAGGTTTGCTCGATGTTTAATATTCGAGTTCGTGGGGAGCAGGTTCCGTCAGGGTACCGTCTTTGCGCTCGTACCACATAAAGATTTTGTGGTTGCCATTGACACGCACCGCTACAATCACGCCGCTTCCAAAAGCGCCGGTTCCATCGGTCTTCGAGATATCGACGTGATGCGAGAGAATAGGGCCACCCACGGGACTGTCGGTTGTCCAGTCTTCGGTAAAGCGCTTGATCGGGTAGTCGGCGTGCTTGTCAGGATGCTGCTGCCAATCAGGATCGTTGGTGTAGATGGCATAGGCCTTGTCGTAGTCCTTCGCCTCCAGCGCGTTGAAGAAGGTGTTGACCTTGTGCTCCATGGGCAGGTTGGAGAAGAACCATCCATGTCCCAGCATGAAGCCGCCCACGCCGACTACAACGATCAATACCAGCAAAGCTCCGGCACCGATCAATAGATTGCGGTTCCGCGTCTCACGGTGGCTATCGAACTCTGGCGCATTCAGCAGTGTCATTCTTCTTCGTCCTCACCTTGATTAGACACCGTTTGGTCGAAATCGGATGTTCTGCAAACAGACCTCGCCCTCTTTGCGTGCGGTTTTAGCTCCATCCAAATGCATCTCGATACAGGTCGAACTCAATTCCGGTCGTTAGCAAGTATACCGAGACGACATCGAATCGAACCTGAATGTCTCCCCTCAACTTCTCGGGAAAGCTGCGTAGATACGCCCGGGCCATCTTCTGAAGTATCTCTCGTTTGTCTCTATCTACGGCTGATTCCGCCGAAATGGCGTCTCGCCGGCTACGAGTCTTTACCTCGACAAAACACAACATGTGACCATCCCAGGCGATCAGATCGACGTCTCCCCACAGCTTCGCAGTCTTCCATCTTCTGGCGACGACGACGTAGCCCAACTTCCGCAGATGAAAGAGCGCCTCCCGCTCGCCGCGCTCCCCTGTTGCCAAATGAGGTGCGAGCCCGGGCCGTTGTCGCAACCTTTTGGCGAGCAAGTTCATCCGGCCCATCATCCGCCCCTGTATCTCGACACTTATCACTTGAGCTACCCTCTTTGGCCCAACTTGGCTTATCGAACAAATTCTTGAATCAAAGCTTGCTGTCCTCCCCGCGTTACTCCGCCATAGGCGGTTTTACTTGTTCGCCTCGGTGTGTGGGTAGTCCACTCTTAGCGAAAGAATCTCGTATGGGTGAATGGGGATTGTCACCTTGTCATGCGAAAGCGGTAGGGATGTTCCTAGGGTTTTTTCCATGAGGTTCGTTTCGGTCGCGTCTGTAGCGCCGGGTGGCACCGTGAAGGTTACCTCCGACTGCTTGCCTGCCCATTCGAACACGCGGAAGATAAGCCCGCTGTCGTCCTCGGCTTTTTTTACCGCGGTCAGAACCACGTTCTCCGGAGCGACGGACAGATAGGAGTGCTCGGCGGCCAGACTGCCAGTATGCGATTCCACCTGCATGGCCTTCAGGCGGTAGTTGTATTCGTAACCGGCACGTTCGGTGCGAGCCTGCTTCCACGTTCCGGCGTGCGGATAGAGGGCGTAACCGAAGTGATGGTGGCCGCGGTCGGCCTCTGGATCGGGCCAGGTGGGCGAACGCAGCAGCGACAGCCTCAGCACGTTGTCCTTTGCATCGTAGCCGTACTTCGATTCGTTGATCAGGCTGAAGCCATGCTCGCTGTCGCCAAGATCGGCCCAGCGCATCGCAGGCACCTCAAATCGTGCCTGTTCCCAGGTGTTGTTGCGCGTGGTTGGCCGCTCGATACTTCCGTAAGGAATTTCGTAGGTAGCCATTGGACCACTTGTAGCGAGGGGAAACGCGGCTTTGAGCAGCACGTGGGTCTCGTGCCAGTCGATGTCGTTGACCACATCGACCGTGTCTGCACCTGCATAAAGCGTGATGTCCTGAACAAACTTCGAGCTCTGCCAGGCGCGGCTCACGCGGATGATCGCGCGCATCGGTCCCTTCTCCACAAGCGCCACCGAATCGACCTCTTCGATCGGGGTCATGTGGTCGAGCGTGCCGGGATCAATGTTCCACGCGTCGTAGCTCTTCGGCGTGTCCTTGAAAGTTTGGAGCTGATTGCCGCAGGCACCCTTGGCAAGGGTCTCGAAGTTCGCTCTTTTATCGAACAGACTGGTCATGCAGCCGGTCGCGGGATCGACGACGACGCGGAGAGTGGCATTTTCCAAGGTCGTGCCGCTCGCCTTCAGATCGCTGACAAAGGGCTTCGTCCCGGCGGTCACATGTACTACCTCGTAGCCCATCGAAGGAACGTCCTTCACATCGACCAGCAGTTTGTAGCTGTTCGTCTTCGCGTCGCTGGACAACACCGTAGCGGGAAGAGCGTGGCCATGCGCGTCCATGACAGATACACCATTCACTGACGCTTCCGGCAACTGAACGTCGACAGGAACAACGCCAGACCTCGACCACGCTAGCGGATTGAAGACCAGCACCGGTACGTCGCCTTCTCCGCGCGTGTTTACCTCTGCTGCCAGTCTGTGCAACGCCTTCGCTGAGATTTCATTCGTGGCGCGGCGCACCTGATCAAAATCATCCTGCGCTTCTTTGTAGATGATGCCGATGCCAGACCCTGCCGCGAGATCGTGGAAGTCATTGAATGTAATCTTTTTCCATGCTTCGGTGAGTTCGCTGTTGGGATATGCATCTCCGTCGAGCCACGCAAACGAGGCATACTTCTCCGCATTTAGCGCCTCTTCTTCACTTTCACGCATATTGCGTTTGTGGTTTGCCTGGGTCGTGAAAACGCCGCGGTGAAACTCTAGATACATCTCATCTTTCCATGTCGGAATCGCGATCTTTCCCTCTTCGGGCTGCGGAAACTTATAGCCATTGGCGATCGAGGTATAGTTCCACACAGTTGAATCGGCAGCGAGGCTCTGCTCCGCATGAGTGAAGAAAGGCTGCGCTAAGCCGAACTGCATCTTCGGTATGATCATGTCGGGTTGTTCCCAGTGCTCGCCTTCGTCGAGAATGGCGCGTGTGGGGCCGCCGCCGTGGTCTCCGATCCCGTAGAGATCCATCATCTCCTCCATGCCGGGCGATCGCTTCCGCGCCTGCACCAGATCGGCGGACAGGCGGACGGGATTGAGATTGTCGTTTGCATAGTCATGAGGGAAGTAGGTCAGCACTTTGCTGCCGTCGGGCGACTCCCACCAGAAAAGCTTGAAGGGGAGCTGATTGGTGTCGTTCCAGGCCATTTTCTGTGTGACGAAGTAATCGACGCCTGAGCGCTTGTAAATCTGTGGCAGCTGCCAGTTGTAGCCGAAGGAATCGGGGTTCCAGCCGATGCGGACATCGACTCCGTACTGCTTCTGATAAAAGCGTTTGCCCAGGAGCAGCGAGCGCACCTGCGACTCTCCATCGGGCATGTTCAGATCGGGCTCTACCCACATGCCGCCAACGACCTCCCATCGGCCTTCCTTGATTCTCTTCTTAATCTCCTCATTCATCTGCGGATATTTGTCGGCGATCCACTCGTTGTACTGCGCGGCGGACTGTGTGTACGTGTAGTCGGGGTACTCGTTCATCAGCTGCAATGCTGTACCGAAGGTGCGCTTGACGACATCGACGGATTCTGTCCACGGCCAGAGCCACGCCGCATCAATGTGTGAGTTGCCAGTGAGGTGCAACGTAGCCTGCTTGAGCGTGGGCTTGAGTGGCTCAAGCTCCTTACGAGCCTGGATAAGCGAAGCGTCGAATTTGGATGGGTTATCGGCATCGAGAGCGCCGAGGTCGACGGTATCGATTGCATGCTGCAAAGTTGCGAGATCCTGCCGGGGATTTTTTGATAGAGATGGGATCAGCAGAGTGGACGACAGAAACTCTAATCGGAGGTCTTCCGGGTTTGGCCGCCGTGGCGCAAAATCGATCTTCAGCGAGGTGCCGCGAAACCTCTTCTTATCGACCGTTGCCAGAAGCTTTACTGCGATAAGGACCTTGTCGCCTGGCTTTGCCTCATCGAACAGCACCACTGGCTCAAGGTCGTCGCCCATCGCAACCCGTCTGCCATTGAAGTAGAGGATTTGTGGCATGGGGCCGTTGGCGTCGGCGTGGAACTGGAACCAGATGCGTGCGCCGGTGAGGTCATATCCGTTCAGCGTCTTCGGAACTTCGACGATACGTCGATACCAGACCGATTCCGTGGGCGCCGTACTGGCAGGTTGCATCAGCGGCCAACTGCTGTCGTCGAGGCTTGGCGACTCACCGTGGGCGAGGTCGCCGGAATGATATCTCCATTGCTCGGCTGGGAGATTGTCGAAGCTCGAGAGGCGCTCGATGACCTTTTGGGACTCTGGAGGCAGTGTGTGCGTAATCTCGGCGACCTCCTTCGCAGATTGAGCCTGCGCCGCGGAGTGCAGCAAGAAAGCAGGCGCTGAAATTGCCGCGAGTGTCAGGAGAAATCTTGCGGTGTTGCGCACCAGGGCAACGCGGAGAAGAACGGTCACTAGCAGCTCCTTGTGGATGTCGCGATTCTTTAGTTCGATGATTGGAATATCATCCGAATCCACATGGCAAGTCTAATCTACCTGTCGCAAGGCCGCGGGCGAAAGGTCCATCGAGTTTGTGATAGCATCCCTGCTCCCCGAGATGGGGACCTCTGCGGGCTCTGAACTGGCGTTGGCTCCGGGACTGCGAACGTGTAGCGGAGCTCGCGGCGACCGGGTAGAGGCTTGCACGGATGCAGTGAACGTAAAACCGGCGTCCTGATGGACGTTTGTAACTGTCGCCGATTTATAACCTCAGTGATAGAGGAGGAACGAAAGATGAAGATCTATCCGGGACAGGATGTGCGCAACGTAGCGGTAGTCGGCCACGCGCACAGTGGGAAGACGACGTTGATCTCTGCGCTGCTGCATGCTGCGAAGATGACGGCCATTCGAGGGCGCGTAGAGGACGGGTCTGCGGTGACAGCGTACGACGAAGAAGAGGTCGCTCGCCGGACGACGATGGCCAATGCAGTGGCGTTTGCCGAATGGAATGGTGTCAAGATCAACCTGCTCGATACTCCGGGATTTCATATGTTTCTGCATGAAACCCGCGCTGCGATGTTGCCGGTGGAAGCGGCGCTTGTGGTGATCAACGCACAGACTGGAGCGGAAGCGGTGACCGACCGGGTGTGGAAGTATGCAGCAGAGGTCAACCTTCCGCGAGTCGTGGTGATCAACCAGATCGACCATCCCAAGGCCGATAGCAGGCTGGGGCGGCAGAGGATGATTGAGCTGCTGCAGGAGAAGTGGGGGCGTCAGATTGTCCCGGTGCAGTTGCCGATCGTTGACCAGCAAGGTTTTCATGGTGTGGTGGATCTGGTGACGATGAAGGCGTTTCTGTACAAGCCCGACGGAGATGGACATGGGGAGATCGGGAAGATTCCGGAGGCGATACTGGCCGATGCAAAGGCTGCTCACGAGGCGCTGGTCGAGCTGGTCGCGGAAGGCAAAGACGAGCTGATGGAGGAGTTCTTCAAGGAGGGGACGATTCCTGAACTGCATCTGATCGCCGCGCTGCACGAGGCGATTCGCGAGGACAGGATCTTTCCGGTACTTTACGCGAGCGGGCTGAAGAACGTTGGCACCGATCATCTGCTTGATTTCTTCAAGGATTATGCGCCTGCTCCGACTGAGCGCGAGCCAGTAGCGGCACGAGGGATGCAGGTTAGCCCCGCCAATGGAGGAGGCGACATCGATACCGAGAAGCAGGAAGAGATTGTGATGCGGCGGGTGGATGACAAGGAGCCGCTGGCGCTCTACGTTTACAAGACGATGACCGACCCTTTTGCCGGAAGAATCTCCTTCTTCAAGGTCGTCAGCGGCCTGGTGAAAAACGAGACGTCGGTGCGGAACTTTACACGGCAGGAGCCCGAGCGGCTGGCGCATCTGTCCATCATGCAGGGGCGCAAAGCGGTTGAGGTGTCAGAGCTCCATGCCGGTGACCTGGGGGCCGTGGCCAAGCTGCATGTGACCTTGACCGGGGATACGCTGGGAGACAAGGCGCATGAGATCTTTCTGGAACCAGTTTCGATGCCTGAGCCGGCGATGACCTATGCGATCGAGCCGAAGACGCGGGCCGATGAAGACAAGCTTGCACCGGCGCTGCACAAGCTGATGGAAGACGATCAGATGGTGAAGTTCTTCCGCGATCCCCAAACGAACGAGTTTCTGGTGGCGGGCACGGGGCAGCCCCACATTGAGGCGATCGTCTCGAAGCTGAAGCGGAGGTACCATACGGACGTTGTCCTGAAGGCTCCGAAGGTTCCTTACCGCGAGACGGTTCGAGCGAGGGCCGAGGCGCAGGGGCGGCACAAGAAGCAGACCGGAGGACATGGACAGTTTGGCGACTGCAAGTTGCGGATCGAGCCGTTGCCGCGAGGACATGGTGTTGTCTTCGAAAACGACATCTTCGGTGGTGCGATTCCTCGACAGTATGTACCGGCGGTAGAGAAGGGTGTTCATGAGTCGGCGGCACGGGGCTATCTCGCCGGCTATCCTGTGGTTGACATCAAGGTTACGGTGTTCGATGGCAGCTATCACGACGTGGACTCCAGCGAAATGTCCTTCAAGATGGCTGCGCGCCTGGCCTTTCGCAAGTGCATGGAACAGGCAAGGCCAGCTTTGTTAGAACCGGTGATGCGGGTCGAGATCGAGGCTCCGGATGAGTTTGCCGGGGCGCTGATCGGCGACCTGACGGGGCGGCGTGGACGCGTGCAGGGGATGGAAGGCGGCGGCGCGGGAACCATCGTCCGGGCCGAAGTGCCGATGGCTGAGATGCTCAGCTACAGTACGACGCTTACCTCGCTTACCCAGGGTCGAGGCAGCTTCCGGATGGAGATGGGCCACTATGATGTCGTGCCACAGATGCTTGCGGACAAGATATTGGCTTCGGCGAAGCAGCCGGTACATGATGATTTGGAGGAGTAAGCTCCGAGGCCCCTCTGGGGTCACCTGTCGGAAGTTGCTCCGTTTCAAAGAGATAGAAGATAGCATGTGCGGACGAAGCGGTTGAGGGCGAAGACGGTCGCCAGGCCAAGCGGCGACCGCCCAGGATGGCGAGCCATGAGCTTTCGCGGAGGATCAAGTTAGCACCGATCAGCGGGTTCGAGTGTGTTCGGAAATGGACAGTTGTTTTGGGTTGTGGACAGTTGCGGATACGTCGGGGAACTAACTTGCTGAAAATACGTAGATCAGATTGGCATGGGAGTTGCCTTTACACTTAGCGCGATGGATATTTCGAGACCAGATATCAAGAAGAAGAAGATGCAGCGGCAGTGGATTATTGCTGTCTGCAGCGTTGTGGCGCTGGTGGCGGTGGCGTTTTTTGTGATGCGGCTGAAGCCTGCCGCTCCTGAGGTGGACCGGGCTACGGTGTGGACCGATGTGGTGAAGCGCGGGCCCCTGCTTCGGCAGGTGCGCGGGCCGGGAACGCTGGTGCCGCGGGAGGACAAGATTCGGCTGATTCCGTCGGAGACCGAGGCGACGGTGGTGCGGATTCGCGTGTTGCCGGGCGCGAAGGTGCAGCCGGATACGATATTGATGGACCTGGTGGACCCGACATTGACGCAGGAGTTGCTGGATGCACAACTGGCGTTGAAGGGCGCACAGGCGGACTACATCAACACGCGAGCAAAGGTGGAGAGCGATTTGATGGACCAGAAGGCCGCTGGGGCGACAGTGAATGCTGACTATAGTCAGGCACAGTTGCAGGCGAAGACTGACAAGTCGCTCTTTGACCTGGGCGTGATCAGCGGGCTGACATATAGCGCTTCGAAGGGCAAGGCGGATGAGCTAGTGACGCGGGATGACCTGGAGAAGCAGCGGTTGACGCTGAATGAAAAGGCGATTGAAACGCAGCTTGCGGTGCAGCAGACGAAGGTCGATCAGGCGAAGGCACTGCTGGGGCTGAAGCAGAAGCAATTGGATGCATTGAGCGTGAGGGCGGGGATCAGCGGCGTGCTGGTGGAACTAGATCATCAGGTGGGCGAGCATGTGACCGCGGGAACGACGCTGGCGAAGGTGGTGCAGCCGGACCAGTTGAAGGCGAGTTTGAAGATTGCGGAGACGCAGGCACGGGATATCCAGATCGGGCAGCCGTCGGAGATCGATACGCATAATGGCGTGATTGACGGCAAGGTAATGCGAATTGATCCGGCGGTAGTGAACGGAACGGTGACGGTTGACGTAGAGCTTGCTGGAGCCTTGCCGCAGGGTGCAAGGCCCGACCTAAGTGTGGACGGGACGATCGATCTGGATCGGATGGCGGATGTGCTCTATGTAGGACGGCCGGCGTTTGGCAATGAAAACAGTACGATCAGCTTGTTCAAACTGAGCCCGGACGGCAAGACAGCGGTACGGGTTCCGGTAAAGGTAGGACGCGCGTCGGTGAACAGCATTCAGGTGATCGAAGGATTGCAGGAAGGCGATACTGTCATTCTGTCGGACATGAGCCGCTGGGATAACACGGACAAGATTCGCCTGGACTAAGCAGGAAACTTTTGAACGGCAAATTCTAGGACATGGGAGAGTACGCAATGGCAGAGACGATGATTCACATCGAGGATTTGACGAAGGTTTTTTATACCGATGAGATTGAGACGCACGCGCTTTCGGGCGTTCACCTGAGCATCAGCCGTGGAGAGTATGTGGCGATGTCGGGACCGTCGGGCTGCGGGAAGTCTACGTTGCTGTCGATCATCGGACTGCTGGATACGCCTACCGCGGGACGTTATACGTTGAACGGGAAAGAGGTTGCGAATTTGAACTTCGCAGACCGCTCGCGGATACGGAATCAGGAGATCGGCTTTATTTTTCAGAGCTTCAATCTGATTGGCGATCTGACGGTGGCGGAGAATGTGGAGCTGCCGCTGACCTATCGCTCGGGGATGCCGGCGGCGGAGCGCAAGAAGCGGGTGCAGGAGTCGCTGGAACGGGTGAACATGGNG
>JGI12635J15846_10001818_pt1 | contig 18571 bp, 17 predicted proteins | sample BlaSpr_A8_OM2_M2_FD_15846 | JGI IMG/M metagenome (IMG submission 15846) | reverse complement strand
CTCAGAGCGGAACGAACAGCAGCAGCAGCGCGATCAGCAGCGAGAAGATGCCGAGCGCTTCGGTCACGGCGAAGCCGAAGATCAGGTTGCCGAACTGGCCTTGGGCTGCGGACGGATTGCGCACCGCCGCGGCAAGGTAGTTGCCGAAGATGATGCCCACACCGACGCCCGCACCGCCCATGCCGATGCATGCGATGCCCGCGCCGATAAGTTTTGCTGCTGCCGGTTCCATTTTCTTGAGCTCCTTGAGAAGAAAAGACGAAGTGTGGGTGGGAATTCCCCGGACCGCCTAGTGTCCCGGATGAATGGCGTCGTTGAGGTAGATGCAGGTGAGGATCGCGAACACATAGGCCTGCAGGAACGCGACCAGCAGTTCAAGCGCGGTCAGCGCCACGGTGAGCCCCAGCGGAAAAATGCCGCCCAGCCAGCCGACCGCGCCGAGGGAGACGCCAAGCATCGCGACGAAGCCCGCGAACACCTTCAGCGCGATGTGGCCGGCCAGCATGTTGGCGAACAGACGCACGCTGTGCGAGACCGGCCGCAGGAAGAATGTCAGGATTTCGATGAACATGACCAGCGGCAGGATGTAGATCGGAACGCTGGGAACGAAGATCCTGAAGAATTTCAGGCCGTTCTTGTAGAGGCCGTAGATCAGGACGGTGAAGAACACCAACAGCGCCAGCGCCGCGGTGACGATGATGTGGCTCGAAATCGTGAACGTATAGGGGATGATGCCGACGAGGTTCGAGACGCAGATGAACATGAACAGCGAGAAGATCAGCGGGAAGAACTTCATGCCTTCCGAGCCGGCGGTGTTGCGGATTGTGCTGGCGACGAACTCGTAAGTGATCTCGGCCATGGACTGGAAACGGCCGGGAACCAGCTGCCTGCTCGCGACGCCGCCGATCATCAGCAGCGAGATCAGCGCCACCGCCAGGAACATGTAGAACGACGAGTTCGTGAAGGCGATCGTCTGGTTGCCGATATGGCCGATCGTGAACAGGGGCTCGATGTTGAACTGATGAATCGGATCGATTTTCATCCGCGCGGGCCTTGGTCCGCCGGCTCGGTTGCCGGCAATCGAATTTCAAATGTCGTGACTTCCCGTCGGCGCTCAGCGTCCGCCCGGGGTTACGCGTGCGGATCTCACCACGTTGACCACGCCGGCGACGAAGCCGAGCAGAAGAAACACGATGAGACCGAACGGCGATGTCGACAACAAACGGTCGAAACCCCAGCCAATCACCGCCCCGACGACAACGCCCGCGATCAACTCCGAGGAAAGCCGGAAACCGAGCGCCATCGCCGAAGCTCTGGCCGCGCCATCTCCGCTTCCAGCTCCGGGTTGGTCAGTCCCGATTTTTCGGCTGCCCTGAATTTCGGACAACCGGTGATCCAGACTTCCGAGCCTTGCGGAAAGCGCGGCTTCGTCGGACGACGTTTTGTCGCGACTTCCATTTTCGCCGTCCTTCGCGTCTTCAGCCATGCTGTGGAGACCCGAAACGATGCTGCGTTGATGGAAATGACGCCCCGTCACCCTCTGAAGCCGCGCGGACCATACTTACCACCTCCAACCAAGTCAAGATTGCGTCATAACCATCTAGCTCATTGATTTTGCTGGATTTATCGTAATTAACAGGAGTCCGCGGCGGAGCCACCGCCGCACTGCAATGCCGGACACTATTTTCAGAACGCTGCCCGACCCGATCCGCCGCGCGCGCATGAAATCGATGTTGGTGTCCCGCTATCAGCCACAGCTGGGCGCGCTGCATGCGCTCGCCGCGCGCTACCGCCATTGTTCCAGCGCAGGTGGTTCGGAGGATGGATCCAAGTCTTTCGGCTCCAACCAAATAATTCCCAGATTTCAGCCAAAATCGCTCTGATCTTCCATCTTGCATCGCATTGGCGGCTCTGTTGGGATAATCGCCGATAGCCAGATCTCTCCGGGAGGCGGCATGCCGCGTCAGGTCGATTACTATTTTTCGTTTCAGTCGCCGTGGGCCTATATCGGACATAATCTGTTCCGCGAGGTCGTAAAGACCAACGATCTCAAGGTGAATTACAAGCCGGTGGTACTCGTCGACCTGTTCTCCGAGACCGGCGGACTGCCGCTGATGAAACGCCATCCGGTGCGGCAGCGCTACCGGATGGTCGAATTGCAGCGCTGGCGCGACAAGCGTGGGCTGAAATTTCATTTGCAACCGGCGAACTGGCCGTTCAACGCGCGGCTGGCCGATGGTGTGGTGATCGCGGCGGTTGAGGCCGGCCTCGATCCCGAGCCGTTTGTGCGGCGGGCGTTCGCGGCGGTGTGGGAAGACCAGCTCAACCTGGCGGATGCCGCGACCTTGATCAAGCTGGCGGACGAGTCCGGGCTNTCCGGCAAGCGGCTGGTCGAGCGTTCGGGATCCGAGGAGATTGGTGCTGCCTATGAGCAAAACCGCCAGGATGCGCTGGCCGCCGACGTNTTCGGCTCGCCGGTNTATGTGCTCGACGGCGAGGTNTTCTGGGGACAGGACCGGATCGAACTGCTCGCGGANGCGTTGAAATCCGGCCGCGCGCCCTACCGTTCGCAGGTGTAGAACAGGAAGATTCTTTCCGAACTTTGAGGAGGAGCATTCCGATGATGACAGCGATCTCGCCCTCGAAATTCTCCACCACCCTTGCGGCTGCGGCCGTGACGTTCTGTTTCGCCGGAATGGCGGGCGCCGCGCCGATGCCGGATAGCGAGAACGGGCGTTACGCGCTGTCGGCGGTGGCGGATGGTGTGGTCCGGCTCGATACCAGGACCGGCGATGTGTCGACCTGCAGCAATACCGGGACCGGCTGGGCCTGCTATGCCGTGCCGGTCGAGCGCGCCGCGCTCGATGCCGAAATCGGCCGCCTCAGGGACGAGAACGAGAAGTTGAAGGCGCAGCTGGCGGCGCGCGAGGCAACCGTCACCGGCAAGACCGACGAGGCGCTGCCGAAGTCGGATTCNCTGAAGAAGCCGGAGCCGAAAGTCGACGANGGCGAGCGCAAGATCGAAATCCCGCTNCCGAGCGANCGCGACATGGATCGCGTGANGTCGTTCCTGGAACAGGCGTGGCGGCGGCTGGTCGAGATCGCCAACCGGGTGCAGAAGGACGTCTCCGGCAGGATTTGAGACCGACCCGTCGACCAGCACAGCTCAAGGGGCCGGGATGATAACAATCAGGGCCGCGAAGACGACGCAGGACATCGAAGTGTGTTTTCGGATCAGGGAAGAGGTTTTCATAACCGAACAAGGCGTTCCGATCGAAATGGAGCGCGACGAGCACGATGGCGACGCGCTTCATTTTATTGCGCTGGCTGACGGCCAAGCTGCAGGAACCGCGCGTGTTGTGTTGAAGAATGACGGCACGTCGGCCAAGATTGGTCGCGTGGCGGTGCGCCGGTCGAATAGAGGTTTTGGTATCGGCAAGTTGCTGATCGCGGCTATCGAGGAAGCCGTCGATCTGAGACACGCCCACAATTTTCACCTGGACGCTCAGACGCACGCGCTGCAATTCTATGCGCGGTTGGGATACGAGGCTTTCGGGGAGGAATTCATGGACGCGGGGATTCCTCACCGCCACATGAAAAAGAGAAATCGACATTCCGTCGCCCGTGACGTCGCGGCGTTCGCCGGGACGACCAGGTTGAGAGATCATCCATGATTTCGGCAAAATCGCTCTCGCGCTCCCCGTTGTCTGCTCTCGGCGCCACCACCATGGTGTCCTCGCTATTGACTGTTCAAACCTCGGGCGCAGGCTTCGTCGATCTCACTGTCGAGATCGCGAAATTCGTGCAGGAAGCTGGTGCGAAGGAAGGCGCGGTGACGCTGTTCGTCCGCCACACCTCGGCGTCGCTGACCATCCAGGAAAACGCCGATCCCACCGTGCTCGACGATCTCTCAGCGGCGCTCGATCGGTTTGCGCCCGAGGACGCCGGATGGCGTCACGACAGCGAAGGGCCCGATGACATGCCGGCGCATGTCAAGACCATGTTGACCGCGACCTCGCTGCACATCCCGGTGCTCAAGGGCGAACTCGCCCTGGGCACGTGGCAAGCGATCTATTTGATCGAGCATCGCCACCGCCCGCATCGCCGCGAGATCGTGCTGCAATTTGTCGGGACCACCTGAATGCAAAACCGGCCGCGGATGGCTCCGCGGCCGGCTGGTTGCGATCAGTCTTGTTCGGGCGGTTTCGCCGCCGGCAAGACCTCTAGTTGGTCTTGATATCGACGTCCTTGGTTTCCGGCAGGAAGAAGAAGCCGACGACCGCGGTGATCGACGCGAAGATGATCGGGTACCACAGGCCTGCGTAGATATCGCCGGTCGAGGCCACGATCGCGAACGCGGTGGCGGGCAACAATCCGCCGAACCAGCCGTTGCCGATATGATACGGCAGCGACATCGAGGTGTAGCGGATCTTGGTCGGGAACAGTTCGACCAGCATTGCCGCGATCGGCCCGTACACCATGGTGACGAAGATCACCAGGATGAACAACAGGCCGATGATCGCCGCGACCTGCGGACGGAAGATATCGAACGGGTTCGACATCTTCACGATGCCGGCATCGCCTGCCTTGGGATAGCCCGCCGCGGCAACGGCTGCGGCGACGGCCGGATTACCGGCCTTCGCGTCGGCGTAGGGCACTTCCTTGCCGTTCACCATCACCTTCACGCCGGAGCCGGCGGGTCCATAGCTGGTCGCATATTTCACCGACGACGTCGCCAGGAAGGCGCGAGCGGTGTCGCACGGCGCGGTGAAGACCCGGGTGCCGACCGGGTTGAACAGATCGCCGCACAATGCGGGATCGGACACGACTTCAACCTTGGTCGCCTCGATGGCCTTTTCCAGCGCCGGGTTGGCGTTGGTGGTGATCATCCGGAAGATCGGGAAGAAGGTCAGCGCCGCGATCGCGCAGCCGGCCAGGATAATCGGCTTGCGGCCGATCTTGTCCGACAACGCGCCGAACACAATGAAGAAGCCGGTACCGAACAGCAGCGACCATGCGATCAGGAGGTTGGCGGTGTAGCCGTCGACCTTCAGGATCGATTGCAGGAAGAACAACGCGTAGAACTGGCCGGTATACCAGACCACGCCNTGNCCCATGGTGCCGCCGAGCAGCGCCAGGATGACGATCTTGGCGTTGCTCCAGTTGGCGAAGGCTTCGGTCAGCGGAGCCTTCGAGCTCTTGCCCTCGTCCTTCATCTTCTGGAACACTGGCGACTCGTTCAACCGCAGCCGGATCCAGACCGAGATCGCCAGCAGCACGACCGAGACCAGGAACGGAACCCGCCAGCCCCAGGCCGCGAAGTCGGTTTCGCCGATGGCGGTGCGGGTGAACAGGATCACCAGCAGCGACAGGAACAGGCCGAGCGTCGCCGTGGTCTGAATGAACGAGGTGTAGTAGCCGCGTTTGCCCTGCGGCGCATGCTCGGCCACATAGGTNGCCGCACCGCCATACTCGCCGCCGAGCGCGAGACCCTGCGCCAGGCGCAACGCGATCAGGATGACCGGTGCGGCAAAGCCGATCGNNGCGGCGTTGGGCAAGAGGCCGACGATGAAGGTCGACAGGCCCATGATCATGATGGTGACGAGGAAGGTGTATTTGCGTCCGACGATGTCGCCGATGCGTCCGAACACGATGGCGCCGAATGGGCGCACCAGGAAGCCGGCGGCAAACGCGAGCAGCGCGAAGATGTCACGCGTGGCCGGCGGATAGGCCGAGAAGAATTGCGCGCCGATGATCGGGGCGAGCGATCCGTAAAGGTAGAAATCGTACCATTCGAAAACGGTACCGAGCGATGAGGCGAGAATGACGAAGCGTTCGTCGTTCGTCATGCCTCCGGTTCGAGCTTGTGTTGCGGCCATTGTTGACATTTTGAATCGCTCCCCGAGATCGTTGATGCAAAGCGCCCCGTCCCCACGCACCGGACTTGGCCGGGTTCAGCCATGGCATTGCGTCACGGTAACATCGCCGTGAAACCCCACCCAATAAGACTTTTGGCCCGCGGTATAGTTATGTCCGGAAAACGTCGGACATTCCGGACAGGTTCATATTCCGCCATCCCCGGTATTGCGACGCACAAACGGGTGCCGATTAACCGCCTTTCCACATGGCAACCTTGCGCGCTTGCATGAAACAACGCGTCAGAGGACAATTGTGGAGAAAAAATTACTTGCTACCACTTAAAAAAGGGGGGCATGGGTTTTCCCTTATCCCCATTTGCAAAAATATCCGAGAGATAAAGAAATACCAGATGACTGCCGCCGCCCGCACGCATCTCGTCATTGCCGATGACCATCCGCTGTTTCGCGATGCCTTGCGACAGGCGGTTGCGAGCGTCGTGAGCTCCGCGAAGATCGACGAAGCCGGCTCGTTCGAAGATCTGACGTCGCTGCTCGAGCGGGATTCGGAGGTCGATCTGATCCTGCTCGATCTGACGATGCCGGGAATCTCGGGTTTCTCCGGCCTGATTTACCTGCGCGCGCAATATCCGGCGATCCCGGTGGTGATCGTATCCGCCAGCGACGATGTCGGCACGATCAGGAGATCGCTGGATTTCGGTGCATCCGGTTTCATTCCCAAGCGGTTCGGCGTCGAGACGCTGCGCGACGCGATCGTGAAAGTGATGGACGGCGACGTCTGGGTGCCGCCGGATACCGATCTCAGCTCCGCCACCGACCCGGAGATGACGCGGCTGCGCGACCGGCTGGTGACGCTGACCCCGCAGCAGGTGCGGGTGCTGATGATGCTGTCGGAGGGGCTGCTCAACAAGCAGATCGCCTACGAGCTCGGCGTCTCGGAAGCGACCATCAAGGCGCATGTCTCCGCGATCCTGCAAAAACTCGGCGTCGAGAGCCGCACCCAGGCCGTGATCGCGGCGGCGAAAATCGCCGGCGGCCAGTGGCGGCAGGGCACGCCGTCGGCGCAATAGGGTTACTCCGCAGCCACCATCTGCTGGGTGCGCCATTGTCCCAGCAACGCCCGCAGCGATGCCGGTTTGACCGGCTTGTTGAGCACCGGGATGCTCTCCTCGCGCGCCGCCGCCCGTACATGCGGGCTGCGATCGGCGGTGATCAGGATTGCCGGAATATTCTCGCCGAAACGGCGGCGAATGTCCCTGATCGCGGCAATCCCGTTGCCGCGGTCGAGATGATAGTCGACCAGGAGCCCGGTCACCGCGCGGNCTGAGGCCTCGATCGCCTCGAGGGCGGCGTCCGGGTCGGCCACCGCGATCACCTCGGCGTCCCAGGCCGTCAGCAGGGTGCGCATGCCGTCGAGGATCGCCAGATCGTTCTCGATGCAGACGATCAGCGAGCCGCTCATCGGCGTCCGCGACAGCGGCGTCGCGGTGGTGACCGCGGCGGTGTAGTTGATCGCTTTCGCGGTCGGCACCATCACCGAGAACACCGAGCCGCCGCTGACGTTGGAGTCGAGCGCGATGCCGTGGTTGAGCACGCGCGCCAGCCTTTCGACGATCGAGAGCCCCAGACCCAGGCCGCGCGCGATCCGCGCGCCCTGTTCCAGCCGGTGAAATTCCTTGAAGATCTCGCCGCGCTTGAGAATGGGAATGCCGACGCCGGTGTCGTAGACGCCGATCTGCAGGCTTTGGCCGTGACGCCGGCAACCGACCAGCACGCGCCCGCGCGGGGTATATTTGATGGCGTTGGAGATCAGGTTCTGCAGCAGCCGCCGCAGCAGCAGGCGATCGGATTCCACCGGCAGCGAACAGGGCACGAAGGTCAGCTTCAGCCCCTTGGCGCGCGCGATCGGCGCAAATTCGATTTCCAGCGAGCGCATCAGGTCGCTCATCTTGAAACTGGTGATCGACGACGTCATGGCGCCGGCGTCGAGCCGCGAAATATCCAGCAGCGCGCCGAGGATCTCTTCGATCGCCTCCAGCGAATCGTCGATGTTCTCGACCAGCCGGGAATCTTCGCCGCCGCTCTGGCGCTCGACCAGGCTTGTCACATAGAGCCGTGCCGCGTTCAGCGGCTGCAGGATGTCGTGGCTGGCCGCGGCAAGAAAACGCGTTTTCGAGATATTGGCGTCCTCGGCCGTGCTCTTGGCGAGCGCCAGCTCCGAATTGAGCCGCGTCAGCTCCTCGGTGCGATCGCGTACCCGCTTTTCCAGGGTGGCGTTGGAGCGCTCCAATGCCTCGGCGGCCTCGAAGGACGGCGTGACGTCGGAAAAGGTGATGACCAGCGCGCCGCCGGGCATCCGGTTCGAGCGCACCTCGACCACCATGTGGCGATCCGGAAGACGCTCCAGGTACGGCTCACCTTCGGTGGTGTAGGCGGCGAGCCGCCTCTCCAGCACCAAACTGCTGTCGCTGTCGCCGAACGCCGGCGGGTTGATGGCTCCCATGAATTCCAGGATTTCTCTCAGCGGGATCCCGATCTGGACCAGATGCGGCGGCAGCCCCAGAATTTCGCCGAACTGCCGGTTCGAACAGATCAGCTGCAGATCCGGGTCGAACACGGCGATGCCCTGCCGGACATGGTTCAGCGCGGTCTGCAGGATCTCGCGATTGAAATGCAGCGCGGCATGGGAGTCGTCGAGCAATTTCAGCGCGGCCTTGGCCGAGACGGTGCGCTTGCGCAACAACAGCGACATGACCAGACGCGAGGACGCCGCTCCGATCGACGAAGCGATCAGATGCTCGGCGTGCTGCAGCAGCTCGAAATCGGCCGGCGCCGCCGGCTCGAGCCGGACGTTGTGGGTGGTGGCGAAGGCCTCGAACGAATGCCGGGCGCGGTCGGGGCCGAGATACTGCGCCACCGTGCTCTGGATGTCCTGCACCGTCACCGTGGTACGCCAGCGCCGGAATGTCGGCGTCATCGGCGCCAGCGCATTCGGCACGAACAGGTCGGCCTGCAACCGCTCGATCGAGGAGGGCTGGCGCGCCAGCGACAGCACGACATAGATGAGGATGTTGAGCGACAGCGACCAGAGCACGCCGTGCAGCAGCGGCGGCAGGTCGGCGCCGAACAAGGCTTGCGGACGCAACGCCTCGATGCCGAACGGGCCATGCTGCAACAGCAGCAGGCCGGCGGTACTGGAGTCGAGGAAGCTCGGGAGAAACAGCGTGTAGGCCCATACCGCGGCGCCGATCAGCATGCCGCCGATGGCGCCGCGCGCGGTGCCGCGACGCCACAACAGGCCGCCAAAAAAGGAAGGTGCCAGCTGCGCGATGGCCGCGAACGACAACAGGCCGATCGCCGCCAGCTGGGTATTGCCGAGCGCGTGATAATAGAAATACGCCATCCCCATGATGGCGAAAATCGCAAAGCGGCGAACCCGCAGCAGGAAGTCGCCAAAGTCCCGCTCGCCCGCCGGCGATTGCGGTCCCCGCTGCAGCACCAGTGGCACCACGATATCGTTGGAGACCATGATCGAGAGCGCGACGCATTCCACGATCACCATCGCGGTTGCCGCCGACAGGCCGCCGACGAAGACGCCGATGCTAAGTAAATGCGCGCCGCCCTCGATCGGCAACGCCAGCACATACATGTCGCTGTCGACCGCGCCGAACGGAAAGGTGATCAGACCCGCGAGCGCGATCGGAATCACGAACAGGTTGATGGCGACCAGATAGGCCGGAAACAGCCAGCGCGCCCGGCGCACTTCGGCGTCCGAGGAATTCTCGACCACGCTGACATGGAACTGGCGCGGCAAAAGCACGATCGCGCAGAACGACAGCAGCACCATGGTGAGGAAGTTGCCGATCGAGGGCACATAATTGATGGCGCGCACCGCCTCCGGGGTCTTCATCGCGCGTTCGATCAGTTCATGCGGGGTGAACATCCAGAAGGTGACGAACGCCCCGGCGGTGATGAAGGCCACCAGCTTGACGATGGATTCGGTGGCGACCGCCAGCATCAGGCCATGCTGGTGCTCGGTCGCATCGGACTGGCGGGTTCCGAACAGCACCGCGAAGGTCGCCATCGCCAGCGTGACGATCAGCGCGATATCGCCGAGAATGGGAATATGCGAGATAGCCTGGTCTTCGCTCAGGATGGTTTCAAGCGAGGAGGCCACCGCCTTGAGCTGGAGCGCGATGTAGGGCACCGACCCGATGATCGCGATCAGGGCCACGGTCGCGGCCACGGCCTGGCTCTTGCCGTAGCGCGCGCCGATGAAGTCGGCGATCGAGGTGATGTTCTGCGATTTCGCCAGCTGGATGACGCGGCGCAGCAGCGGCGTCGCCAGCCCGATCATCAGGATCGGGCCGACATAGATCGCGAGAAAGTCGACGCTGGTGCGGGTGGCGAATCCGACCGAACCGAAAAACGTCCACGAGGTGCAATAGATCGCCAGCGACAGCGGATAGATCAGCGCGCTGGCGCGGCCGCGCTGCGTCGGCGAGAGGCGGTCGCCATGGCTCGCCACGAAAAACAGGAACCCGATGTAGCCGAAGGCGGCTGCGATCACGGCCCAGTCGTGCAGCATCGTTGCCTGCTCCCTAAAACGTCCGCGCGCGGCTTGAGCCGCAATCGCGGGCGACGGCTGTCGCCGGCAGGGAGTATAGCCGGATTGGACCGGCAAAGCACCGTGGCTGACCGGTCGATAACCGCGATTTGGCGCAGGAGGCGGAGGTTAACGTTATTCGGCCGCCAGCGACTTCTTCTGCAGCGGCAGGCCGAGGCGTTCCCAGACCTGCAACAGCGCTTCGGCGAGCTGATCGATCAAACCGTCGTCGTGGTAGGGCGAGGGCGTGATGCGCAGCCGCTCCGTGCCTTTTGCGACAGTCGGATAGTTGATCGGCTGGATGTAGATATTGTGCTCTTCCAGCAGCAGGTCACAGGCGTGCTTGCATTTTTCGGGATCGCCGACGAACAGCGGCACGATGTGGGTGTCGCTCGACATCACCGGCAGGCCGGCAGCGGTCAGGATCGCCTTGACCCGGGCGGCGCGGTCCTGGTGGCGTTCGCGTTCCCAGTTCGAGGTCTTGAGGTGACGGATCGCCGCGGTCGCCGCCGAGCAGATCGCCGGCGGCAGCGCGGTGGTGAAGATAAAGCCGGGGGCGTAGGAACGCACGGCGTCGATGATGTCGGCACTCCCGGCGATATAGCCGCCGAGGCAGCCGAACGCCTTGGCGAGCGTGCCTTCGAGGATATCGATGCGGTGCATGACACCGTCGCGCTCGGCGACGCCGCCGCCGCGCGGGCCGTACATGCCGACCGCATGAACCTCGTCGACGTAGGTCATCGCGCCATAGCGCCCGGCGAGATCGCAGATCCTCGACAGCGGCGCGATGTCGCCGTCCATCGAATAAAGGCTCTCGCAGGCGATCAGTTTCGGTCGGTCGGGGCCGGCGGCGCGCAGCAATTCTTCCAGATGCGCCATGTCGCTGTGGCGGAACACCTGGCGCTCGCAAGCGGACTGGCGGATGCCTTCGATCATCGAATTGTGGTTGAGCGCGTCCGACAGGATCAACAAGTTCGGGATCAGCTTGCCGATGGTGGCAATCCCGGTCTGGTTCGAAACATAGCCCGAGGTGAACAACAGCGCGGCTTGCTTGCCGTGGAGATCGGCCAGCTCCTGCTCGAGCTGAACCAGCGGATGATGGGTGCCGGCGATGTTGCGGGTGCCGCCGGCGCCGGTGCCGACCCGGGTCGCGGTCTCGACCATGGCGCCGACCACTTTCGGGTGCTGTCCCATACCGAGATAGTCGTTGGAGCACCAGATCACGACGCTGCGCGCGCCCTTCGGGGAATGCCAGATCGCGTGCGGAAACCGGCCGGCGATGCGCTCGAGATCGGCGAAAACCCGGTAGCGCCGCTCGTCATGCAGGCGGTTGAGGGCGGCACTGAAGAACTGGCTGTAATCCATCGCAAGACCCGAAACGGAGCGCAACGCCGGAATGGCGAGAGCCTTTTTAGAGCGTTTCCAGGATTGATGTCGAGCCGGAATCGGGGATCGAACTGTCCGTAAGATGAAGGGCGGGTTGCTTCCAGCGCGCACCAAAACTTGATCCCGATCAACACGCTAACCGCACGGCCGATTCTTGCAGAGGCTACCGCACCCGACCGCTGATCGATTCCCTGCCACCCCGCGCTAGATATCGTGAGCCGGGTCGCCATCGTGCGCCCCGATCGATCGCCAAGACCTGGAAACATTTGAACCTATTTCTGACGAAATGAAACATTTGTTGCAAATTTGCCCTTTCCGATCTAGCCTGCGCGGACGCGCGGCGGTCCGGAGATCAAGTCTTGGCGATGAAGCAACTGCTGGTGGAGATGACGGCGGGCTTCGACGAACTGTCGCCGCAGCTAAAGGAAGCGGCGCGATGGGTGATCGACCATCCTGCCGATGTCGCGCTGCTCACCATGCGCGAGCAGGCGCGGCGCGCCGGGATTCCGCCGGCGACACTGACGCGGCTGGCGCAGCGCTTCAAGCTGAAGGGCTATGACGAAATCCGAAGGCTCTCGGCCGAAGCGGTGCGTGAACGCCCGGACAGCTATCGCGGGCGCGCCGAGGAGCTGTTGCAGCGGCGCGACAGCGAGGGCGATGCGGCGCTGATCCAGGACATTTTTTCCTCGCTGAGCCGTCACCTGCGGGAGCTCTCGAAGCCTGCGGTGGTCGATCGGTTCCGGGCGGCGGCGGATATCATCGCGAAATCCAGACGGGTGTTCTGTCTCGGCCTGCGCTCGACATTTTCGGTTGCCTACAGCTTCCACTATGCGCGCGCGCTGTTCGGCGCCGAGTCGGTGCTGGTCGACGGTCCCGGCGGCATCGCCACCGACGCGCTGCGGACAATCGGGCCGGCCGATGTACTGCTGGCGATCTCGGTCAAACCCTACACGCGTCAAACCCTGCAGGCCGTGCGCTACGCCGACAAACGCGGGGCGCGGGTCATTGCCGTGACCGACAGCGAGGTCTCGCCGCTGGCCATGCTCGCCCGGGAGACGCTGGTCGTGGGTACCGAAACGCCCTCGTTCTTTCACACCATGGCGCCGGCCTTCGCCGCGATCGAGTGCCTGACCGCGCTGGTCGCCGCGCGCCGCGGAAGCGAGACCCTGAAGTCGCTGGCCGCCAGCGAGGCGCAGCTCGAGGCCTTCGACACCTACGTCATGACAACCAGGAAACGGACAAAACGATCGTGACCCACGTCCTGCACCGGCAGATCAACCACATCTATCCGGTCGCGGCGAGCGCGAGCGGCATCAACATCCGCGATACCGCGGGCAAGGACTATATCGACGCCTCCGGCGGCGCCGCGGTGTCCTGTCTCGGCCATTCGCACCCCGACGTGATCGCCGCCATGCGCGCGCAGCTCGACAGGTTCGAATACGCCCACACCAGTTTCTTCACCTCGCAGGCGGCCGAGGAGCTTGCCGACGACCTGGTCGCGCACGCGCCCGCAGGTCTCTCCCATGCGTTCTTCGTCAGCGGCGGGTCGGAGGCGATCGAGGCGGCGCTGAAACTGGCGCGACAATATTTCGTCGAGCGCGGCGAGCCGCGGCGGCGTTATCTGATCGCGCGGCGCCAGAGCTATCACGGCGTCACGCTGGGCGCGCTCGCCGTCGGCGGCCGCGAATGGCAGCGCCGGTCGTTTGCGCCGCTGTTGATCGAAACCCACCACGTATCGCCGGTCTACGAATACCGCGAGCGCCTTGCCGACGAGACGCCGGAGGCCTATGGCGAACGGCTGGCGCGCGAACTCGACGTCAAGATCGCCGAACTCGGCAGCAAGAACGTGCTCGCCTTCGTCGCCGAAACCGTGGTCGGCGCCACCATGGGCGCGGTGCCGGCGGTGCCGGGCTATTTCAAGCGGGTGCGCGAGATCTGCGACCGCTATGGAATCCTGCTGATCCTCGACGAGGTGATGTGCGGGATGGGCCGTACCGGCACCCTGCATGCCTGCGAGCAGGAAGGCGTCAGCCCGGACATCCTGGCGATCGCCAAGGGGCTCGGCGGCGGCTATGCGCCGGTCGGCGCCATACTGATGCAGGAGCGCATCTTCAAGACCATCGCCGAAGGCTCGGGCGCGTTCCAGCACAGCCACACCTATACCGGACATCCGCTCGCCTGCGCCGCGGCCCTTGCCGTGCAACAGGTGATGCGCCGCGACGATCTGCTCGCCAATGTCCGCCGCCAGGGCGCGCATCTGGCGCGGCGGCTGCAGGAACGCTTCGGCAATCATCCCTTCGTCGGCAATGTGCGCGGCCGCGGCCTGTTTCAGGGGCTCGAGATCGTGGCCGACCGCGGCACCAAGCAGCCGTTCGATCCGCTGCGCAAGATGCATGCGCAGATCAAGCGCGAGGCGATGGCGCGCGGACTGATGGTTTATCCGATGGGGGGGACGGTCGATGGCGCGCAGGGCGACCACGTGCTGCTGGCGCCGCCTTTCATCGTCAACGAAGCGGATGTGGATTTGATCGTCGAACGTCTCGGCGATGCGGTCGATGCGGCGCTCGCAACGACCGGGTGAGGCCGGCGCCGGGCCGCGTCGGCCGAGAGGCGGGACTCCATAGAGGGATAAAGACGCCATGACGAAACTCATCAGCGGTCTTGCGGCCTTGGGTCTGGCATTTACGCTGGGGTCGGCGGCCTCCGCGCAAAGCCTCGGTCCGACGCTGCAGAAGATCAAGGATTCCGGCACCATTACGATCGGCAACCGCGACTCCTCGGTGCCGTTCTCCTACCTCGACAACAACCAGAAGCCGATCGGCTTTTCGCTCGAGCTGTGCGACCTGGTGGTGGCGAAGGTGAAAGCCAAGCTGGCGTTGCCCGGCCTCAAGGTCGCCTATCAAGCCGTCAATTCGTCGAACCGGATTCCGTTGGTCAAGAACGGCACGGTCGATATCGAATGCGGCTCGACCGCCAATACCATCCAGCGTCAGGAGGAAGTCACCTATTCGGTGATCTTCTACGCGCCGCAGTTCAAATGGATTGCGCTGAAGTCCTCCGGCCTGAAGACCACCGACGATCTCAAAGGCAAGACGGTGGCCGTCACCCAGGGCACCAACACCTCGCAGTTCGTGGCCAAGCTCAATACCGACAAGGGCCTTGGCATGAAGATCCTGCAGGGCAAGGATCACGCCGAATCCTTCCTGCTGGTCGAGACCGGCCGCGCCGCGGCCTTCATGGAAGACGACATCCTTCTTGCCGGCCTCAAGGCGACGGCCACCTCGCCCGACAATTTCGCCTTCCTAACCGATGCGTTCCCGAGCGATCCCTACGGCGTGATGATGGCGAAGGGCGATCCCGAATTCAAACGGCTGGTCGATGACGCGCTCACCGAAGCGATGAAATCGGGCCTCTACGACAAGCTCTACACCAAATGGTTCGAGAGCCCGATCCCGCCGAAGAACATCAACCTGAATTTCCCGCAATCGGACAAGCTCAAGGAGCTGGTCAAGGTCCCGAGCGACAAGGCCAACGGCCAGTGACAAGCCACATGCGGCGCGTCGACCTGTCCTTTCTCCCTCTCCCCGCTCTTCGCGGGGAGAGGGTTGGGGTGAGGGGCTGCCTCCACGAATGCGGAGCCAGAACGTATGCGGAGCCTCCCCCTCACCCGGATTCGCGCTGTCGCGCGAATCCGACCTCTCCCCGCAAGCGGGGCGAGGTGGATCCGAGCCGTGCGCCGGTTCAACTAGGGGCACCTTAGAAGGGGTCGCCATGTCCTTGCTGTTCGAGCCAACCCCCGACGGCGCAGGACGATATCTCGACTGGATCGTGAGCGGCCTCGGCTGGACGCTCTCGCTGGCGCTCGGCGCCTGGACCATTGCGCTCGTGGTCGGCACCCTGATCGGCGTCGCCCGCACTTTGCCGAAGGGAATCCTGCCCCGGCTCGGGCGGGTCTATGTCGAGACCTTCCGGAACATTCCGCTGCTGGTGCAGATGTTCTTCTGGTACTTCGTGCTTCCCGAGCTGCTGCCGGTTCGCATCGGCATGGCGATCAAGCAGATGGACCCGCCGTGGGGCAGCTTCGTGCCGGCGCTGATCTGCCTTGGCCTGTTCACCGCCGCACGGATCGCCGAGCAGGTCCGCGCCGGGCTGCAGGCGCTGCCGCGGGGACAGACCGACGCCGCCTTCGCCCTCGGCTTCGCGCGGGCCGGCATGTACCGGCTGATCCTGTTGCCGCAGGCGTTCCGGATCATCCTGCCGACGCTCACCAACGAGTTCATGACCATCTTCAAGAACACCTCGGTGGCGCTGACCATCGGGCTGGTGGAGCTGACCGCGACCGCGCGCGAGATCAACGAAAACACCTTCCGCACCTTCGAGGCGTTCGGCGTGGTGACGATCGTCTATCTCGTGATCGCGCTTCTCGCCTGGCAGATCATGCACCGGATCGAGCAGGCGGCGCAGTTGCCAAGTCTCGCCAGCGGGAAGTCGCGGCCATGATGGTCGACCTTTCCGCCATCGTCTCGGCAGGGCCCTATCTGATGCAGGGCCTCTGGTTCACGCTGCAGATCACGCTGGTCGGTGTCGCCGGCGGCATCGTTTTCGGCAGCCTGCTTGCGGTGGCGCGACTGTCGCACAACCGGCTGGTCGCGATGCTGGCGACGGCCTATGTCAACCTGATGCGCTCGATCCCGCTGATCCTGGTGATCTTCTGGGTGTTCTTTCTGGTTCCCTGGGCGATCGGATGGCTGACGCGCAGCGGCCGCCCGGTCGCGGTCGGGGCCTCGCTGACGATCTTCGTCACCTTCGTGCTGTTCGAGGCGGCCTATTACGCCGAGATCGTGCGCGCCGGCTTCCGCTCGATCTCGCCCGGCCAGTATTCGGCCTGCGACGCGCTCGGGCTCTCCAAATTCCACGCCTACATCTACATCTTGTTTCCGCAGGCGATCCGCGCCGTGCTGCCGATCCTGTTGACCCAGACCATCGTGCTGTTCCAGGACACCTCGCTGGTCTACGTGATCTCGGCAACCGACCTGTTGGGAGCCGCGACCAAGATCGCCCAGCGCGACGGCCGGCTGGTCGAGATGTACCTCACCGTCGGCGTCATCTATTTTCTGATCTGCTATGCCGCTTCGCAGCTCGTCAAGCAGTTGCAGCGCCGCCTCGCCTTCGGGGTCCGGTGATGATCGAGATCGACAATATCTCAAAATCGTATGGATCGTTCCAGGTCTTGAAAAACTGCTCGGCCAGCATCGCCCGCGGCGAAGTCGTGGTGATCTGCGGTCCCTCAGGCTCCGGCAAGAGCACCCTGATCAAGACCGTGAACGGGCTCGAGGGCATCGACGCCGGTGAGATCAGTGTCGGCGGCTTTCGGCTGGCGCCGGGCGTCAGCAACGTCGCAGCCTTGCGCCGGTCGGTCGGCATGGTGTTCCAGAGTTTTGAGTTGTTCCCCCATCTGACCGTGCTGAGCAACGTCACCATCGCGCAAACCAAGGTGCTGAAGCGATCGAAGGCCGCAGCGGAGGAGAAAGCGCGATCGTTGCTGGCGCGGGTCGGGCTATCCGCTCATATTGCAAAACATCCGGCGCAGCTGTCGGGCGGCCAGCAGCAGCGCGTGGCGATCGCCCGCGCGCTGGCGCTCGATCCCGAGGTCATGCTGTTCGACGAGCCGACCTCGGCGCTCGACCCGGAAATGGTCAACGAGGTTCTTGACGTCATGACCGGATTGGCCCGGCAGGGCATGACCATGGTGTGCGTCACCCACGAGATGGGTTTTGCCAGGAGCGTCGCGAACCGCGTGCTGTTCATGGACGGCGGCGAGATCGTCGAGACCGCTGAAGCAACGAAATTCTTCGACGACCCGCGGACGGATCGCGCGAAAGCCTTCCTTGCGAAGATCCTCAAGCATTGAGCGCCGCGGTCGGCGGATCGTCATGAGGCGGACCGCGTCCCCGCTCGTTCGTCCTAGCTAAAGGCGAGGCACCATCCCGATCCACGCAGCCAGCAACGCTCTTCGGGAACCTCCTGTTCGCGATAGAGGCGGGTGACCTCCTGCCAGCCTCCCTTCGCAAAAGCTTCGGCCAGCGCGCGTTCCGACGCCTCGTCGCGGCTCCCGGCGCAGGGAAAGATCGCTACCGCCGAAATCCACTTCGCAAGATAGTCGTCACCGCGCCGCTCGATCCGAAACACCGCGCCGGCACTCGCCAATCGCTCCAGCGAGTTTGCCCCAAAGCCCCGGTCCGAGGTCATCGGCAGGATCAGGCGCCCGCCATCGGCGAGGCGATCGAGCCAGTTTTGCGCCGGCCGCGTGCAGCCGGCATTGACGTAGATGACGTCGGCTTCGTCGAACGAAGCCAAAGCGCCGTCGCCTTCGATGATTTCGACGTTGGGGTAGCCTGCGAAATTGGCGTTGGCGCGCGCGGCGAGTTCCGGCTCATATTCTATTCCGGTAACCCGGCCGGATGATCCCACGAGGTGGGCCAGGATGGCGGTGTAATAACCGGTGCCGGTTCCGATATGCACGACGTGGTCGCCCGCGGCCACCGATGCCTGGTGAATCAGGTGCGCATGCAACGACGGTTGTCCGTTGTTGAGGCGCCGTTCCGGCAGAATGCCGACCAGATCATCGGTGTACAGATAAACCGGATCGGCGTCGGGCGTGGTGACGTAATCCCGGAACCAGCGCATGATCGGCNACGGCCCG
>JGI12635J15846_10001817_pt1 | contig 18571 bp, 19 predicted proteins | sample BlaSpr_A8_OM2_M2_FD_15846 | JGI IMG/M metagenome (IMG submission 15846) | reverse complement strand
CCATCCGAAATCAGGAAAATAATCTTCCGGCGTTCGCGGTCGCGATCCTTCAACAACTGCGCCGCGGCATACACCGCGTCGTCCAGCGCTTTGGTCGGCTGGCCCTTGATGTTCACAAGCCCTCCCGCGATGTTCGGCGCGTCCCCGCTTGCGGAGTGACCGTTGATCGTGGGTCCATTATTGACGGCCGGACTTGAAGGCCCGGCGGAAGTTTCCTCGTCGAGATGCGTGCGCTTCAGCTCGGTGAGGAGTTTGTCCTGGTCGCTGATGAAACCCTTGCCTGGGTGGAAGAACTGGTCAAAGCGGCATACCCAGGCTTCATCGTTCAGGCTCAGGCCGGCGACAATGGCACGAAGGCTGTCCCCCACCTGCTTGGCATCCTTGGATTTCAGGTCGTTGTCAATGAGCACGACCATGGAAATGGGAACCACATCCGCCCGGAAGGAGGCGATTTTCTGTTCGATGTTGTCTTCAAAAATGCGAAATTCGTCCCGCCGAAGGTCTGGGACGAGCCTTCCCCCCACGTCCTTCACCGTCACGGGGACGATAACTTGATCCACCGGAATCCTGATCCTCGTCTGCACGCCGCTCTGCTGCGGGGAGGATGGCGTATCCTGCGCAGGGGAAGCGCTGCCGGCGCTGTCCTGAGGCGGCTGCGCCTTCAGCTCAGCGAAAGACGCGGCCAGTAACAGTGCAGCCACCATCAACGCCGTTTTTCGTAGACTTTTCATAGTCCTCAAGCCAAACTTCGTATTGAAATTATCCCCGCGAACGATTTCGGCCACGCATCCATCGCACCGCTTCGCGGCATCCTACAGAGCGGCAGTACCCCCGCGGGGTTTTTCCGGCCGGGCATCTCTCGCCAAGGAAAGTATACATGCGTTCGATGCATAAGTTTTTGATGCAATGCGTGACGGCAACGGTTGCGATGATTTTGGCCATTCCGGCCATGCCCCAGGAGCCTGCTGGGCAGGCGCCGGTGATCAAGTCGCAGGTAAGCCTGGTGAACATTTTTGCGACCGTGCGCGATAAGAGCAAGAGGATCGTGCCCACGCTCAAGCAGGAAGACTTCAGGATTTCCGAAGACAATCAGGAACAGAAAATCGCCTTCTTTTCTAGAGAGGTGGCCCTGCCGATCACACTGGCGTTGCTGCTCGATACCTCAGGCAGCGAGCAGGACATGCTTAGCGCCATTCAGGACGCGGGGAGCAGGTTCATCGCCCGCGTCATCCGCAAAGGCGACGAGGCGCTGGTGATGTCGTTCGATTCGAATGTCGATCTGCTATCGGATTTCACCGACGAGCATGGCCAACTGGAACGCGCCATTCGAAAGAGCAGGATCAATGTGCCGGATCAGGGGACCATCGCGGGAAATCCCGGGCCCGTCGGATCGCGGCAAATCACCGGCACCGCTCTGTATGACGCGATCTATCTGGCGTGCGGTGAAAAACTCGCTTCGGAAGCCGGGCGCAAAGCAGTCGTCATCGTTACCGACGCGCAGGATGAAGGTAGTAAGGTGAGACTGGAAGAAGCGATCGAAGCGGCCCAGCGCACCGACACGGTGATTCACATCCTGCTCGTCGTGGACCCGCGATTTGGCGGCAACCCGGGCGTGGCGCACAAACTGGCGGAGGAGACCGGCGGGCGCATGATTTCTGTTCGGTCGGAAAAGAAGCTCGCGGAAGCCTTTGACGAGATTTCCGAGGAACTCCGCAGCCAGTATACCCTGGGCTACTATCCGAGCAACTCGGCCCAGGACGGAAAATTCCGCAAAATCAAAGTGGAAACGACCGAGCACGACTTGAAGGTCCTCGCCCGCAAAGGCTACTACGCTCCAAAAGGGTGAGCCTTCCAAAGCCTTCGGCGGCAAAGCGGCAAGCTGGTTCCCGCACCAGATGCGCTGCGTCCGGGTTGCCGCCCAAGTCGCTCGAGTTAACTTCGAAGCAGCCAGCGAGATTCACCAACAGTTTTGCACGCAGCAAGCATCGGTGGAGTACTAGGCCTTAGCGGGCTGCACGTACTCCGCCTTCGCGTCCACCTGGTACCCTTCGCCGTACTTGTCATGGTGCCGCACCCACGCCATGCCATGCTTCAACCCCTCTTCGTCGCGCCCCTTGGGCGTAAGGTCCAGCCAGTTGTACGCCCCGATGAGTATGTCTAGCCCGCGAGCGTAGCTCGAATAGGTGTGGAAGATGTTGCCAGCCCCATCTTTGTAAAACACGCTCGTGCCGGGCCGTTCCTCGCCTGGGAATTGCTGCATGGAATAGTTGTAGTACACCTGGCCTTTCTCCAGCTCCTCATTGGTCATGGACACTTGGTAATCGTAGTTGAAGTCGGTCGCATTCGATGACACCCAATGGAACCGCCAGCCCATCCGCTTCTTGAACGCCTCGATCTGCGCCAGCGGCGCCCGCGAAACCACCACCAGCCTGACGTCTCGCGCCGCCAGGTGCACCACGCTGCCGTCGATATGGTCCGAAATGAACGAGCAGCTCGGGCAGCCTTCCTTCCAGTCCGGACCGAGCATGAAGTGATACACAATCAGCTGGCTCCTGGAGCCGAAAAGCTCAGCCAGCGATTCCTTGCCTTTCGGCCCATCGAACATGTATGCCTTCTCTACCTTCTCCCAGGGCAGTTCCCGGCGTTGCTCGCTCAGTTGATCACGCAGCCGCGAGAACTCCTTCTCCTTCTTCAACAGCTCCTTACGTGCCGCAAGCCACTCCGCCTGTGACACGATTCTTGGATGATCCATCTTGCTCTTCTCTAGTCTGGGTTCCATCTTTAGCTCCTCTCGTTTAGGTCTTTGGTTCGATTTTCCTGGAACTAGGTGAACGGATTTTCGTCCGCGCTGGGCCCGTAAATTGACGGCACTGGAACATCAAGCATCCGCAGGTAGACCGAGAGCTGCCCGCGATGGTGATAGATATGATTCATGAGGATTGAGCGAATGAATCCGACCCGCGGGACCGACATCAGGACCCTTCCGTTTTTCGTCAAGCTCCACATGGACGCGAGCCGAGCGTCGTCCATTTTCTTCAGTGTGTCCTTCGCACTCTCAAGGCTCTTGGAGAAGGTATCCAGGACTTCCTGGCGGCTCTTGGGCTCCGGCTGTGAAAAGTTCGGGGCTTCCATACTGTCCGGTACCACTGCCGCGGCGATGCTGCCCGGCACGGACGCGACGTGCAGAGCCAATTGGCCGAGCGAATAGGATTTCGGGTGGGGTTTCCAGGCGAGTTTGTCGCCCGGAATTCGATCCAAGACTCGCTTCGTCGTTTGTGCTTCCTGGTCAATCTCCATCAAGATGGAATCTACAAGTCTCATACCTTCTCCTTTCGTGTCGCTCTTCGAACGAAACTTCTTCACCACCAAAGCCGTCAATCCCAACATCACGGCACCGGCGGTCAGCGCTGCGCTACATTCGTGTTGCCGCCGAGGCTGTTCGAATGGAATTCGAAGCAACCAGAAAGATTACGGGCGGCGGGGCTCGCGGCCATCACTCGCGGAGTCTGGCGCGATTGCGGGCCAGTACGGCTTATTCGCGTCAGCAAGATAGCCATCGCTGTAGCGATCGTGATGGCGAACCCATAACATTGTAAAGGCCAACGCGTCTTCGTCGCGGCCTTTCGGAACAAGGTCGAGGTAACTGTACGTGCCAACCGCGATCTCGGTCCCGCGCGCATAAGTGGAATAGGTGTGGAAGATGTCGCCCTCCGGGTCCTTGTAGAACACGCTGAGTCCAGGGGCTTCCTCGCTCGGGAACTCTAGCATGTCGTAGTTGTAATACACCTTGCCCTTGGCCATTTCGTCTTTGGTGAACGAGACGTGGTAGTCGCGGTTGAAATCATTTTGATTCGACGACACCCACTTGAAGCGCCAGCCCATCCGTTTCTTGAAAGCTTGGATCTGGGGCAGGGCCGCTCTTGAAATCGCTACAAACGTCACATCGCGCTGCGCGAGGTGCACGAGGGCACCGTCCGTATGATCCATATTGAACGAGCAACTCGGGCAGCCCTCCTTCCACTCCGGACCAAACATGAAGTGGTAAACGATCAATTGGCTCTTGTCGCCGAAGAGGTCGCCAAGCGACTCCTTTCCGCCAGGGCCAGCGAAGACATACTTCTTCTCCACTTTTTCCCAGGGCAGTTCGCGGCGTTCCCTGCTCAACTGATCGCGCAGCCGGGTGAATTCCTTCTCCTTTCTCAAGAGATTCTTGCGCGCCGCAAGCCATTCCGCTTGCGACACGACATTCGCATGTTCATTCGTGTTCTGCGACATAACAGATTCTCCTTGGTCCTATGTCCACTCGCGCATTCTCTCAAACGATCAGTTGGAAAATAGAACGGGCTTCCTACCTGCTCTCTAGTTGCCCGCCGCCTGCGCTTTGGCCGCTTGGCTTGGCTGCTGCATTTGCGCGAGCACCTTGCGAATGGCTGCATTTGACCCAGGGTTGCGCTTCTCGCGCCAGGATTCGAGGCGATTGCAGTGTTGTTCGAGGTTGCCGAGGAACTTCGGGCTGCTGAACATCGCGCGCCACGCCACGATAACCGGCTTCACCTGTTCCCAGACGGCCCATTGCTCCCCGTTGCTTTCGAAGAAAAACTCTTCGTCGATAAGGCCGCGGTTTACGACGCTGGCCACCATTTCCCAATAACCGAGCACCATGCGCATGTACGCGTTTTCCCGGCTCCCGGGAGGACAGACACGCATCAAGTCCTCCTCGTTTTTCACGTGGAAGTTGGCCGAGAACCACTCCCGCGCTTCGCGCAACCGTGGCTCACGCCGGTCCTCATACAGACGCAACATCAAATTGGCTTGTTCGTTCGTTACTTCACCCATGTTTCCTCCTTTGGATTTGGTTTCTGGACTGATTCTTTTGCGCGGTTCCTCGCACCCAACTTCATCACCCCGAGCGTGGTCAAACCGCCCGCCGACATCAAACTTCCAGCCAGCAGCACTGCGCTGCCGATGCAAAATGGACACATAGTTTCCTCCCGTCGCCGGGCCGACGCCCACCGCGTCGCCGTTCACCGCAAACGTGACGCCTCCGCCCGCTTCCGAACGCCTTCATGGATATGCTTCCAGCCCCCGGTGACTCCTTTTCGATGCTCTTCCAAAATCAGTCCAAGCGCGGTGTGATGAAAAGTGAGCAGTGTTCCGCCATCTATCTCGCTCAAGCGGTACTGCACATTCGACACCACCGGATAGGACATGAACAACGGCCCCGTAATCTCGAGCAACGTCGGCCGCTTGATGGCCTGCACCACTCCCCAGAAGTGGCCGTTGTTGTCGCCCAGGTCGCGGTACCACCTGCCGCCCGGCCACGCCTCGAGCTTCATAGGCATGGGTCTGTCTTCGGCCGTCTCGTTGAACGGTCCGAGTTGCTCCAACAGCGCCGCAAACGTCGCCTCCAGGGGCGCGCGCACATGGATTTCCTCGGTGATGCCGAGAGTCAAATCCTCAATTCTTGTTGCCGTCGAAATCATCTTTCCTCCTTGGACTGAAATCCGGTTCCGAATCGTTTGACGGATTGCTTTTCTGCTCGGCGCGTTCCTTGACGCGGCTCAATTGATGACGCCAGTAGCGCTCGAACGTTTCCGTCCATTCGTGAAGCGGCCGGATCGCCTCTGCGTTGGTTCGATATAGCATCCGTCGGCCGTCGCGGCGTACGTTGACAAGGCCCACCTCGAGCAAAACGCGCAGGTGTTTCGAAACCGACGGCTGCTCCAGCCCCAGCGAGATTACAATCTCCCCCACGGGCCGTTCTCGCAGTGCAAGATAGCTCAGGATTGCCCGCCGCCGCGGCTCCGCCACCGCATTGAACGCATCCGACGTTGTCGCTGCTCGTGCCATGCGCCAAGATTACATTCCCATATGGGAATATGTCAAGCACTTTTTATTCCTCTTCTCCATCACCCTTCGCACTAACCTGTCATCCCCAGGGTAGCGAGGGATCTCTCTTTCCCGTTTTCGCGCACGAATTCTGCCAGAGGAACGGTGCGGCGGGCACATGCCCGGTGCCCATCCTTCGGCGGAGTCGAAAGGCGGGAAATTCGTCGTGCGTCTTTCTTCCTCCCGCGTCCTATCGAGTTAGGTCGTCAGAACTACTGTTCTGCAGTTCAAGGAAGGATTTGCCTGTCTTCTTCAGCTTTGCTTCGAGGCGCGCCGTGCAGTTGCAATCTCCGCAGGCCCAGGGCTCGGAGCCGTTCTCGTCGCGGCAATTGCGCCGGTCGTGGGCGTCCTGCACCTTTACCAGCTCAAAATAATCCTCCCAGTAAGGACGCTCTTCCTGGAGCGGAGTGGGACAGTAGCAGACTTCAACCCAGCGCACCGTAGCGTCGGCACAAACCCTCGCCTCATTCATGTTCCGCAGGTATTCGCCCTCGGCAACTGAGCCGGCGCCCAACGTTCCGCGCTCCATTGCTTCCATCAGCGACAGCTGGCAACCATCTTTCACCCGCGCTCGCACCAGGTATCGCATGTTCTATAGATGACCAGCCTCAACCAGCGGCTGGACGCCTGAATTTAGCATCGAATCAGCAAAAATCGCGCCCGGCACCCATCTGGCTGCCCTCTTTTCTGATTTCCATCCTCGCCCTGCTTCCATTCCCCAGTAGTGAGCCTGTTTCCGACTATCCGACGACCTCGGAACCAGGTCAGCAATTCCCAAGACGCAGACTCCCACCCGTAGGAGAAGATGGCGTCGGTGGAGCGGATTCCGGCTATGCGTTACGAGTTCTTACCGCGGCCCGCTCCAAATTCGAACGATCCCAATTTCCAAGGATTGCTCCCGCTTCGTAGGTGCTCTGGCAAAACTCCAGCAATAATTGCTCGGGAGTGTCCGACGATCGAACATCGTCATACATCAGAAAGAATTCGCTTTTCTCCGTACTATAGAAAGCCTTCGCGGGGCGAACCCGCTGATCCTTAAATCCCGCCGGCTCTGGCGCGGCATACGCGTAGAAGGCCGCATCCCTTACGATCTCGCCATCGCCAGGCCAAAATCCCACGCTGATTACTTCGTGGGAGTAAGCTTCTTTGGTGATCGGGTCCGCGCCCGGGCGCTCCGGCGCACGTCTCCCGGAAAAGCGCGTTACCGCCAGATCGAAACTGCCCCAGAAGAAATGGACGGGGCTGACCTTGCCAATGAACCGTGAGCGAAATTCCCAGAATACGGTGTCCACGCTAACGAGAATTTGCCAGAAGCGATGGGCATATTCGCCATCGTATGCCGCATGACTCTCATCCAGATTGAATCGAACAGGCCGAGGTACTTCCACGGGCATGGGCCACACTTTCACATCGATACCGAGTGAGTGCAGCGCGCCCATCAGTTCCGAATAAAATTCCGCAACCGTACGGGGGACGAGGCGGAAAGCCCTGCTTTCTCCGAGGCTGGTGGTAATCTCCAGGGTGTGAGCGATGAAATCGAAGCTAACCTCAAAAACTTTCTTCTTATAGGGTATTGGTGAGGTCGTTAAACCGCGGGCGGTGACGTAGAGAGTCGATCCCCACCAATGGTTGATCTGCGGGCTAAGCGCTAGACGGACTTTCCCGACGATTTGGGTCCACATGTGCAGGGTGGCATAGGTATCCTTCCATTCGGCGAGCGGAAGAGCTGGCCAGGAATCAGATTGTGTCATGCGAACCCCCTCCTGCTCGTCGCATCACGCGTAGAACCGCTTCGAAGTTTGGCGCGCCGAGACAGACTGCCTTCGTCCAAAACAGCAACCGACTGAAGGTTTATATCATAGCCTTGGGCTGCGCAGATCGGCTTGGGATTTGAGCCGCGCTCAACCGCGCTCACGTCGGTCACTCGCCTGCTTAACGCACAATCGGAGACTAGCCCACCACCCACTCCCCGAAGCAATTGACCGCAATGCCCCGACCGTCTACCATCCTCATTTCGCTCCGCGCCAATGCTCAACGAGACCATTGCTCACTACAAAATCCTCCGCAAGCTCGGCAGCGGCGGCATGGGCATTGTCTACGAAGCCGAGGACACCAAACTCGGCCGCCGCGTGGCCCTGAAGTTTCTCCCGGAAGAGACCCACCGCGATCCACAGTCTCTCGAACGCTTCCTCCGCGAAGCCCGCGCCGCTTCCGCGCTCAATCATCCCGGCATTTGCATCATTCACGCCATCGAAGCACACGAAGGCAGAACCTTCATCGCCATGGAGCTGCTCGAAGGGCAAACCCTCGACAAACTGATCCCTCTCGGTTCCCTCCCGGTTCCCCGCGCCATCGACATCGGCATCCAGCTCGCCGACGCCCTCGACGCCGCCCACAAGAAAGGCATCATCCACCGCGATATCAAGCCCGCCAACATTTTCGTGACCGAGCGCGGCGCCGCCAAAATTCTCGATTTTGGCCTCGCCAAACTCCTCCCCGAGCACCACGCAAATCTCGCCGGCGAAACCCTCGACGATCCCGAGACTCTGCTCCTCACAAGTCCCGGCACCGCCGTCGGCACCATCTCTTACATGTCACCCGAGCAAGCGCGTGGTGAGGAACTTGATGCTCGAAGCGACCTCTTCTCCCTCGGCGGCGTGCTCTACCAAATGGCTACAGGCAAGCAGCCCTTTCCTGGCACTACCAGCGCCGTCGTCTTCGACAACATCTTGCACAACGCTCCCGTGGCTCCCGTCAAACTCAATGCCAACGTCCCTGCCGGGCTCGAGCGCATTCTCAACAAGGCCCTCGAAAAAGACCGAGACGTCCGCTACCAGGTCGCCGCGGAACTCCGCGCCGACCTCAAACGCCTCCAACGTGAGATCGATTCTGGCAAGCTCGCTTCCGTTTCGTCTTCTTTTCCAAGGGTCGCCACCCCGGAGCCCGCTCCGGCACCATCCGCTGCAACGCCGCAGCCCGCTTCGCCCTCGAGCAGTTCCATCCTGATCGCCGCCGCCGGCAAGAACAAGGTCGGCACCGTCCTCGTGCTTGGCGCTATTTTTCTCTTGCTCGTCGCCGCGACCTTCGGTATCTACTCCCTTCTGCCCCGCAAGAAGGATTTGCCCATCGAAAGAATGTCGGTCGAAAATCTCACCAACAACGGTCACGTCTCCCTGACCAGAATTTCACCCGACGGGAGATACCTGCTCCACGTTCTCGACGAGAATGGCCTGCAGTCCCTCTGGCTCCGTCACATCCCCACCGGGAGCAACACTCAGGTCGTCACGCCCGCTGCCACGCGCTACAGCGGCCTCACCTTTTCTCCCGACGGAAACTACATCTACTTCGTCCGCCGCGAGGACTCCGAGCAAGCCATCGCTTCCCTCTACGACGCACCCATGCTGGGGGGAACCCCGCGCCTGCTCATTAAGGACGTAGACAGTCCCATCGCGTTTTCGCCCGACGGCCAGCGCTTCGCCTATCTGCACAAGCACGGCGATTCCACCGCGACCGACCTCAAGATCGCCCGCCGTGATGGCTCTTTCGAACGCGATCTCTTCCATCACATGGATCTTCTCACCGATAGCACGACCCTTTCCTGGTCTCCCGATGGCAAAACCATCGTGATTCCCATCGTCCAGCCGACGCCTAAGGATATGGGCGGATTCCTTGCGGTGGATGCAGTCAGCGGTGAGATGAAGCAAACAGCCATCGCCAAGGATCGCATCTACTTTGAACCTTCTTGGTTTGCTGATGGCAGCGCCCTGCTTGTCTCGGCCATCACCTCGGGCACTGGTTTTCTTAGGAATCAGTTGGGTATTGTTTCCTACCCCCTCGGCGAATTTCGACTCTTAACCACCGACACCAATGATTACGTTCATCCGAGCATTTCTGCGGACGGCCAAACCATCGCGGCGAGCCAGGTCCAAGGAAAATATCAGATTGAAGTCGCGCCAGCTGGTTCACCGGAAAAACTAACTCCCATCAAACTCCCCTCCAACTTGCCTTCCTGGAGCTGGGACTGGACGCCGGATTCGCAGCTCCTGGTCATCCAAGGTCCGGACATTCGCATGGTGAATCCGCGCGGAGGTGACCGCGTCGTTTTTTCCGATCCTCGCTTCGCCATGGATCAAGTGGCGTCCTGCGGGAACGGCCGCTACGTCGTCTTTCGCTCGATTGGCAGATCGGGCGGCGCGGAAACAAATTTCTGGCGCGTTGATTCGAACGGCACGAACCTGGTACGCCTCACTTCCGGCGCCCACGAGCGTGTGCCCGTCTGTTCAAATGACGGCAAGTGGCTCTATTTCATTGACGCCGCCGACAATCATTTCCTCAAGCGCATCCCCGTCGAAGGCGGCGCCCCCGAAACCATCATCAAGGCTTCTGCTGAACCCTACGATTTATCCAGCGACGGTAAAACGGCCGGCACTTCCGAAGTCCGCGAATCGGATCACACCGTCATGCTCGCTTTGTATTCTCTCGTGGACGGTAAAAAATCGTCGTTCGAATTCGACCAGCGCGCCCTGCCCGGCTTCGGCTTCCTTCCTTCCGGAAAAGCCGTGGTGTATGTGGTACGCGAAAAGGGCGTGGATAATTTGTGGTTGCAGCCGCTGGACGGTTCGGCGCGGCGACAGCTCACGCATTTCACATCGGAGAGAATTGGCGGCTACACGTATTCGAAAGATGGCACGCAACTGGCAATCAAGCGCGGACACTCGGAATCCGACGCCGTCCTGCTGCGCAACGTTCCCCGGTAGAAAACCTGAAGCGGCTTTCGATTCAAGCGTCGCGCAAGAGCGCTCTCAAAATAGGACTACTGAATCGTTCCCCCGCCGGGAGAGTTTGGCGTTGCCGGCACGTTGGCGTTCGCGCGCGCAAAATAGCCGCGGCGGGCGCGCACCTGGTAGCCCTTGTGTTCGGGCACTTCGATGCGGATCTTGTGGTAGCGGCCATCGAGGACGTAGTTCGTCGGAAGATAGGCGATGGAATATTGGTTGCGAAGTTCGTCGCCGATGTCCTGGAACGACTGATCGAGATCGTCCACGTGATAAGGAAAAAACGCGCGGCCGCCGGTTTCCTCGGCCAGTTCCTGGAGAATTTTGTCGCCGTCCGTCAGGTGATATTTGCGGTCGCCCATCTTGCCCGGATCGGTCTGCGAGAGGGAAATCCACTGCGTGCTGGTGCTGATGGTATAAATGACCACGCTGGTGCGCTGGGCCATTTCGATAGCATCCGCGCGCGTGTGTGTCGATAAGTTGTCCTCGCCGTCGCTGATGAGAATCATGACGCGGCGCACCACGTCCGGCTGATCGCCCGGCGGGCGCGGCGGATGGCTCAACTCTTTCACGCACGCTTCATAAATCGCGTCGTAAATGGCAGTGCCGCCGCCCGCGCGGGTCTTGGTGATCTGGTCGCGCAGCGCTCCCGCATCGCCGGTGAATCCCTGGACGATTTGCGGTTCGTCGTCGAAGGTCATCACAAAAGCTTCATCTTTATTGTGGCGGAGCACGCTGAAAAGAAAATTGATCGAAGCGTCCTGCTCGAACTTGATACGGTCGCGGATGCTGTTGGATGTGTCCAGCAGCATGCCGATGCGCAAGGGCAGATCGGACTGCCTGCTGAAATAACGGATTTCCTGGGGAGCCTTGTCGTCCCAAATCTTGAAGTCGCCCTTTTCGAGCTCGGGAACGAGTTTGTTGCGGCGGTTGAGCACGGTGAAAAGCACGTCGACAAGGTTGACCACCGTCTTGATCGTTTGGTCGCTCTGCTGGGTAGGGTCCTGCTTCGGCGCGGCTATCTGTGCCGGTGCGGGCGCTTGCTGAGGCTTGTCCGGTGAAGATTGTTGCGCCCGGTCGGTGAGCGGAAGGAGCAACAGCGCCAACGCCAAAAAGATGGAAGGGATTGTCCGTCGCATTTGCATCGATTATAGGTACGCCGCCAGTGCAGCGTCAATTAGGCTCTGCGATTCTCCCGCAGCATCACAAAGTTTCTTCAAATAGTCGCGCAATTCACTAGGCAACACGGCGCGAACTTCAATCCATGCCCCGGTCCGCGGTTGCGCAAAGCCGAGCTTTGCAGCGTGCAGAAAATTACGCTCGAGCGGCGGCAGCGTGAGCTTTCCGATGCGCAATTCCGAGGCTGCTCCGTAAAGCGCGTCGCCCACGACCGGATGCTTCAGCGCGGAGAAGTGCACTCGAATCTGATGCGTGCGCCCGGTGTGGAGTTGGACTTCCACCAGGGTGTTGCCGTCGATCTTGGCAAGAGCCTTCCAGTCCGTGCGCGCCTCGCGTGGATTGGCGATGTCCGCTCCATGCCAGGATCTGCTCTGCGTCGTCATGCGCGTGCGATGGATGGGATCGCGCCCGATGGCCAGCTCGATTCGGCCGCTCTTCTCTCCGAGAATGCCCTGCACCAACGCGATGTACGTTTTCTTGATCGCGCGCTGGCGAAAGGCTTCGCCGAGTTTCGCGTGCGCCGCGTCGTTCTTGGCGACCAGGATCACGCCGGAGGTTTCCTTGTCCAGCCGATGCACGATTCCCGGCCGCAGCGGATCGGCGGACTGCGATAGCGATTGGCCGCGCCCCAGAAGCGCATTGACGAGCGTTCCGGACACGTTTCCGGCGCCCGCGTGAACAGTCATGCCCGCGGGTTTGTTGATGGCAATGACGTCGTCGTCTTCGTAAAGCACATCAAGCGGAATCGATTCGGCTGCGGCGACGATAGGCGGCCGCTCCGTAACTTCGACCGTGATTTTTTGGCCGTCGCGAAGATGCAGCGCACCTTTGCTTGCTGCTTTCCCATCGATGCGCACAAGACCGGACTCAATCAATTCCTGGACGCGCGTCCGGCTGAGCTTGGGGCAGTGGGCTGCAACGAAACGGTCGAGGCGCGCGCCGGAATCGGTGGCAGAGACGACGAGTTCTTGATGCGCGGCGGAATTGGGTGCAGGCACGGAATGATTGTAGCAAGCGGAGCCGGGGAGTTGGGTGCACCCCGTCAGGATGGCGTGCTGCTCGTCTTTCGCCGGACCGTACTGTGTGAGCGAGGATGATGGCCGGTGTGGACGCTTTTCGGAAATTCCGGTTAGAATGCCGTGCGTCTGCGACGACTGCGCAAAACCACATCAAATAGGAGACTCCCATGCAGATCAGGCTAGCCAGCGTGATGGTTGAAAACCAAGAGAACGCTCTCCGCTTCTACACCAGCTTCTTGGGCTTCGTGAAGAAGAACGACATACCGATGGGTCCATTCCGTTGGTTGACGGTGTCTTCGCCGGAAGGCGTGGAAGGTGTCGAGCTAGTGCTGGAGCCTATGGGTTTCGCGCCTGCTCAGACGTATCAAAAGGCCTTGTTTGCCGCTGGAATTCCAGCAACTGCGTTCATAACGAACGATATCGACTCTGAGTACCGGCGTCTCAAGCCGCTTGGTGTTAGCTTCCGTGGTGAACCAAAGAGCATGGGGCCAATCACCGCTGTACTGTTTGAGGACACTTGCGGCAACCTCATCAACCTGGTTCAACCTACACCCTAACGCCACGGTTGAGCCGGATTCGAGAGGCAGGAGGGAGAAAAGATGATCAGGAACCGAATTGTTTTTCTTTTGTTGCTGGTTTGCGGTCTCGCGGCGCTCGGTTCAGTCTGGGCGCAGCAAAAGAACGCATCTCGGGCCGGTTGGATCAGTGATGAGAGTTGTGCGGCCCAACACACGAAGCCCGGCCGCGCGGATTGCGTGCAGAAATGCTGGCGGGGAGGCGCTTCGGTGGGGCATCCGGAGTGGAAACCGCAGCGAGCCGTCTTTGTGGCTGACGAGGATAAGGAAATCTGGATTCTCGAAAATCCGGAAGCCGTTAAGGATTTCCCTGCTGCGCATGTGGTGCTAGTCGGCCAATTTGATTCTGCGAAGAAGACGCTTCACGTTGAGAAAATCACGCCCGCTGCACAATAAGGTTGTTCAAGGTAGGCCCCGCCGGCGAATACTCAAGAGTCTTGATTCTTCTTCCATTCTCTTCCTAGACCTTCTTTTTCAGGATTTCCCGCCTTCCCGCGCCGGATTTCCCTGCTTTAAACCCTGGCGGAGGCGCACCATGGCGCGCCGGCGGGAACGATCGAATCCCTTGCGCTGGCGGACGATTTCCTCCAGTTTCGAGGCCAGCAGGCCGCTGATTGAACTGCCCGACTCGGCGGCGAGGATGCGGGCTTCCCGCAAGAGTGCGACGTCGAGTTTCAAAGTAATGTTCGTTTTCATGGTGAACACGGATTTGCGTGCAGCACCATTCTGCGTGCGTGACGGTCAGCGGCCAAGAACCAGTTTTTTTTCCAGCGGGCTCGACCTGGCGCGGCGAGGCCTGGCTGAATTGGCTAACCTGGCGTGAGCGGCCGTCATAGAATGTGGGCGGGGAGGAGAACCATGCGCAAAGTTTTATATTTGTTGTTGTTTGTTCCGGGAGTTTTGCAGGCGCACAGCGGTCAAGAAGCGGCGCGGACTGCGAACGCGGATGTTTCCGGGCGATGGGTGGTGAACACGGACTTTTACGGGACGACGATTTACTTTCGGATGGAGCTGAAGCAGGAGGGAGAGAAGCTGAGCGGGAATTTTGATGGGGACAAGCTGGAGGGAACGCTCAAAGGCAGCTCGATCTATTTCCTGGCCAAGGACGAACAGGGCGGAACGGACGAAGGCAAAGCCACGGTGCAAGGCGGGACCATCACCGGGACAGTGGTGTTTACGCACGCAGACAATGTTGCACATCCGGAGACACACAAGTTTACGGCGGAACTCGTTCCGGCGCGGCGCGCGGGAATGCCGCAGCGGCATGAATTTGTGCCGACAACTTTTTACCGGCAATTTTCAGCGACGAACAAGCCGGTACTGAAGATCTCGCCCGGCGACATCGTGCACACGACGACGGTGGATGCAGGCGGGACGGATGAACGGGGCGTGGCGCGCGTCCTGGGCGGGAATCCAGAGACTGGCCCGTTTTACGTGGAGTCGGCCGCGCCGGGAGACACGCTGGTGGTGCACTTGACGCGCGTGCGGCTGAACCGCGATTGGGCCGAGAGCGATGACGCTGTCGTGGGCCGCGCGCTGGACAGCGAGCTGGCGGTGAAGATGAAGGACGGAGGGAAGACGGTGCGATGGCATCTAGACGCGGAACACGGAGTGGCGACGCCGGAGAAACCGGGGGAGCATCTGACGAAATACTTTGTGCCGCTGCGGCCAATGCTGGGATGCGTGGCGGTGGCGCCAAACGTGGCGCAAGCGGCTCCGGGGACGGGGGACTCCGGGCGCTACGGCGGGAACATGGACTTCAACGAGATCGTGGAGGGCGCGACGGTTTATCTGCCGGTGAGCGTCCCGGGCGCGATGCTGTACTTGGGCGATGGGCATGCAATGCAGGCTGATGGGGAGCTCAACGGCAACGCGCTGGAAACTTCAATGGACGTGGAGTTCATGGTGGATGTGATCCCTGGGAAACGCATCACGGGGCCGCGCGTGGAGTCCGCGACACACATCATGGCGATGGGGCTGAACGGGTCGCTGGATGATGCGTTCCGCGGCGCGACGGCGAACATGGCGCACTGGCTGACGGAGGAGTACAAGCTGACACCGTCCGAAGTGGCGCAGGTGCTGGGCACCGCGTCGGAATACAAGGTGAGCGAAGTGGCTGACCGCAACGCCGGGATCGTGATCAAAATCAACAAGGAACGGCTGAAATCGCTAGCGAGTGCGGGAAAGTAAGAGAATAAAGAACGGGTCTGAGACCCGCCACTACCAGAACGAGCAAATGATGCTGGGCTGAAGCCATGGCTTTACATTTCAGGAGAGCGCTGGGACCGGAAAAAACCGTTGATGGCCGAAAGAACCAAGAGGAGGCCGACGGCGAAGATCGGGGCCCAGGGAATCCAATTCCAGAGGGGCCGATCGATCATGGCTACCGCCGGATTGGCGGGGTCATACAACACGATCACCGGAACATTTTTGCTTCCCGCGATTGAAGTTCCCAGCCAATCCTGAAACTGGACGAAGCGTTCGTTGGTATGAAATTCGACGATGGGCATGTACCCTGTCGAGGAAAACGATCCCGAGGAGCTGCGGAAATTCTGCTGCCTGTAGCCGGCGATTCTTCCGGGCGCTCTCACACCTTCGCGGATAAGATGGAAATGCGCGTGGCCCATGAAATAGCTGAGGCCCAAGAGAAACAGTCCTGCGAGCACTTGCGGGATCCACGCGTAGCGGAGGATTTTTGCTTTGTTGCCGGTCAACCACGCAACAAGCTCTTCGGCAGAAGCCAAGGCCTTGCCCCTATCGGAGGCGGCCGTTGCGAGTCACGCGCGTATCCGCCTCTGAGCGCCAATGTAGCATAGCAAGGCAAAGTGGCGTTTTCGCGGTTCCGAGATTTATTCCTGAGAGCAAACCGCAGCCGGCTTCGTCCCAGCTCTTTAAATCGGCCCGGCCAAACTTCTAGCGGTCTGTACCTCCTTGGTATAAACGCCGCTCATCGATCAAGTCGCGCGGCCTGGGAAGGCACCGTGGCCGCCCCGGTGTCGCTGCTGGAAAGCGCGACTTGCGCGCCACCTGCGGGAGCCGGTCCGCTAAACGTCACCGTGCCCGTGAAGGATTGTGCGCCAATCGCGGTCGTCGGGCTCAGCGTCAACGAGGAAAGGGAGAGGGCCGGAGGAGTTGAAGACAGCTCGAAGATCAAGACTGCGGGATTGGGATCGTTCAGAGCAACCGCCACAAACTTCGAGGCGGAGATCATATAGATGACGGCGTTGCCTACTCTCCCGGAAGTGACCGTCATGGTTCCTCTACCATTTGTTGGCGATGAGGCTACAGAGTACGTGGCTTTAAACGCTGCGCCAGAGACCGGTCCGCTTGAGACACCGATATCCTCGGCACCGGTGGCATTGCCCGTCGGGGTGGCACCGTCTGCCGAAAACTCGCCGGAGAAGACGACCACTCCGAATGCCGCCGGGTAGGTCGCAAAGCCAGCATACTTGCCCTTCAGAGCACTGTTGGTGAAGGAACCGGCGGCCTGGGGTTCGCCGAACCCGAACAAGACATTGGAATCCGAGACGAAAAGGAAAATTTGATTCAAGTTCAGCAGGTAGGCTACCAGGCTGAATCCTCCAACCGTAATAGTTGCACGCCCGTTGCTGGCCACACTGTACGTCCCCGGCGCATTGGTGAAGGAATTGGGTGCCCTGCAGTAGTTCTCATCGTAGGTCAGAGAAAAGGCACCGTTGCCGTCGGCGGTGAGCAAACCGGCGCCCGCTTTGGGCACACTGCCTGTTCCACCACCGCACACGGAGCGTCCGGTGACGTAAATCACCATGTTACCGTTCAGCGAAGCATTGGTGAAACCTCCCACGGGAATTTGCTGCTGCACCACGACGCCATCTAGCAGTGGGGTCGCTGTCGTGACCGCGTCACTGCCCATCACAAACAGCTTTCCTGAATTCACGACGTAAAAGACGAAATTCAAGCTGTCGGGTGTTCCACCAAACGCGAGGCACGGCGGGCGGCGCTTAGAATTTTGAAGAGTTGCCAGGATTCATCGGATGGTCCTTTCAGGCGGGAGCCGGAATCTTCGATCGACCTCGATAGGACTCGGGGCTCAGCATGACAACACCTGGCATTTGTTTTGACGAAACCCGGTTACTTCTTGGGGTGATAAGTGCCGAACGAGGAAGCCGAGATCAGAAATTGGCCTTCGGCGCTCTCGAACGGCTCCAATTTCACATTGCGATCCTGCTCGCTTCTTTCATAGACCTGGGTTCGCAAATAATAGACCTTGCCCGATCGTGCAGACCTGATGATCGCCAGGGTCCACCGAAAAGAAAAAATAGGACTTGCCCTTGTTGGCCCCGCTGATGAAGCCCGGGCCGGGAGGCAGGACAGAAAAAGATGCAGCGGCACCAAGAGCGGTGGAGAGAAATTCACGGTGATTAAAGCTATTCCTTCTGTTCACGGACTTTCTCCTCGGCTACGGCGTTCGCGCATTCGAATGGGGTGTTTCGGGCCGGCGGCCAAATAGTATGTCAAAAAGGATGAGGGCGGCGCCAATGGCGATGGCGGAATCGGCAACGTTGAATGCGGGGTAGCGGTAAGTGCCAAACCACACTTCGAAGAAATCCGTCACCGCGCCGTGAAGGATCCGATCGGTGACGTTGCCGGTAGCGCCACCCAACAGTAGGGCGAGACCTGCGGCAGCCATCGCGCTGCCGCTCTGGCTGGCGACCAGCAGCCAGGCAAGCGCGGCAATGATCGCGATTGAGCCCAGGATCAAGACGATGAGCGTGCCCGTGGAGGCGGAATCCGACAAGATGCCGAAGGCGAGGCCAGGATTGCGGCTGTGCACGAGATAAACGAAGTTGTGGATTAATTCGTGGCGCCAGCCTTCGGCCGTTTGCGATTCGAACCAGGCTTTGGTGGCGCGGTCGAGGAGAACGACGGCAAGCGTGAGCCAGAGCCAGCGGAGGCGAGCGGGGAAGGTCATGGAATTAAGAAAATAGAGGAGGTAAAGGAGGTAAAGGAAACAAAGGAGGAGGAGGGGCCGGGGCGGGCGGCGATCATGAAGCGGCTCCGGCTTGTGTGGTCTCGATTTCGGCGAGGGCTTCGGTACAGCGCTCGCAGACGGTCGGGTAGCGGGAGTTTTCGCCGACGTGCTTTGAATAATTCC
>JGI12635J15846_10001816_pt1 | contig 18574 bp, 21 predicted proteins | sample BlaSpr_A8_OM2_M2_FD_15846 | JGI IMG/M metagenome (IMG submission 15846) | reverse complement strand
TTGGAAAGCGCTTTCTTTGCTTCGTTTCTTTGTCGCTTTGGACAAAGAAATGACGTGCCGCCACGCACAGTGGCTAATAGTGATAAAGAGAACAGCTAAGACAGACCGCGCGAAGGCCCAAGCAGCAGCAACCCGGCATCAACCCCGACCACCCGCACCGATAGACCCAAACCAACCCCGAGTGCGAACGAAAAACCCGTCCACCGGCGCGAGCGAAACCCCTTGTTCTAGGTGTTTAACCCGACAAAACCAAACCCTCGTAATAACCCGCTATTACCCGCTTTTGTGTCAACGTTGCATACTGAAGTGACGCTACGACACGAGTCCGCGCATGTCCAAATTCCTTCATCTCATGATCCGCGTTGAATCGCTGGATCGCTCTATTGCGTTCTATCAAAACGCGTTCGGCATGCGCGAGTCGCATCGCCTTGACTTCGATACGTTCACGCTCGTTTATCTCCGCGATCCCGAGAGTGGCGCCGAGATCGAACTCACTCTGAACAAAGGCACAACCACGCCATACACGCACGGCACCGGCTACGGCCACGTAGCGTTTGCCGTCGACGATATCGAAGCGTTCCGCGACCGCCTGCTAAGCCAGGGCCTGCAACCGGGCGAGTTGAAGTCCCTGACGCATAACGGCTCTATCGCCGCGCGCTTTTTCTTCATCACCGATCCCGACGACTACAAGATCGAGGTGTTATCCAGGGAGGGTCACTACGTATGAACTGACGTTGCTGCAGTACAAAATATAAAAGGAGACAAATCATGCCGAAGGCAATCCCCATTGCCATAGTCGCCGCCGAGACCCTCACCGGATCAACAGGCGACGCGATCCCCGCTATACCGTCTGCGCGCGTGAGCCGCAGGCACTTCCTCAAAGGTTCCGTGGTGCTGTCCGGTTTGCTTGTGGCCGGCACCCCGATAGCCCTGCTTGCGCCGAGCCGAGCCTGGGCGGTGGAACTGAGCCATATCGATCAGAACCAGGCTGACGCCATCATGGTGCTCGCGCGCACGCTCTACCCGCACAAGACGCTGTCCGACGCGGTCTACGCGCTCGCGGTGAAAGATGTGGATGCAAAAGCCGCCGACCCGAAAACCATCGATGTCATCAAGACCGGCGTGGCGAAACTTAACGACGCGGCGTCCGGCAAATGGAACGACACCGCAAGCCTCTCGGACGCGCAGCGGACATCAATTGTCGAAGCGAACCAGACCGACCCGTTCGTCCAACTCGTGCGCGGCCAGTGCGTCACGTCGCTGTACAACAACGACATGGCGTTTGCCCATTTCGGCTACGAAGGTGAAGCGTTCAGCAAGGGCGGCTACGTGTATCGCGGCTTCAACGACCTGACCTGGTTGCCCAATCCGCCCGCCGACGCAAGTCCGCCGGTTGCCTGAGATCCGGGCGCACATCCGATACCTGCCGAGGAGGCAAGCATGGCTAAGTTCGACTACAACGACGACTCCGTTGTCGTGATCGTCGGTTCGGGCGCGGGCGGCGGGACGCTGGCGAACGAGTTGTGTCAGAAAGGCGTGAAAGTGGTCGTGTTGGAGGCTGGCAAGCGCCAGTCGTCGGCCACGTTCATTAACGATGAATGGAAGTCGTTCGGGCAACTCGCCTGGACCGACAAACGCACCACGTCCGGTAACTGGCGCGTCGCCAAGGACTTCCCGGAACTGCCGGCGTGGGTCTGCAAGACAGTGGGCGGCACGACCACGCACTGGGCGGGCGCGTCGCTGCGTTTTCACGACCACGAGTTCAAGGCGCGCACGATCTATGGTTCCGTCGATCAGGCGAACCTGCTCGACTGGCCGATCACACTCGCCGATCTCGAACCGTACTACGCCCGCGCCGAGAACAAGATGGGCGTCACGCACACCAACGGAATTCCAGGTCTGCCGGGCAACAACAACTTCAAGATCATGTACGACGGCGCGACCAAGGTCGGCTATAAAAGCTGCAATACCGGCCACATGGCAATCAACAGCCGCCCGCGCGCCGGGCGCGGCCGTTGCATGCAACTCGGCTTCTGCTTCCAAGGCTGCAAGTCGGGCGCAAAATGGTCGACGCTCTACACCGAGATTCCCGCCGGCGAAGCCACGGGCAGGCTGGAATTGCGTCCCGAATCGCATGTGATGCGCATCGAGACGAACGCGGCCGGCAAAGCCAGCAGCGTGGTCTACATGGACGCCGACGGCAAACAGCAGCGCCAGCGTGCACGCGTGGTGTGCGTCGCGGGGAACTCGATAGAAACACCGCGCCTGTTGCTGCTCTCCGAATCATCGAAGCACCCTGACGGTCTCGCGAACAGCTCGGGCCAGGTTGGCCGCAACTACATGCGGCACACCACCGGCTCGGTATTCGGCGTGTTCAAGGAACCCGTGCATTTTTATCGCGGCACGGTGATGGCGGGCATCGTCACGGACGAAGCCGGGTTCAATCCGAAGCGCGGTTTTGCAGGCGGTTACGAGCTGGAAACGATCTCGCTCGGCCTGCCGTTCGCGGCGGCGTTCTTCGATCCCGGTGCGTGGGGATCGGACTTTACCTACTATATGGATAACTACGCAAATACGGCGGGCATGTGGATTGTCGGCGAGGACATGCCGCATGAGTCCAACCGCGTCACGCTGAATCACGACGTGAAGGATCAGGTCGGGTTGCCGGTCGCAAACGTCCATTACGACGATCATCCGAACGACATCGCCATGCGCGATCACGCGTACAAGCAAGGCGAAGCAATCTACGCGGCAGCCGGGGCAACGAAGACGCTACGCACGCCGCCCTATCCTTCCACGCACAATCTCGGCACCTGCCGGATGAGCGCGAAAGGCAGCGACGGCGTCTGCAACAAACACGGCCAGACCTTCGATGTGCCAAACTTGTTCATCTCCGACGGCAGTCAGTTCACCACGAGCGCGGCTGAAAATCCAACGCTGACGATCGTGTCGCTGGCGATCCGGCAATCGGACTACATCGCGAACCAGATGAAACGCCGCAGCATCTAGCTTTCTCTAGCGTGCGCAGGAGCCGCCGCCCGGCGGTTCCTGCTTCTTTTTGAGGAGATATCATGTGCAGAATCTACGCTCAAACCGATCCGATTCTCTATGAATGCCGCGCGCGCTCTGTACGCATCAGCGGCGTGACAACAACTATCCGGCTGGAAAACCTGTTCTGGCAGACACTGTCCGAACTCGCCGCCGACAACGACATGACCACCAACCAGCTCATCGCGAAGTTGCATGAAGAGATCACGCAGCATCTGGGCGAAACGACGAATTTCGCGTCGTTCCTGCGCGTAACCTGTCTTCGATATCAAGGGCTAAGAGCGAATGCCTCGATGGATTTTCGCAGCCACGTGGCAGCCACGGCGACTGACAAGGTGGCAGGCTGACCGATGACAAAATGGCCAGGCAGTCTATTCAGTCTCTTACTAGCTGCATTCGCACTGACGGCGCACGCAGCGCCGGACGGTGCGGCAGCGTTATCGATCGCGCAAAAGAACAACTGTCTCGCCTGCCATGCCGTGGATTCGCAGGTTGTCGGGCCGGCGTATCGCGAGATCGCGAAGAAGTATCGCGGCGATGCCGCGGCGCCCGACAAACTCTTCGCCAAGGTCCGCAATGGCGGAGCCTTCGTTTGGGGAGAAGTCCCCATGCCGCCGAACCCGGGTATCAGCGACGCCGACCTGCATACCGTGATCGCGTGGATTCTGGCCGGCGCGCCTGATCACTGAATCCGCTTGCACCGGTGCGCTCGCTCCGGGCGCACCGCTATCCCTCATCTAGGTAAAACCCCTGATTTCGCGTGCCCTCCTCACGCACTACTCTCGCGTCACCGTTAAACAGAACGTCGTTCTGTTAGATAGAACGACACATAAGCGAGACACCCATAGGAGGGTTCCATGGCAAGCCTGCCGATCGATGCGACACACGGGTCGCCTAACTCAAGCGCCGGTGGGGGCGAAACAACGCCGGGCGTCAATGCGCGCATCGACCGGCTGCCGGCGACGCGTTCCGTCTGGATGCTCGTGTTCCTGCTGTCCATCGGCGGCTGGTTCGAATTCTACGACCTGTTTTTCACCGCGTACGTCGGTCCTGGCCTCGTTAAAAGCGGCCTCTATTCCACGACAACCGCGTCGTTCTTCGGCGTTTCGGGACTTGGCGCATTCGTGGCGGCGTCGTTCGCGGGCTTGTTTATCGGCACGTTCTTCCTCGCGGGCCTCGCCGATAAATACGGCCGCCGCACCGTCTTCACCGTCTCGCTCCTCTGGTATTCCGCGGCGACGCTGGTCATGGCGCTGCAAACCACCGCACCCGCGATCAACCTGTGGCGCCTGATTGCCGGCATTGGCGTGGGCGTGGAACTCGTGACCATCGATACCTACGTCAGCGAGCTCGTCCCCAAACACTTGCGCGGCCGCGCGTTCGCGTTCGTGCACCTGGTTCAATACACGGCGGTACCCTCGGTCGCGTTTCTCGCGTGGTGGCTCGTGCCGCAAAAGCCGTTCGGCATAGACGGGTGGCGCTGGGTTGTGATCATCGGCGCGCTGGGGGCGGTCGTGGTCTGGGCGATCCGCCGGCGCGTGCCTGAAAGTCCGCGCTGGCTCGCGCAGCAAGGCCGCACAGCGGAAGCTGAAAAGGTGTTGCAAGCGCTGGAGGCGAAGGTCGCCGCGCAGTACGGACGCGCGTTGCCGCCACCGGTCGCCGCCCTCGAACCGGCAACGACGAAAGCCGCGTTCCGCGAAATCTGGCAACCGCCGTATCGCAAACGCGCGATCACCATGCTCGTCTTCAACTTCTTCCAGGCGATCGGGTTCTACGGTTTCGCGTCCTGGGTGCCGACGCTGCTCGTCTCCAAAGGCGTCACGATCACGCACAGCTTGCTGTACTCGTTTGTCATCGCGATCTCGAATCCGTTCGGTCCGCTGCTCGGGATGGCGATTGCCGACCGGATCGAACGGAAGACGCTGATCGTGTTGTCGGCGTTCGGCATCGTTGTGTTCGGCAGCTTGTTCGCCATGCAAACATCGCCGGTCATGCTGATGATTCTCGGCGTGCTGATCACGCTCTGCGGCACGTTGCTCTCAGTCGGTTACCACGCGTATCAAACCGAGCTTTTCCCCACGCGTTTGCGGGCACGCGCCGTCGGTTTTGTTTATTCCATCTCGCGTCTTTCGGCCATGTTTTCCGGCTTCATGATCGCGTTCGCGTTGCGCCACTTCGAGGTGACCGGCGTGTTCGCTTTGATCAGCGTGTCGATGGTGATGGTGATGGGCGCGATCGGCATCTTCGGGCCGCGTACCAACAACCGCAATCTCGATGAAATTTCGCAATGACGGTTTGCATCGGCTTTTTGGCATTGAACAAGAGGGTTTGACATGACGCTTCCGTTGGCTGGCGTGCGGGTGCTGGATTTATCGAATGTGCTCGCCGGGCCGTTTTGCGCGTACCAACTCGCGCTGCTCGGCGCCGAAGTGATCAAGGTCGAGCACCCCGAAGGCGGCGATCTGGCGAGGCGTCTGGGCGCCGATAAAGAAGCGTCGGCGCGCGACATGGGTGCGTCGTTCGTGGCCGTCAATGCGGGCAAGCAGTCGATCACGCTGAACCTGAAAGACGCGCGCGGCAAAGAGATCTTGCGCTCGCTCGTGGAGACGGCGGATGTGCTGGTGGAGAACTTCCGGCCCGGCGTGATGACACGTCTGGACCTGGGCTACGACGCGTTGAGCGCGATCAATCCGAAGCTCGTTTATTGCGCGATTTCCGGCTTCGGAATGGACGGCGAGTTTTCGAAGCGCCCTGCTTACGACCAGATCATCCAGGGCATTTCAGGCGTGATGAGCGTGACAGGCGACGCCGACAGCGCGCCGCTACGCGTCGGTTATCCGGTGTCGGACACGGTCGGCGGCCTGACCGCGGCGTTCGGCATATGCGCGGCTTTAGTCGATGCCCGCGCGAGCGGTCGCGGCCGGATGCTCGATGTATCGATGCTCGAAGCCACGCTCTCGACCATGGGCTGGGTCGTATCGAACTACCTGAACGCCGGTGTCACTCCCACGCCGATGGGCAATGAAAACTTCACGGCCGCGCCGTCGGGAACGTTCAAAACGGGCGATGGTTTGCTGAACATCGCGGCGAACGAAACGAAGCAGTTCGTGAGTTTGTGCCGTCTGATCGGGAGGCCGGATCTCCCCGATGACCCGCGTTTTTCCGAGCGCAACACACGCAAGTTGAATCGCGCGGCTTTGAAGGTGGAGATCGAAGCGGCGTTGGCGACGGACAGCGCGGCGAACTGGGATGCAAAGTTCATCGATGCGGGCGTGCCAGCCGGACGCGTGATGTCGGTGCCGGAAATCCTCGCGCACCCGCATCTGGTATCGCGTGAATTCGTGCGCGAGTTCAACAGCGACGACACCGCGACAAGACAGCGCGTCACGCGCGCAGGTTTCCGTTTTTCCGACGCGGATACAGCCCCCGCCACCCCCGCGCCAACGTTATCAGCGAACACACGCGAGCATCTCTCGACGCTCGGTTTCGACGACCAACAAATCGACCATCTACGCGCCGAAGGAGTGATCTGAACATGACGCAAGCTGTTGACGCCGCCACGCTCGCCGCGGAGTACTGGAGCACGTCGATCATCGATATCCATCCGGGATCGATCAACGTTCGCGGCTTTCCGATTCAGGAGCTGATCGGTGCGGTCAGTTTCCCGCAGATGATCTGGCTAATGTTACGCGGCGAGTTGCCCGATCAAGCGCGGGCGAGTTTGTTTGAAGCGGCGCTCGTGGCGTCAGTGGATCACGGTCCGCATGCGCCGTCCATCGCCATTTCGCGCATGGCGACGAGTTGCGGTTTGCCGTTGAACGGCGCAATGGCCTCGGCCATCAATGCACTCGACGACGTCCACGGCGGCGCTGGCCAGCAAGCGGTCGAGTTATACGATTCGATCGTCGCACTCGAAGATGCAGGCGCTGCTTTGAACGATGCAGTCGCGCAAGGCGTGGATGCTTTTGTCGCCGAACGCGGTAAATATCTGCCCGGCTTCGGGCACCGGTTTCATCCTGTCGACCCGCGCGCGGTCAAGCTGCTTGCTTTAGTCGATGCAAGCGTTGAACAAGGTGCAATCAGCGGCCGATATGCTTCGGCGGCACGCGGTATCGAAGCATTGTTGAAGCAGCGTAAAAACAAGCCGGTGCCGATGAACATCGACGGTGCAACGGCCGTGATTTATGCAGAACTCGGATTTGCGCCCGAGTTGGCGCGCGGGGTGTTCTGCTTATCGCGCGCAGTCGGGATCTTGTCGCATGCGTGGGAGCAGCGCGGCCGCAACGAGCGAAATAAAGGGCCGATGCCGCGTCAGATGGCCTACAAATACACCGGCAAAGCCGAGCGTCATCTGCTCTGACTCATTTGCTCTGAATTCCGGCCGCACGCCGTTGCGCGCTACGCAACGCGCGCGCGTCGCCGCCGAGCGCATCGGTCGCGCGCGCAGCGCAATCGAATAGCGCGCCGATGTTGCGTTCCACGAATACCTGATTGATCCGTGAGCTCGGACCCGCGAGCGTCAGCACGCCGCGCAGGGTCTGGCGCACGCCGAAGACGGGCATGGAAATGCCGGCTGTCTCGCGGTCGCGCTCGCCCATCGAGACGCAATAGAAGTCGTCGCGAATGCGCTCGAAAACTTCGCCTTCGCTGCCGCCGAACGCCAGCAGCGCCAATCCGCCCGACCCGCTTTCCAAGGGCAGGACATCTCCTTCGCGTACGTGATAACGCACCGCATGCGTCGAATCCACACGATGCAAACACACACGCACCGCTTCGTCGCGAACGTAGAACGACACGCTTTCATCGCTTATTTCGGCAAGTTCGCGCATCAGCGGGACGAGGATGTCGCCGAGATTCAAGCTGCGTTGATATAACGCGCCGAGCATGAAGGTGGCCGCGCCGAGTTGGTAGCGGCCATCGTCGAGACGCAGCAGCAAGCGGTGCTGGATCAACGCGCCCGCAAGGCGAAGCAGCGTGCTTTTGTAGAGTCCGGTACGCGCCGCGAGTTCGGCGAGCGTAAGCGATGTATCGTCCGGCCTGAATGCGAACAGGATCGCGCAAGCACGGTCGATGACGGCAACGCCTTCGCTCTCTTTCGGGCCGGGTTTGATCTCGGGCGTTTGCATGAGTTAAGCGAAGCGTCTCGTCTCTTGTTGAAAGGCAAATTTTACGCGATGCCGCTCGCGTCTCATATGGTTCATATCGAAGGCTGGAAGGCCCTTTTTCTGCGGAACATACTTGATGAACGCGGGGCAATAACAAACTCGAGGGCGCCGGTGGGGCGGACAGTTAGTTGCTTTTATTGAATAAGAGCGCGCCGCACAAGGCACGCCCTCCCGCCCTCATTCCACGGTATATCTGCGTTCGAGTTCGTCGTAGAAGTCCTTGTCCACCAGCCGCTGACGCTCGGCGAAAGAAGCCACGATCTCGGGGTCTTCATCGATACGCCCCCGCTCCCTCAACACACCAAGCGCCTTGTTCATGCCCGCCACCGCGCCCTGCAACGCGGCGTTGGCATACAGCACGATCGAGAAACCCATCGCGCCAAAAACGTCGGCGTCCAGAGTCGGCGTCTTGCCGCCGATCACGATGTTGATCAGCAGCGGCCGGTCGAGCAGTTGCGGGAGTTTGCGAATCTCCGCTTCGCTCTCTACCGCCTCCACGAACAGGATGTCCGCGCCCGCCTCGGCCATGCGCTGCGCCCGTTCGATTGCGGCATCGAAACCCTGCACCGCCGCGGAATCCGTGCGGCCGATGATCATGAGATCCTGGTCCTTGCGGGCATCGGCGGCGGCCTTGATCTTGGCTTCCATGTCCTTGATGTCGATCACTTCCTTGCCCGAGAAATGCCCGCACTTCTTCGGGAAGATCTGGTCTTCGAACTGGATCGCATCGGCGCCGGCGCGCTCGAGCATCTGCACGGTGCGGTAGGTATTCACGGGATTCCCAAAGCCCGTATCCGCATCGACGATAACGGGGATTTCAACCGCGTCGCGAATCCGCGCCGTGTGCTCGCAGATCTCGTGCAGGCCGATGAACGACAAGTCGGGAATGCCCATGTACATGTTGGTCACGCCCGCGCCGGTCACATAGACGGCGCGAAAACCGTTCTCCGCCACCACGCGCGCGCTCATCGCGTTGAACGCACCGGGTACGACCAGGCCGCGCCGTTCGTCGACCATTTTCCGCAATGCGGCTTTGCTTGAGTCCATGTTTCACCTCGTCTCGTGTTGTTTCGTTTCGTTTCGTGAATGGCGCCCGTTGGAAAACCGGTGCGAATGATCGACAGAGTATCAACGCAGCGCGTCATGCACCAGCGTCGGAACCGCTGGAACATGCAGTGGGATTTGCGTGTCAATATGATTGGCCAATCTCGTGGAGAACGCGCATGGACGATCAGAACCTGCTGGCACGCACCACCAAACTTGAGATTGCATACACCGAGTCGGGACCGGCCGACGGGCGGCCCGTTATGCTCGTGCACGGCTGGCCCGACGCCGCTCGGGCCTGGACGGCCGTGGCGGCACGCCTCGCCGCAGCGGGTTTTCGTACGATCGTTCCGGATTTGCGCGGCGCCGGCAACACGCGCTTTCTCTCGCCGGACACGCCGCGCGACGGTTCCGGCGTGGCGCTCGCCCAGGACGTTATCGATCTGGCCGATGCCTTGGGAATCGATCGTTTCGATGTCGTCGGCCACGACTGGGGCGCACGCACGGCGTATACGCTGGCAGCGCTGTTTCCCGGGCGCATCAGCCGCATCGCCGGGCTCGCGCTGCAATTCCAGCCGAAAGGCGCGTTCAAATTGCCCCACTTTTCGCAGGCCCGGAAGTTCTGGTATCAGTGGTTCATGACGCTCGATGGCGGTCCCGCAGCGGTCGCCGCCAATCCCAAAGGTTTCGCGCGTTTGCAATGGGATACCTGGTCCCCGCCGGGCTGGTTCGATGAGGACGAGTTCGCCCGCACCGCCGCCGCCTTCGATAACCCCGACTGGGTGCCCATTACTCTCAACGCTTATCGGCGGCGCTGGCGTGGCGGCGAGGTATCGGATCCCGCGTATGCCGCGTTGCGGGAGAAACTGGCGACGATCGACCAGCTTTCGACGCCCACGCTGATGATTCAGGGTGGCGCCGATTTCTGCGACGAACCGGCTTCATCGGAAGGAATGGAGGGGCATTTCACCGGTGGTTATCGGCGTGTCGTGCTGGACGGTGTCGGGCACTTTCCGCCTCGGGAAGCACCCGACGCCGTGGCGGATCTGGTTATTGCGCATCTGCGTGCTGAGTAAGCGCGTCGGCGCTCGGGGCCACTTACCGTTCAAGCGTATGGCGCAGCGCGTCAATGGCGAAGACGGAGAGCTGAGCGGGTATACAGTGACAAAACGGACTCGCGGTTAACCGATTCATCCCCGGACGATCACCATGAAAAATTCAACTGTGTCCGTGACCTCCGTCGTGTTGCCGGCCCGGTCACACATAACGGAAATGTACGCGAGCCCGAACCTCGCCGACGCCTACACCATCCGCTTGCCGGACAACGCAAGCACCGATCCCGAACTGCTCGCCCGATTCATGTTCTCGCATCAGGCGGCGTGGGTTGGAAAACTCATGCGGCTACGCGATGCACTCGTTGCCGGGTTTGGCCTCAAGACGGCGAAGCGGCTGGCGGAGTCTGCCCGCTCCCAAAGTGATAAGCATCTCTACATATTTAGAATCTACGAGCGCACCGTCGACGAGATCGTTATCGGCGAGGACGACAAGCATCTCGACTTCAGGGTGTCCGTGTTTCAGGAGACGAAAGAAGATGTCGCGGGCGGTGAGCGTTATCTGACCGTATCGACGGTTGTCCGATGTCACAATCTTCTGGGGCGTACCTACATCATGCTGATCGCACCATTCCATCAAATGGTGGTTCGATCAGGCTTGCGCCGGGCTGCGCGGATTGGTTGGCCTACTGCTTCGTGAAGCGGTTTGCTTGTTAGTCCAGCGATCCATCGCGCGATCGATCAATCTGAAAAGACAATCGATGTCCCCGCAATACCGCGCCGGTCACGACCCGGCGGGGCGCTTCGGACCCCTGAACCCGCGATTCCCGGCCGCGCTTAAAGCGCTCGGATGAGTGTCGCACACGCGTCACACGCGTCACACGCAAAAAAAGCCCAACATTTAGCTGGGCAAATCCATCGGGATCGGAGCAACCCCGCTGGAGGAGGTGCTGTTCGTTTATTTGAAATGGATAGGCGCGCAGGATCGCCGCGCGCTCATAAACCCATCTTCAATACCGCCAGGGTTGCTGGCGGTTTGGCGACGCGATTAATTAATGACCGAAGTAGATCGACTTCGCGTTGTCGTTCAGCGCGGGGCTAACGACTGCGCGGGCACCGGCTGCCGACGTTCCGTCGGTCACACCGCCGAAGCCGGCAGCAGCGCCGTTTTGCGCAGCGACGCGCGCTTCAGCGGCTTGAATGTCTGCAGGATAATTCGGGTCATTGCGGCCGGGTTGATAACCCGCCTTTTCAATCTGAACCAGTTGAGCCTTCACTTCGGCGCGGGTAACAGGCGCATTCGATTGAGCGAAAGACGAGACAGCCGGTACGGCGAGGACAGCGGCAACAATAAGAGATTGAACGAGTTTCATGACCTACCTCCGAATCCTGGTTTTTGTCGCGAACAACCCTGTTCGCGTTTCAGTGATTCAAGTTTAGGTAAGTGCGCGCTTAAGATTAAGAGCAGAGTGCGCAAGGGATTATTGTCGAATTAGGTGTAAACCCTATGATGGCAGAGTACGGGGATATCGGCGAATTACAGTTGCCTGACGGTTTTGCGCGCCGTGGCCATAGGCAACGTCCTGGTCAAACGGGTCTCTTGCTCGCGCCGCTGCGTATCGGGCCGGCACGTTCTTCCATCGCGCGGCGAACCGGGTCGCGCAGACCCAGGGAAAACGCCAACTCGGCCACAATGAAGAGTGGCCCGACCGCCAGCCCGATTACATCGTCCACGAAAGCCGGTTTGCTGCCTTCGAAGTAGTGGCCGATGAACTGGATCACCCAGCCGACAAAAAACAGGCCCAGGCCCCAGGCGAGCCACAGTCCGGTCGATTGCATCGCGAGTAGCTTCCCGGCCCAAACGCTCAAGGCCAGCAAGACAGTCATCAGGATACCGAAGCGTATGTCCAGTCGAAGATAGAATGTTGCCACAGCGGCGGCGACCAGCATCGCCGGTGACAAGGTCAACGCAGTGGTCATATCAAACGACGGACGCGCCAACAGGGTGGCGACCGCGACCACGATCATCGGAATGCCGATCAGGTGCGAAACAATGTTGCGCGAGTCGCGGTGATACACCGCGTACTGTCCAAGCTGGTCAACCAGGGATTTCATGGCAGTACCCTCCTGAGAGTGGCAAACGACATCATGCCCCGAACGGCGCACCCAATTTGTCAGCTATCGGACAACCCGCCGTTCATGAATCCGACGCTGAAACCTTATCGCGAAAAACTGCGGGCCTGCCAGTGGTTCTGTGCGTTACGCGAGACCTTGCAGGAGGATCTTATCGTGTCTTGTCGCGCGAGACGAAGGGAGCCTTGGAAAGCCGGAGCGCTGGTTGCCTCCCGTAGAACGCAATAAGATTGTCAACGCCGGTCAAACTGTCCGGCGATCCGGCCTAGCGAAAGCGACGACCGCTTAACGCGCACTCGAGTTGGGCTCGATACTTCTCCGCGCGTCCAACAACTTAAAGGCGAGCATGCCTGCAAGCATCGCTGCGAGGAAAATCACGGCGGCAGTTTTCGCCGCGCCTGCCGCAACCACGGCGGGTCCAGGGCAGAATCCCGCAATCCCCCAGCCAACTCCGAAAATCGCGCTTCCCACGATCAATTGCACGTCGATTTTTTTCTTCGCGGGAAGATGCTTTGTTTGATCAAGAAGCGGCTTTCCAGCGCGTCGGCTTGCGAAAAACCCGATTGATGCAAGCGCGATCGCGCCGATCATGACGAAGGCCAGCGAAGGATCCCAATGCCCCGCGAGGTCGAGGAAGCCAAGCACTTTCGCAGGGTTCGCCATGCCGGATAGGATCAGGCCGAAACCGAAAAGCAGCCCAACCAGAAGCGAACTGATGTTTCGCATGCTAACTGCCCCACAGATGTCTGATAGCGAAGACTGTCCCGAAGCCAGCCACCATGAATGTCAACGTGGCGACACCCGAGCGGACTGAACCACGTGATATTCCGCACACGCCATGACCACTTGTACAGCCGCTTGCCGCCCGCGTGCCAAATCCAACCAGCAAGCCACCGAGAATAAGAAGCGGCGCGCGGGTCTGAACAACGATTGGAGGTAAAGGTGTTATCAAAACGTAGAGCACCGGCGCGCCAAGCAACCCTGCAACAAAGGAGACTCTCCACCCGTCACGCCATCCGCCAGCCGTCAGAAGGCCACCAAGAATCCCGCTTATTCCCGCTATACGCCCATTGAGCAGCATAAAAAGCGCAGCGGACAGACCGATCATCGCGCCACCTGCCAGTGATTTGATCGGCGTGAAATTCGCCCAGTCAACAATCATTTTTCGTAATCCTGTCTTTGTTTGCAGTTGTAGATTCACGAGCTACTTGGCGAGGATTTTCCCTTCACGGCTTGATTAACGGCAACGTCTCCGGGAACTCCCGGCGCTTATGCGTGAGCGGCCACCGCTTTCCTTTCATGACAATGTTCCAATACAAGTACGGAAGGAACGATCGTTTGAGCCACCAGTAGATCTTTCGCGGCGAACGCGGGTCCATCGGGAAACTTGGCGTGACCGCTCCGTCATAGCAAAACTCGGCAAGCATCACCTTCCCTGCGGAAGTCGTAAGCGGACAAGACGCGTAACCGTCGTATGTCATGGTTTGCCCTTGGCCGGTCAGCGCTGCCATCAGGTTCGTGGCGACCACGGGCATCTGGTTCTTGACGGCCGCCGCGGTTTTGCTGTTAGGCGTCGATGTGCAGTCGCCAATGCCAAAGATGTTCGGAAACCGCGTATGCCGCAGCGTTGCCTTGTCCACCTCGACCCAGCCACCAGCATCGGCCAGCGGGCTTTCACGAATAAACCGCGGAGCACTTTGTGGTGGCACGACGTGTAGGAGGTCAAATTCGATTGGCTGAATCGACTTGACGCCATCGGTCGTGATTTCAATGTAAGCCGTCTTCGCTGGCCCATCAACTCGCACAAGCTTTTGACCAAAGCAAGCCTTTGCCTGGTAATCGCTCATGACACGATCCAATGCTTTTGCATAGAACGGAACACCGAACATGGACGGCCCGGGCGTAAAGAAACGGATGTCGGCGGCTATCCGGTGTTTTCGAAAGTAATCGGCTGCGAGATAGAGGATTTTTTGTGGCGCACCGGCGCACTTGATTGGCATCGGGGGCTGCGTAAAGAGCGCCGTGCCGCCTTTGAATTGCTGGACACACTGCCAAGTGTAAGGCGCGAGGTCGAAGCGGTAATTGCTCGTCACGCCGTTCTTGCCAAGCGTGTCAGTCAGCCCTTCGATTGCATCCCAATCAAGTTGAATTCCAGCCGCCACGACCAGGTACTTGTAGCCGATCCTCGTGTCGCCCTCAAGAACGACCACGTTCTGATCCGGCTCAAATGCGGTTACCCGGCCGGGAATAAATTCGACTCCATGCGGTAAGCACTCACGCATCGGACGCCGCGTTTTTGCGCTGTCGTATTGGCCACCACCGACCAATGTCCAGGCCGGCTGGTAATAGTGGAATTCCGACGGATCAATGACCGCAATGTCGAGCGTCGGACTCATGCGTTTGAGGCGCGCAGCGACACTTGTCCCGCCTGCGCCCGCACCCACGATCACCACGCTAAACGATGTTCGAATGCCCGCGTTCATAGCCACGACTCCTTCCTCCCGTTGACTTTCCATGGTTTCAATACTATATTCTATACAGATATAAGCTTATACGAAAAAGTAATATAGCGTTTTTTCTGAGGTTATAAGGCGATGCTTTTCCGGCAACTTTTCGATGCCATGTCGAGCACGTACACTTACGTGCTCGCCTCTCGAGCAGGCGGGGAGGCAGTCATCATTGATCCCGTCAAAGACCAGCTCGAGCAATATCTCAAGCTGATCGAGCAGTTGGATCTGCGACTGGTTCACGCTATCGACACCCACACTCACGCCGATCACATTACAGCGCTCGGCGACCTGCGAGACACCACGCACTGCACGACGATCATGGGGGAATTGTCGCAGNCGGATTGCGTGTCGCAGCATGTGCGTGAGGACGAGATCGTCCGTGTCGACGGAATCGAATTGCGNGCTCTCTACACGCCTGGCCACACCAACGAGTCGTTTAGCTTTGTCCTGAACCCTTCGGCACCGAAGGCCGTTTTCACCGGCGATGTACTGCTCATTCGCGGCAGCGGGCGCACAGACTTTCAGGGAGGAGACCCGCATCGGTCGTGGGATTCGATCGTCAACAAGCTGTTCAAGCTGCCCGACGCAACAACGCTCTATCCCGCTCACGATTACAAGGGGTGGACCGCGTCAAGCATTGGCGAGGAGAAGCATTTCAATCCGAGGCTGGCGGGGAAAACAGAGAGCGAGTACGTGGAGATCATGAGGGGCTTGAACCTTCCGAACCCGAAGATGATGGATGTCGCCATACCCGCGAACCTGGCGTGTGGTCAGCCCTCTACGCTGGCAAAGCGCCAAGGCTGATCCATGATCCTTGCCTCCACCCCAATGACGCAAGGTATCGCCGCGGCGCTATGCGGCGGTTTCGTGAGCTTCTCGCTTGGCCTCGTCGGCGGAGGCGGTTCGATTCTCGCCGTGCCGCTGATCCTTTACGTAGTCGGCGTTCACAACCCGCACATCGCGATCGGGACCGCGGCGTTAGCGGTCGCAGCAAGCGCCTACATCAATATGATTCCGCACGCGCGAGCCGGGCATGTCCGGTGGGGGCCGGCCTTCGCGTTCGCGGCGAGCGGCGTGCTTGGCGCAACGCTGGGTTCGACCGTTGGCAAGCTCGTCGATGGTCAAAAGCTTTTGACCTATTTTGCGTTCCTGATGTGCTTTGTCGCTTTCCTCATGCTCCGGCCGCGCCCTGCAGCAACCACGATTGCTGCCGCCTACCCGACGCCTTATCCTCGTCTATGTGGAACGGGACTGGGCGCAGGAAGCTTGTCGGGATTCTTTGGGATCGGCGGAGGCTTTCTGGTAGTCCCAGGCCTGATGTTCGCCGGTCGAATGCAGATCGTTGATGCGATCGGAACCTCTTTATTCGCCGTTGGTTCGTTTGGATTGACGACAGCGATCAACTATTCACTTTCGGGCCAGGTCGATTGGCTTGTTGCGGCGGAATTTGTCGGCGGCGGCGTTGTTGGCGGCCTCTTGGGTACTCGTGCTGCAAGTCGTCTCGCACGCAAGCGTGGCGCGCTGAATCTCGTTTTCTCCGCAATGATCATCTCGGTCGCGGCCTATATGCTCTATCACGCCTGGCAAGCATAATGAATCTCGACCATTTCCGTCTAAGGACCTGCTAACAAGTCATGACGCAAGAACACTCCATTGCCGGAATTCCGGTCATAGAGCAATTTGGTAAGGCGCATCGGATCGAGGGTGCGGTTCATGTTCCGGACGCGTGCGCGACATACCAGATCGTTTTCTCGGTGAGCGCTCCAGGCAAGAAGCCCGAGGCACCCCATGCGGGTCTGGAGCGCGTAGCGCGAACAGTGAATTTGTACAGCATGTCCGGAGTAACGCCCGATCGACTTCGATGTGTCGCCGTTATCCACGGGGAAGCAACAGCCAGTGTTTTACACGACGCGCAATACCAGGCCTGCAACGGAACACCCAACCCCAATGCGCGTCTCATTGCTGCACTGCAGGCCGTAGGCGTTGAAGTATCGGTTTGCGCGCAGGCACTGATCGCCAATGGCTTTACGCAGGACGGACTTCTTCCCGGTGTTACGCGCTCGCTCTCAGCGCTCACGACCATCACCGTTTTGCAACACGACGGGTATAGCTTGATGCCGCTTTAGACGGCAAGAAGCATGGAGGTTGCAATGAATATGGGACCAGTCGCGTTACCCCTGCGCCCACTGATTTCGCTTACCTGCGATCTGTAAATCCCTGGTAGTCGCCGTATGCCGCCTCCGGGCAATTCGTTGATTTCCAGAAGTGTAAAGAAGGTGCGGCGATCTTCTCGAAGCGGGGTTTGAAAGCCGCCCCCTGGTGCGCACAAATCTAACCGGGTTGATCCGTCAACCTGCTTTGAACCATCACTCGGAGACAGTGAAATGACTGAAAAGATGGCTCGGCGCGGCGCGTTGAAGACGTTCGGCCTCGCAGCCGGCACGGCGATCTTGAGCGCGACAGGTCAGTCACGAGCAATCGCGGCGGAAGCTGTCTCGTTGTTACCCTCCGGCGCACCCAATCTGGCTCAACTCACGCAGCGCTTGGCGCAAGCTCCCAGGCGCCGTGATTTTAAAACCGTCCCGATGATACTCGAGCGTCCAGACCAATGGGACCACGGGGCATTGTCCGAGGTGATCGGATACCGCGGCGGGGAACGACAGGTGTGGGATAACACGGAGATTGGTGGTCCGTGGCTCAACCTGATGCGCAACTCTCTGAATGCGCAGATCTGGTCGTTCAAACATCCCGAATTCCTGGTCGTTTCGGCGACCCACGGGTCGGCCCATCTCGCCTTGTTCCAGCAAGCGATGTGGGACAAGTTCACGGCCAACACATTGCTCGACGACAAATCGGCCAGTTCACAGGACGCAACGAATCACGAAAGCGCCGAGGGAGCATTTTCATCGCACGACAACAGCATCCCTGCGTTGCAACGAAGGGGGGTCGTCTTTCTGTCGTGTCATAACGCGATTTGGGAACTGGCCGACAGGCTGATCAGCGCAAACGTGAATCCCGACAAGCTTTCCCTGGATGCACTCGCGGCGGAGCTCACGAACCACGTTATTCCCAGCGCGATCATTACGCCCGGCGCAGTGGGAACCTTGCCTGAACTCCAGCAAGTCGGCTTTCACTACACAAAGTGAAAAAGATCATGGCGACGCTCAACAGGAGATGATATGAGCGGTGCAATTGGAAAGGTACCATCAAGATCCACGTTCGCCATGTGTGTTGTCACGATTGCCTTGGGCATGACAGCGACCGCTCGTGCTGACGATATGATGGTCGGGAAAACGATCGCCACACAGGGAACCGCGAAGGGTGTCGCAGCGTGCATCAGTTGCCACGGTGCGAAGGGCGAAGGCAATGCTGCGGCCGGCTTTCCCCGGCTAGCCGGTGTCAACGCTTCCTATCTTTCCGGACAGTTATCGGCGTTCGCCAATGGAGAACGCCAGAGCACCATCATGCAGCCGTTCGCCAAGCTGTTGTCGGCGAATGGGCGCAGTGCCGTCGCGCTTTACTTCAGCTCTCTGCCGCCGCCTGCGGGAATAAAGACCAACGACAGTGCTGCGATCAAACCCTCGGACACTGGTGCGTGGATCGCCACCCGCGGGCGATGGGA
>JGI12635J15846_10001815_pt1 | contig 18577 bp, 15 predicted proteins | sample BlaSpr_A8_OM2_M2_FD_15846 | JGI IMG/M metagenome (IMG submission 15846) | reverse complement strand
CCAGATCGATGGCGAGGTCGGAAGAAAATAAACTAAACACCGACCTCAGGTTGTAGCCGTTCTTATTCATCCCCTTGCCCCCCGCGGAGAAATCCTCTCCGCCGTCCAGCCGACAATGTGCTGTGCAATTGCTTCACGGTCTAGATGTGCCGCCGTGCGGTCACCTAGACCATTGTCTCCGGACTTGGCGACCAGCGCAAAGTCGCGCGTGCGTCTTTTTTCTTCCGTGATCGAAAAACGATCAACGTTTGAAACTTTTATTTTGGCACAACGATCGTCACCTTCTGTTGGGCCGTGCCTCCACGGCGATTTTCTCCAATGATGACGATGGTGTGCTGACCTGGTTCAAGCGGCTCGGTAAAGTGCCGGAAAGTCCCGTCCGCTGCGATTATCGGCACCGGCTGGCCGTTTACGATCAGCGCCGCGCCCGGTTCCGTCCGGCCGATGATTTCCGCCACTCGNCCATGAATCTGCGTGCCGGTAATCTCCAGAAGCATCTCCTGGGTTTTTCCTTGCGCGACGAGCGTAAAGCGGAACGTTTCGCTGACTTCGCTGTTTTCCTTCTTTGCATTCGTCGCTGTCACGTTCCAGAAGTAATCTCCCGCATCAAGACCCGAGATATCCGCCGAAGTTGCTCCAATCGCCTTGGCTTCCTTCACGGTTCTCGTAAACATCGCCGTTGTGCTGATCCGCAACGCGTAGGAAACTGCCTGGGGCACAGGCTTCCATTCAAAATGGATCGAAGCCGCTTTTGGATTTTCCACGATCAAGGGCTCGAAGTTGCGCGGCGAACTCAGGTCCGGAGGCGCCAGCACGTCGGACTTCGTAATCGGCCCGCCCGTTGGAAAACTCGCCTTCTGATACGCGCCGATCTCCACTTTTTCCTGGCCGCGCTGCACTTCCGCGCTTCCGCTGGAGACCACGATCTCGTTTTCCTTATGCTCCGGGTCGGCCTTCATGGCCGCGCTGCTGTTCGAATGCAGTTGCGTCATGGAGTCGTCCATGCTGACCGCAGCCTTCGAATCCGGCGACGAATAATTTGGCGTCTTAAGGTCCACTTGCCCGATGTTGATGCGCACTCCCGAACTGGAGGGCTGCTCGCGCCCCATCGAATTTTCTTCCACGGTGATGAATGTTCCAGATTTCACCGTGTATGTCGTATTGTCGGCAAAGGTGATGCGCGCCGCGCCGTCCGCCGAAGTCTGGATCTGATCGCCTTTGTCCAGCGTGGTGTGGAAATCGGCGTCCACCCACTGCACGGAATTGACTTTCTTCACTTGCACTTTGCCGTCAAGGTTTACGAACTTCGCCTGCGTCTGCGAGATCGGCAAGGCGTCGCCGTCCCCGTTCCCAATCGATTTGTTAAACTTGTCGTACGCAGCCGTGTACAAATTCGGATTGATGAGATATATCGCCGCGAAGACAATCGCCGCAAGCAGCAAGGCGTAGACGGCCACGGTCTTATACGTCACCGTATGCCAATACACTTCCACGCGCTTTATCTTCGGGTGGTTCGGGTCGTGTGGTGTCGGTGTACTCACGGGTCTTCGCGCAACAATGCCGCCAATCTTCGAATCTAGCACAGTAATTAGAACGCGGACGCCCGCTGCACCTTGCGGTGGTTAAACAGCAAATAGCGGTTGCGCCTACTAGACGTTAGGGCAGGGGGCTTTGCCCGAAAGGACAGTCGTGGTTTTTCCGGGCCCGCTTATCGCTTTTTCTTGTTTTCTGAGTTCGCTCTCAGGCGGATCTCGCTCGAAGGAAGGCCAGCGTCAACGGCCACGCGAGGAGCGCCGCCGCCGGGCTGTAGCTGGCACGCGCATCGCAGAAAAAAGCGTGGTCGGCGTTCGAAATCTCGACATTGACAAAGTTTTTTCCCGCCGCTCGCAGCGCATCGCTGACGGCGCGGACATGCTCTGGCGGAATGTGCTTGTCGCGCCCGCCCCAGAAAAGCAACAGAGGCGCCTGAATCCCGCTCGCCCGGCCCAACAGTCCTGGATTGCTTGCATTCGGGGCAATCCCGCCGCCGTAGTAAGAAATTGCTCCGGCCAGCGGCAAAGTGAGCGCCGCAAGAAACGCCGCCCGTCCGCCCATGCAATAGCCAATCGCGAAAATCGGTATCTCCGCTCCAATACTTCCGCGCAGCCAGTCGAACGCAGCCCGATGGTCGGCCGCCATCGACGCGTCATTCAGCGCTTTCATGTGCGGCACCGTACTCGGAAAATCGTCGTAGCGTCCGTCGAATCCCGCGCCGGTGCGATGAAAAAGCTCCGGCGCCACCGCCACGAATCCCTCTCGCGCAAAGCGCCCGGCAATGTCGCGAATGTGCGCGTTCACGCCGAACGCTTCCTGGAAAACCAGCAACCCAGGGTACGCGCCTTCTTGTTTTGGCCGCGCCACCCATGCGCGCATGGTGGTGCCGTCATTCACGCTCAGTTGCACATACGCGCCGCTGATTTCCATGTTCGCTCCTGTGCTGCCCGGAAGGCTCGTCACGTGTCCTCGTCACGTGTCTTTGTTCAGTGGCGGAGGAAGTAGCTGTGCTTGTCGAGATTCGCCGCGACGGCCACATCGAAAAACCCCACCATCATCTCATCGTACGTCTGCTCTCCCCAGCGCACGGCCGCTTCCGGGTCTGGGTTATGCGGATTGCCGCGCGAATTATCGTACCAAGCGACCGCCTGCAGCTCCGTCCCCGCTTTCAACAAACGCGGTTCCGCGAGCCGATAACTCATCTGCCAGTGAAAATGATAATGGACATCCAGCAGCGGTTCCATTTCCTGTTCCCGTCTCGCGCCAGGGTTCTTTTCTCTGTGAACAATGTTGTACTCAAACCGTTTTCCGCGCAGGTGCATGTGCGGAAAAAAACTCAGCAGCGTCGCGTCGTTCGGTAAAGTGCCGCGTGCTTCCACGCGATAATCCGGCGCGCCCGGTGGAATCACAAAGTGATCGTTCGTGAGCTGCAGCGTAAGCACGCGCTGCGCGGGAGCATGCTTCGCAAAAATCAACCCCACGCTGGTTTGGTCGCTGCCCGCGCGCCCATTGGTCGTATAGTGCATCTGAAAAACAAGGTCGGAGCCCGCGGGAATAAATTTTGCCATGCCGTCCGGCCAATTGTCCGGCGAACTCCCTGGTGCATAAACAAGCAGCACGTCGCTGTCCGTCCAATGCGCCCCGCGCCGGTCATCGGGATCCGTCAGCGTCGAAGCCGTGAAGGGCACTCCGACCGGCGCGTGCCGCATCCACTTCGATTCCGGCGGCCGCACATAAACGACAGCATGATGCACGTTCGCGCGAAGCGACGGCAAAACTTCCACCGCCTTCACCCACCGACCCTCGTTGAATCCCGTTGCCACAATTTCGTAAGTGTATTCAATGTCGCCGCCAGCTGGAAGCGGCACGCCCTTCTGCATTTTCAAAGCCAAATCCGGCTGCGCAATGCTCCAGCTCTCCGCCCAAGGAACTGGCGCAGGAGCGTCGTTCGTGTCGCCCGAAGGCGCTCCGGAATCTGCCCAAGCCGCAAGCGCAGCAATTTGTCCGGCGGAAAGCGAAGGGTCGTTCGAAAAGTGTCCAATACGAGGATCGGCAAACCACGGCGGCATGGACTTATTCTGTGTTGCCAGCTTGATGGCCTTGGCATATAGACGCGTTTGCTCGTAAGTCTCGAATCGCGCAGGCGCGATGCCCTCGGCACGATGACAAATCTGGCAGCGTTCCTGCAGAATCGGCAGCACATCGCGATAAAACGTAGCAGTACTCGGAGTAGAGTGCTTTTGCTCGGCGTCTTGCACCGACTCCACTCGCGCTCCGTGACCGACCGCGCCCATCAAAACCAGAGCAAGCGCCGGAACAAGTAGCCCAATCTCTTTTCGAAAGTCGTGCAGTCTTGTCATCGCTAAGGTTTGATGATACGCGCGTTACCGCGGTTTCCCACGGACCGGCCCGCGGAGGATCGTTGGTTTCTGAATTGCCGGCCTGTCGCCAAGGACTTCGTCTCTTACTTCCCACAAATCCCCTTTCTTGAGCGCAGCCAACTTTTCTAACTAGCGTGAATGTGGCACCTCGTGCCTCAGCAAAAACTCGAATGCTATTTATTTGATCTTTCTGTCGAAATCCTCACGACTTCTTAATGGCCTCAGTGTCAGTTTCCTTCAGCGGCTCGTAAGATTTGGCGATCAGGTATTGGCGCTCTTCCTGCAACGGACTGAGTTCCAGCGCCCGCCTATACGTCGCCCCCATCGCCGGTTGCTTCAGCGTCCTCGCTGATTCTGAACCGGCTCCGGTCTGACGAAGCTGACATTCGAAGTGTGCCTACGCTAGGGGTGTGCCATGACTCAATATTTTGCATTACACGCGAAACTCCGCGGAGCCCTCTTTGCCTTTATTTTCTTTTGCTCCGTGATTCCAAGTCGATGTCAGTCCACTTTCGGCGACATCATCGGGGTAGTCAAAGATCCCGGTCAGGGTTTGGTTGGCGGCGCGGAAGTCACGCTCGCCAGTGTCGAAGAAAAGGGCGAGCACTCCGCCACGACCGATACCGTTGGCGCCTTCCACTTCGTCAATCTCAAGCCCGGCCATTACAATCTCCTCGTCAAGGCCACCGGCTTCGCAGACTACAAAGTTGCTTCTCTTCAACTCGATGCGCGCCAAAGTCTTCGCCTCGACGTGGCCCTGAAACTTGCCACCTCCGCGCAAACCATTGAAGTGAACGGCGAAGGGGGGCCGGTCATCAACACCGAAAACGGCACCATCGGGGACACCAAGGATTTCAAGCAGATTACTAGTCTCCCTGTGAACTATCGCGGTGCCACCACCAGTCCGCTGGCCATGCTCGCTACCGTTCCCGGCGCGCAGCAAGACGCCAATGGCAACGTGTCCGTGGGCGGCGGGCTGCCCTCTCAAGTCCAGTATTCCGTCGACGGCTCTTCCACCGTGAACATTCGGCAGAACGGGGCTCTTGGCAACATGAATCCGTCCTCCGAACTCATNAGCGAATTCAAGGTCACGCAGTTCAACAACAACGCCGAATTCTCCCAACTCGGCGACGTTACCATCTCGACCAAAAGTGGCGGCGATCAATTTCACGGCAGCGCCTTTGAATATTTCCAGAATGACGCCTTCGATGCCGAAGTGTGGAACTCCGGCGACAAGCCGCACAAGGCCTACAACACGTTTGGCGGCAGCCTGGGCGGTCCTCTTGCGCTTCCCAAGCTAAACCATGGCAAAGCCAAAACTTTCTTTTTCGCGGACTTCGAAGGCAATCGCCGCCGCTTTTCTACTCCGCTCTTTCTTTTTGTTCCCACCAACGCCATGCGTCAGGGCGACTTCTCGGCACTTTCGACTCCGCTCATGGATCCCTTTACCGGCAAACCCTACCCCGGAAACAAAATCCCCAGCGGCAGCCAGTGCGCGAACGCGCAGGACTGTATCAGTCCCGTCGCCACGAGCCTGCTCAAGAACTATCTCCCGGCACCCAATATCAATGTTAGTGCTGCCAATTTCGGCTCGCAGGCGAACTATCTGCAACAAACTCCTACCCCCAGCAACACCAATGGTTTCGATATGCGGTTTGATCGCACTATCAATTCCAAACAATCCATGTTCGTCCGCTGGAGTTGGAAGCATCTCAGCGCGCAATCTCTCACCGACACTGCATTGGGCACGGTCAACGATTTCTTGCCGCCCGATCGAGACACCGAGCACAACAACAACCTCATCGTTTCGCACAACTACCTCATCACCAATAATCTCGTGAACGAGGCGCGCTTCGGCCTTTCGTTCTGGCAGTTCCAGGTTAAATTTCCGATTCAAGGCTCCGCGGCAATCTCCACTCTCGGCCTGGCGGGGCTCGACCTCAGCGATCATCCCACCGCTGGCGCTTTTCCTATCTTCAATTTCAGCGATGATCCCGGTAACTATTCGCCTATCGGCCGCGACAAAGACGGGGTCACCAAATCGCAGACCGTCCAATTCGCCGATAACCTTACCTGGATCAAGGGCGGCCACACCCTGAAGTTCGGCGCCGACGTCCGCCGTGTCCGCTACCAGGACCTCGAAAGTTTCGGTGGGGCTGACGATTTTGGCGCATTCACGTTTGACCAGGGCATTTTCACGGGCAATGCCTTCGCCAATCTGCTTCTTGGCTTGCCCACGAAAACTTATGTCGCGCAATCCGGGCCCGACGTCCATGCCCACACCACGCAAACCGGTGTCTACGGACAAGACGAATTCCGCCTCAGCGATCGCCTTACGCTAAGCTTTGGTCTCCGCTGGCAAGCGCTTCCCGCCTTCGTCAGCGATCTCGGCAATCTCACGGCCTTCGACGTGCGCAACGGCGGCGTTATCATTCCCGTAGGGAACATACCTCGCCCGGGCTTCCTCGCCTCGATCAACAGTTGCAATCCCGCCGACCCCAGCAATTCTGTCGATCCTTGCGGCATGCCCACTCCTGCCGACGTTGCGCTTGGGTGCGTCCCCGTCCTGGGATCCGGCCCCAACATGCCCTGCGCTCCCATTGAATATGCCAACAAGGTTGGGCTCGGCCCCGGTCTCCGTCAGTTCTACGGAAAAAACTTCCAGCCGCGTCTGGGCTTCGCTTATCGTCCCTTTGGCAACAACAAGACCGTCATCCGCGGAGGGTTCGGCATCTTTACCATGACGAATCTAGGCCAGCTTTCCTTCAACACCACTAACATTGACGTCTCCGTGGTACGCACTACGGCCAATTCCTTCGCCAACGGCCAGCCCGCGTATCAATTTCCCAGCGCCCGCACACAAGATGCGCCCGCCGCCATCGCCGGCACCGGCGACTTCTACCAGAACACCCTCACTGATTACCGCGACCCGCAATCCGCTCAGTGGAATCTAACTATCGAGCGCGAACTCGCCAGCAATATCACTCTTCGTGAAAGCTACTTGGGCATGAGCTCCTATCGGATGAGCCAGACTGTCGATCTCAACCAGGTCGAGCCCAGTGCCACGTCTCCCAATCCCAACCCGAGGCCTTACTCCAACTGGGGTCGCATTCTCTCCACCACCAACTCCGGCCACGTGAATTACAACGGCCTGCAATCCGAACTCAACCTGCGCGCGCGCAGCGGGCTGACGTTCCAGGCCAGCCACGTGTGGGCCAAGAGCCTTGGCAATATTGGTGGTGATTTGCCCACCACCTTCAATCCCGAAATCATTTACGGCACGCCAGTCGCCAACCGTTTCGATCTAGCCGCCAACCACGGCAATATGGCCGACACGCGGCGCAATCGCTTCCTGCTTTCTGCCGTTTACGATGTCCCCGTTGGCCAGAATCGCAAATTCTTTTCGCACATGAACCGCTTCGCGGATCTCGCTTTGGGCGGTTGGTCCTTGAGCACCGTCAGCCTCTGGGAAACTGGTCCCTATCTCACGCCCATCACTAGTTCCAGTTACGATCCTGGCAATCTCAATCTTTCCTATCGCGGAGCGTTTCAGCGTCCCGATTGCATCGGCAACGGCAACATGGCCGCCAACGGGAGCCTGTTCAACATCACGGCCTTCAATCCCATTCCTTCCGGTCCGGTAGGGAATTGCGGCGTCGGCATTCTCCTTGGTCCCGGCACATCCACCATCGCCGCCGGCCTCGCCAAAAATTTCCATCTTACCGAACGCTTCCGGTTGCGCTTCGAAGCCACCTTCACCAACCTGATGAACCACCCCAACTTTGCGCCGCCGCCGGCCAACGTCACCGCATCCTCCTTCGGTGTGGTGCAAAACGTACAGACAGCCGAAAACAGCGGCAATCGCACCGGCCAACTTTCTCTGCGCCTTGATTTCTGAGGCGATCTGCTTAGGGGCTGATGCTCTACTCGGAGATGTGAAAGGAGCGACACCGGCCAGAAGTCTGGTTCTGGGAAGTTGGAAGCCCCGCTCGGAGATTGCACCGTTGAGGACGGATGACCGCGCACTCGGAAACTAACCCACTCCCCGCCCACGATTCCATTTGAGGCCTAAGCCTCCAATCTCCTATAATGGTGTGTTTGCTTAGGACTTGGGGGATTCAGCGGATGGCTGGCAGCTCAGATAATACGCAAAAACTGTTTTCGCGCATCTTGCTCGGTGTGGTCGTGCTGGCGTTGTCCGGTGGCATGCTGCTCTACCTCGTGCCAACGGGTCCGGGTGACACCCGGGCGTCCTCCGATGCCGTGGCTAAGGTTGGCGATCAGACCATCACCCTTGCCGAAATTCGCCAGCAGCTCAACCAGATCAAGCAGCGCAATCAAGTGCCGCCCATGCTGGAGCCCTATTACGTGCAGCAGATTCTGCGGCAACTCCTCCTTCAGAAAGAAATGGAGTATGAGGCCACCCAGCTCGGCATCCGCGTTTCCAACGATGAGATTGCCGACCGCATCAAGCTAATCTTGCCGGCCGCCTTCAACGGCGGAACGCCTATCGCTCCGGACCAGTACGCTGCCTTGGTGCAATCCCGCACGCAAATGACGGTATCCGAGTTTGAAGAGACTGTCCGCTTGGGCATGCTCCAGGAAAAGTTCCAGAAGCTCGTCACCGACGGCATCAGCGCCGGCCCTGCAGAGCTCCAGGAAGAATTCGTCTACCGCAACGAAAAGGTGAAACTGGATTACGCCTACATCAAGCCGGAAGATCTGCAGGCAAAAATCACCCTAAGTGACGCGGAGATCAGTGCCGCCTACGAGAAAAACAAAGCCAAATATCAAGTGCCGGAAAAGCGCGTGGTCCGCTACGCCATCGTGGACGTGAACCAGGTTCGCCAAGGGATGCAAATCTCCGACGATCAGTTGAAGGCCCAATACCAGAAAGACATCCAACAATACCAAGTGCCCAATCGCGTCCACGTCGAGCACATCCTGCTCATGACCGTTGGCGCCGGCAAGACTGACGCCGAGGTCGAAGAGATCAGGAAGAAAGCCCAGGACATTCTGAATCAGGCCAAGAAGGGCTCAAATTTCGAAGATCTCGCGAAGAAGTACTCCGAAGATCCCGGCACGAAAGACAAAGGCGGAGACCTCGGCTGGATCATCCAGGGCCAAACCGTCGCGGAATTCGAAAAAGCCGCGTTTTCCCTCCCCAAAGGCAGCATTTCGGACTTGGTTAAGACCCAGTATGGCTTCCACATCCTCAAAATCATCGACAAAGAGTCGGCGCACACCAAGCCGTTCGAAGAGGTAAAAGAAACCATTCGCGTCCCCCTACTCAATACCGAGGCAGATAAGCAGGCCAGCGACATCGCAGACAAGTTGTCACAAGCCATTCGCCAGTCCAACAAAGTCTCTCTCGACGACCTCGCCAAGCAATATCACCTCACCGTTGGCGAGACCCGTCCGGTCGCGGCAACCGATCCATTGCTCGAATTGGGGAGCTCCACGGACGTAAAAGTGAATGATTCAATCTTCCGGCTCCGCCAGGGCGAATTGAGCTTGCCCCTGCACACCGATCGCGGCTATCTGATCCTCTCCCTCAAACAGATTCTTTCCGCCCACCAAGGCACTCTTGAAGATGTGCGGGACAAAGTGATCGCCGAACTGAAACAGGAAAAAGCATCCGCGGAAGCCCACGCCAAGGCGGAGGAGCTGACCAAGCGGGCAAAAGCCGGAGAAAAGTTTGACGCTGCCGCCAAAGCCCTCGGCCTGGAAGCCAAAACGAGCGACGAATTTGCTCGTGCCGGTTCTATCTCCAACGTTGCCAGCGGAAAACAGCTTGCTCCTGCGTTCCAGTTGAAGCCCGGCGATGTCGGGCCCCCGCTAAACCTCGGCAGCAACTGGCTGGTCTACAAAGTCATGGACAAACAAGAGCCCAAGCCCGAGGATTTTGAGAAACAAAAGAAGGAAATCACCGAGCAAGTGCTGCAAAATAAGCGCTCGCTCGCCTTTGAGGCCTTCCGAACAGCTCTCGAAGACCGCCTCAAGAAAGATGGCAAACTTCACTTGATGCCCGAAAAACTAAAGGGCTTCGGCGACGTTGGCTAGTCTAAGTAGCTGATAATAAATGCTTTAGGAATTATTTGCAGCGTGCTTGTCTTTCTCCGCGCACCCCAGTAGCCTATGGTGTCTCAAATTAGCCGATTTCAATAGGGTTCTGCGCTCGTTCGAATCATTGAACAGGTCGGAAGCCAGCCCAAATCGGCACACAATCCCCCATGGCCCCCCAGCGCCAAGACCTCAGGACCCTATGACTACGAAGAAGACTGCGTCTCGCACTCCCTCCGTTCGCAACGACTACCGCTGCAGCATGGAAAGAAATCAGTCCGGCAAGTATTGCGTTCGAATTCAGGTCTTCTACCCGCGCCACGCCTGGAATCTGGGCGTCTTCTTTCTCGCGTCATCTTTTGACCGCGCTATGAAAAAGCTTGAGGAGTCTCTCGACTTCCTCCAGCGCCATGAGGAGAAACTCTGGTTCTGGGGCGTCGACCGCGCGGAAGATATGGGTTTCTCGGCCGAGTTTCTCCGCGAGGGCGGCCTCAAGCTGGATCTCCGCACCGAGTTTCCCCGCCGAGCCGCCAATCTTTCGCTTGCCCCCGAACGCGAAGTCCCGGCATTCGTGCTCGGCCCTGTCCGCCGCGGACTAGCCGAATCGATCGAATCCACGCGTAGCGCAGTCGCCGGCGACTGACGGCCTCAGTCTGACCGCCGGAGACAAATCGCCCAAGAGCTGTCGCGTTCGAACACCCCTTTGGACTGAATCTCACTGTCCGTTTGGCCAGCGAATCTGACCCTCTTCCATATTGACTTCACCCGCTTTCTTCGCCATCATGCCGGAATTCCAGCGAGCCTGCGTTCCAGCGGGCGCGCATTGCAGTGAGAAGCAAAACCCAGTGAGAAACAAAACGATAAGACACGACACGAAGAAGCTGTCTCTTACTCTGTTCCTGGCTTCTACGCTCGTCGTGACCATACTGGCTTTCAGTATCTCGGCGATGCATGCCCAATCTCCGCAATCAGGCAGCTCGGACAAACCGCCCGCAGCTGCGACTCCCGCTGCTGCGCCAAGCACCGCAAAACCAGCTTCCACTTCTTCTCCTTCCGCAACTCCGACATCAACCACGCCAGCGTCTTCCGGTTCCGCGAAGCAACCGACGTCGCAGACGAAGAACGCGGGAATGGTGTGGGTCAACACAGAATCTGGCGTGTACCACAAGCAGGGAACACGCTGGTATGGCAAGACGAAGAAAGGGAAATACATGCTGGAAGCAGATGCCGTCAAGGCGGGATATAAACCTGCGAAGTGAAGAGCGGCACGCTGGAAAAATCGAAGCAAAAAAAGCAAATGGATTTTGTTGAGACAAAAAAAGGAGAGTGCGAAATGAAGAAACAATTGAGCAGGATGATTTTAGCGGCTCTGATTTTGATTTTGGGCGTGAGCATGGCGTATTCGCTTCCACAGACTCCGGCACCACCGAGCAAACCCACTGCGACGCAAGCTGCGTCGAAAACGGCGACTAAAGCCAGCGATTTGGTGGACATCAACAGCGCTACGAAAGATCAGTTGAAAGCGCTGCCGGGCATCGGCGATGCGTACTCGCAGAAGATCATCGACGGGCGTCCGTACAAGATGAAAACCGATCTAGTCAACAAAAAGATCATCCCTGCAGCGACATATGCCAAGATCAAGGCTCTCGTCATCGCAAAACAACCCAAGTAGCTGGGCCCAGCAACCCAAGTAGCCAAACAGCGCGACTGGCTTGAACGTAGCAGTCGAAACCGCAAACTCTCACGACCCAAGCTCTTTGCAGCTTGTTCGCTCGAAATTCCAGCAGACCGCAGATTTCTACTCCCGTTAAAAGCCCGGCAGTTTTTGCTGCTGGGCTGTTTTTCTTTGCGCGTTACTTTTTCACGTTACTTTTTCACGTTACTTCTCGCGGAGGATTACTTCGCCTTGGCCAACCAATTGATCGTTGAGCCAGAGGCGGTATTTATAGGTGGCGCCCTTGAGGCCGACGCGGGGCGGGCCGCTCAGTAGTCGCATGCCTGCCGGGGCTTGAAAAATATTGGAAGAAAAGGGGCAGCGGTTGACGTCGAATTCGACGCGAAGATTGCCGGCGTCGGAGATCCAGGAGATTTGATCTCCGGGGTCGAGAACGACGACTTGGGGAATGAGTCCAACGAGTACGGGGCGCTCTGCCATTTTTCCTCTGCTCCTGCTCCTTGCTTACTGCGTGCAGCTCGGTGCTTGCCGCTTCGTCCACGCCGAGACGATCTTTCCGCATCCGGCGAAGGGAGATTCTTCGCTCCGCTCGGAATGACGAGAATGGAAGGGGGCGTGAAACTGTAAAGTTCTCCTGCAAACGGACGATAGCACATCTGAGAAAAGAGTTCTTCTGGCGAAGCGTTTGTTGCTGCGCGATTGCGAAACAAAAGAACTTCGTGTGCAATACTGTACATCACTAAAACCTGTCCTTTGGTACGTCTTGAATAGCGCATGACGCAGCCTCAGACTGAAGGTGGTGAGCCGCGCTGCCATCCTTCTTTAGCCCCGGCAGGGTTTCGCGCTCGTAGAAAAGAATTGCATGAGCGTCCGCCGGACGCGGAGGAAGTCCCTGAATGGCTTCACGCGCTTTATCGATACCTTTGCCCAATGGGTCCCGCATTTCACTTGTTTTGGCTTTGCCTTTCGCACTGATTCACATCCTGGCTATCGGAATATTTTTCGTGCATTTTCACTGGTCGTATCTGATTGCGTGCCTGGCGCTGGGCGCGGTGCGGATGTTTTTCGTTACCGCGGGTTACCACCGTTATTTCGCACACCGCTCGTACAAGACCAGCCGGGTGTTTCAATTCGTGCTCGCGTTTCTGGCGATGACTTCTGGCCAGAAGGGAGTGCTGTGGTGGGCGGGGCATCACCGGCACCATCACCGGCATTCGGATCAGGAACTGGATCAGCATTCGCCGACGCTGTTCGGATTTTTCTGGTCGCACGTGGGCTGGTTTGTTTCGGATAAATATGATGTTACGCCGCTCGAATACATCGGCGATTTTGCGAAATTTCCCGAATTGCGCTGGCTGAACAAGTACCACCTGGCGCCGCCGATCGTTCTTGCGGCGATCCTTGTGCTGATCGGCGGATGGCCGCTGTTCGTGTGGGGTTTCTGCCTGAGCACCGTGCTGCTGTGGCACGACACGTTCACGATCAATTCGCTGTCGCACCTGTTTGGGTCGCGGCGCTACGACACCAGCGATACGAGCCGGAACAACTGGCTGCTGGCGGTGCTGACGCTCGGCGAAGGGTGGCACAACAATCATCACCATTTCATGGCTTCGGCGCGGCAGGGTTTTTATTGGTGGGAGATCGACATAACTTATTACGCGCTAAAGATGCTTTCGTGGTGCGGGCTGGTTTGGGATTTGCGCAAAGTGCCCACGCATTTGCTTGCGGAGCATAAACTCGCCGCGTAGTCTCCTCTGAATCCTCATCGATCGTTCCTTAAGGTCTTTGCGCCTGTCGTTGGACGCGCTGAGATCTGTGACTGTGAAAGCAGGAAGGAGACAGCCAGGATTGGCTGTTCCACCTTGGTTAACCATAACCACCCCCTCCCCCGGCCTTCTCCCCCTGAGTTCCTTTGAACGGGTAAGGTTGCCCTATGCGGCACCCGCTGATTCGCGGCATCCGCGAATTCATGGCGCTCGGCGACGACTTGCAGAACGCAATGCGCAAAGCAGCGACTGTGGCTGGGGAGAAGCACTATGAGAAGGCCGCCATCGCCCCAATTGTTTCGTGGGCGAATTCTGCAGGTGCCCTCAACCTTGGCGTGCGCGTTGAAGGCCTCGTTGCCCAGGCTGTCGCGACGAAAGAAGTGCGTCATGCTGAACATGCGCTCGAACGCGTAGCCGTCATTTCGCACAGCACGAAGGACAAACGTTTCGTGCGGAAACTTGCCGCCGATCTAGTCGCAAGCGGCGTGAAAGTATGGCTCGATGAACAGCGCATTCTAGTTGGAGATTCTGTTCCTGAGAAGATCGCGCAGGGGCTTGCGGAATCCGATTTCTTTCTTATCGTCGTTAGCCAAAACTCCGTCGGCTCATCATGGGTGAAAAAGGAATTGAGTAGCGCGCTCGTGCATGAAATCGAGCGCCGCAAGGTGACGGTGCTGCCGATTAAGCTCGACGACTCGCCCATGCCCGATAGCATCAAAGACAAGCTGTATGCGGATTTCAGAGGATCGTATGACGAAGGCTTGAACAAACTGATCCAATCGATCAGGGCTCGCCGAGGCGGTGACTGATGACGGGAACTGAGAAGCCAGCAGCGAAGGCGATGCCGAGAGGCGGACGCAAGGGTGGCCCCGCATTCCCCCGCATCAGCCTGAAGAGGGCACTCGAATACTCCGAGAAACTGGTTCGCAAAACGCACACCGGGCCGCAGCCGGAGGAGGACATCCTTCGAGGGGTGTTTGAAAACGTTGGACCCGAGGGAGGCGTGCGTGCGTCAGCGCTGAAGCAATACGGTTTGCTCGAAGTGACAGCGGACGGATATAAGGCGACCGACCTCGCCAAGCAGATTGTCGCCGCACTACCTGAACAGCGGAACCCGCTGCTGCGTCGCGCGCTCCTGAGTTCCAAATTGTTTAAGAGAATTTTCGACACACACAACGGCGACACCGTTTCGACGGCGAAGATACGACAGACCGCATTGGGTCTGAAGGTACACCTCGATTCCGCTGACGAATGCGTGAAGCTCTTTATTGAATCGGTCGTGACGGCCGGACTCGGCACGCTGGAAGGTGAATCTATCGTGCTGGTTCAGGCTGCTGCGACGCCCGGACCCGACAATAATGATGGCGGAGGTGGTGATGCCGAGGCGGCTTCGCCAGCTGAAGCCGAGGCTGCCGCGAAAGCTGCTGCTGAAAAAGGCAGCACCGGAGACCGAGGAGCGACTGGCCGTGTCAACAGGCCGGGCCTATCCGTGAGCATTAATGTCGATTCGACTAGCGATCCCGACAAACTTGAAAAGCAACTGAAGCTGTTGCGGGATTACGGCGTGATCTGAAATAACCCCGCAAGGGAGGCACCATGAGAGTCTCCGTGAACCGGAAGCCGGCCATGACTGTTTACAGAAGAGCGTTAAAGCACAGGAAGCTTGTCTATGTATTGGCAGCGAGAAAGCCACTCAGGTATCGAAATGGAAGGTCCAGGGTCCTCTACATCGGGACAACGAAGAAAGGGATTAGCCGAATCGCAGCGAGCGTCGCACATAGGTCAAAGACGATACTGAAGCAAAGAGGTGTCCGGGAAATGGATGTGCATGTGGTCTCGTGCGAGAAACGATCGGGCCTCAAGTCCTGGACTTTGCTGGAGCGCGCTCTGGTTGCTCAATTTCGATCTCGATACTGGAATGTTCCCTTGTGCAACATGCAGCTAAAGAACAAGCGTTCCAGCGCGCATCTAGACAAACTTTTTAAGCCACGCGCTCTTGAGAAAATTCTGAGTATTTTCGAGACTCCGGCAAAGTAACCATTGGTTGAGTATGCTGAGGCCATCCGTGCACCTCGCACACTAAGCACAGGAGGCTCCGCAATGCCGGACTACAACGTCGAGGCACTCAAAGCGCTTATTGCAAACAACCAATCTTTGTCAGATTGGTCCGTGATTGCCGTTTTCATAGGGCTACTCGGAGAAATCATAATTATCTTCGCATTCAGCAAAGATAAACCGCGATCAGAAACTGTTCTAAGCTTCATTTGCGGGTCTGTTATAGCCATCGGTGTGTTTGGTGAGTACCGATTTGGCTCAAAAGCCGCGCAGGGAAACGCACAACTCCAAGGCATTTCCGATAGGAAAGTTGCAGACCTAAACACAGAGGCTTGGAACGCACAAGAGATGGCAGAGTCTGAGAGACTCGAACGGATAAAACTGGAAGCCATAGTCGCTCCACGAAGTCTCAGTTTGGAGCAGCAACGGCTGATCGTCGCGTCTCTTCATAGGTTCTCGGGACATTCGGTTAGACTTTCTTCATATGGTCTTGATGGGGAAGGAGCCGCCCTTGGAGCGCAGATAATATCAGTCTTGAGGTCCGCAGGTATCGTCGTAGAGGATTCTAGGGCGAGCTTTATATCCACAGGCGGATTTGAACTTGGCGTACACGTACGTGGTCCAGACGCAGATCGCGACTTTATTTCGGGCCTCGCTGGTGCGCTCTCTTCAATCGGGAAACTACAAGTATTTGTTAACGGCCCTTCCTTTAGAGCAGGAGCGACGATCGGTGGTAGCGCAGCAATGGGAGGCGGTGCAACGATCGGCGGAGGTGGAGGTGCGGTGAATGTTCCAATTCCTGCTACTGGACCGGTTTCTCTTATGGTTGGAATCAAACCGGTTCCAATTTTAGCTACCAAATAACTGGGGGTTGATCCAGCGAATGGACGTTGACCAAGGGCGGCGGCACGGATGATATTATGATTATTTTCTTTCGCGCAGGATGGCACCCATGACGCGCGGATTGGGCGACCGTGGAGAATGGCCAGGACAACGAGGGGTTCGTCGTCTGGTGCATAGAGGATGAGAGAACCTCTCACGGGAGAAACCGCAGGCGTGCGGCACCCGCTAATCTCAGTGCCGGACTAACGCCGTTGCCGGAGATGTGGAGTCCTAGAATTGGACTTGTCCGGTTTCGCGACTAATCTGACAAACACAACCGCGTATTTGTCTTATAGGCGTTGCGATTTGCTCCGCTCGTCCGGAGCGCGAGTCCGATCAGTTCGGGACCGATTCGGTCTGGACGGCTGGGGCGCCAACCGCGGATAAGCGGGCCGGCTGAGGACGATAGCCGTTACGCGTGCGGATGTGGTGCTTCTTCAAGCGGTCGCCAGCAAGTTTCACCGTGATAGTGCGCCAGCCACGGTTGGGATTCGGCGCCGGGTAGTAGCTGAGCAAATAGAGATGTGCCAAGTCATTACGGATCGAAGCAAAGGCCTTTTTTTCGTCCCGCCAATTACCGGCAAAATACGCTTTGCCGCCGGTTGCCGCGCTCATGCGCTCAAAGACGGCGGTGGAGACGGGCTCAAGCTTGGCTTCTGCGGTGCTTATCATGTAAACGGGGATGCCGACGGATTGGGCCAACTCGGTGACGTCTTCCGGAGGCACCATGCTGGCGTTGTCGGGGCCGTTGGAAAAGACCACAACGACCTTTCTTCCCGGATACTGGGCGGCATCCTTGACCGTCAGTAACAGGCAATTATAAAGCGCGGCGTCGTCTCCAGCTACGGTGGTGCGCACGCCGCGCACAACCCCAGTACGGTCGGCGGTCAAAGGCGCAGCGCGGGAAAGATTGCGACTGTACGAATAGAAAGCGACCTTGTCCACGGTCTCGAGAGAACGAATGAAATCGGAAATTGCATCTTGGGCGAAGACAAAGCCGCGGTACATGTAGTTGCTGGTATCGAACAGAATGAAAACATCGGCCCCGGCGAGAGCTGCGTTGAGGCTTTGGGGCGGATCGCCCGCTGGATCGCGTACTTGTGCCGCCGACGCGTCTCCCGCGTCCGCGCTGGTCTCTTCCGGCATGTCGACCAAGGTGCGGGTGGGTCCGTTGCCTTCTTCAAAATTGGCAATTTTCTCCGAGATGCCGTCCTCTGTGATGGTGAAGTCCGAGGGGCGAAGATCCGTGACGTAGTTGCCTTTGCTGTCGGTTACGGCGACATTCAATTGGACGAGATCGACGGCCACGCGCAAGCGAGTTTCGCTTTGGCCTTGCTGCGCAATCGTCGGAGTCCTGAAACCCGAGAGCAGAGCGAGGAGAAGTCCGAGAGAGAATACCAAAAATTGTTTTTGCATGATTCTGTATCCCTTTAGATCCGTCCGATCGAGCCGAGCGATCTACGGCTCCGAAGCCGGGGCAGTGTTGGACAATGGCGCCATCTTGCCGTTGCGAAACTCGTCGCCGGTTTCCCGCGCGGCGCGCAGGAGCGCCGGCCAATCCTCCATGTCGGTGGCGAAAATCTTCTCCACCATACGGCGGGTCAGCTCGGGAACCAGACGATTCAGCATCACCGGGGAGTAACCCTGTTCGTCGGCGAGGCGAGCCCAGTACAAGTTGTTGGAATCCCAAGACTCGGCCAGTAAACGGCTGGAGTAGCCGGTGAACGCCGGAAAGGGCGCCAGATTCAGGAGATCACGGCCGTAACTCCGCTCCAAGATGGGGTGAGGCACTCCGAAGTCGCGGGAAAGGCGTTCCCAGCTGACATCGTCGGGGTGGTGCTGACAAAGAGTCTCGAGCTCCTTGCCGGCTGAACCGAAAGAGTCGCTCTGGCGAGGGAATCTTCGCCGGTACTCGGCCGCCAGATAAAAGGTATCCGCGGGCATCAGCTGAGGAAGCACGCCCGCCAAATTTGCAGCACGAAGGGCATGCTCAAGGTGTTCCGAGGTTTGCGGAGACATGCGATCGTGGAGAATTCTCATGACGTTGTTCCGCAGCTCTTCGTCCTGTACCGAGGCGGCCAAAAGCTCTTCGCCGGCTCGCTGGTAAAGAGTGACAGCATGAAGTTCGTTGCGGCTGACGTCCCACCATCGCGGGACGATCGCATTGGTCAAGAGGCCGGGCACGACTTCCCGCCAGATGAGGGCCTGCACGTTTTCCGGGG
>JGI12635J15846_10001814_pt1 | contig 18582 bp, 10 predicted proteins | sample BlaSpr_A8_OM2_M2_FD_15846 | JGI IMG/M metagenome (IMG submission 15846) | reverse complement strand
GATTCCATCGTTTGCGGCTGGATACCACGCGTTCTTCGAGAATTTCATCCAGAATGGCGTGGTGGAAGTTTTTTCTCGCCTGAGGGGGGAATAGCGTCCCAGATCGACAACTTACGGCGAACTACACGATTTGAGCCGCGTCGCCAACCCTCGACCCCAATCCCGATGCCTATTTCTCGCCCACGGTGATCGTGGATCGAGTTACGCCCACCCCGCCATCCATGAGCACGAATTTCGACGGAGAAATGACGTAGAAAATAAAAGCACTCGTGCTCATTGTCCCTCGACCACTGACTGAGATCGCGTAGGTATCTGCAAAGGGCTGATAGGGTAGGAGCGAGCCGCCGCTGACTACGTCCGTGGTTCCCGTAACGCCGCCTGTTCCGTTAAACATCACCACTCCAGAATCAGCGGAAGAAGCAATCGTGTTCACCGGTGTGCTGGGGCCAAGGAAAAAAGTTCCATTTGCGGACGCGGTGGAAAACGGGCCTCCCGTTTGCGGCTCAAAGAAGCCAGTTGAGGCGTTGCTGTCCGTGCTCACAACGAACCCTTTGTTTGCGCCCACAAGATAGAAGACCAGCGGGTGGGGAGTGCCGGTGACGCTCACCCGGCCATTGGCCGCGGCGGTGTATGTCCCCGCCTGGTTCAGGACTTGGATTATTCCAGCGTTGTTTTCGTCGGCAGCGAGCGTAAAGTTGCCTGCACTGGGGATACTTAATACACCCAGCACCACGTCGTGGCCTGCGGTGCTGTCGAGTCCGTGCAGATCGACGATGCTGGCGCTGTTCAGCGACGCATTCGAGAATGTTCCCGCACCCGTTTGCTGCAGGATCCTCCCCGCAAACAAGGAGTTGACTCCCGGCGTGTCGCCATTCATCACTAGCAATTCACCTGAGGAAACTACATAGAACACGGCGTTCACCGGATTCGCCGAACCGGTGACGTTGAGGGTCATTGTGCCGCGGCCGGTTGCAGCAACGCTGTACGTGCCTGTGAAGGATGCGTCGGAGTTCACAGTCCCTTGGTTGTCTTCGTCGAGGTTGCCTGAAGTGATGTTGCCTGCTGCCGCGGTAAACCTTCCAGCAGCGCCGTAACTGATGAAACTGTTGTAGCCGAAAAGAGCAGATGACACACCGAAGGCGTAGTCCCCATTGATTTTTGAGGTTGAGAACGCCGTGGGATCCTGCTTCTCGATGAAGCCCCCGCCGCGCGTGCTGGTGTTGTCAAACTCGACGAAACGAGCCTTGCTGGCCACTCCCGCAGTGATCGAACCGACCGCGAAGCGAAAGGTGCCTAAATCCGTTCCTCCGGGTGAGGTCTTAAGCTTGAAACTCCCGCGATTATCGGCGTAGATCTCATACGTCCCTACAAAGGCCTGCGAAGCGGTCACACCCATGGTGCGCTTGACATCCTGGAGGCCGCCGGTCAGATTTCCCGCTCCATCAGCCGTAAAACTGCCGATGCTGGCCACTGGCTGGCCGTCGAATCCCTGGAACGAGAACGCATATTGGCCTTTCAACTCCGCGTTGTTCACGGCGGGAGGGTTAACGGAAAGACTAAGTTGGTTGCTTGTTGTTTGCTGTTGGGCACCCGAATCTGTAGCTACCACCGCGAAATTAGACAGTTCGGCTGTGGTTGGGGTTCCGGTAATGGCGCCCGTGCTGGCATCGAAACTCAGCCCTGCGGGCAGTAGTGTTCCGCTGCCAACGCTCAAGGTGATAGGGGGTTTTCCGCCGCTGGTTGTGAACGTAAAATTGTAGGCCGTTCCAATGACGCCGTCGGGCGGATTGCCGGGAGTGATCACCAGCTTCGGAATGATGGTGAGTGGGTAGAGCCGGTTCTTTTGTGCTGCGGGAGTCGCTGAGTCAGTCACGGTGAGGACTACGTTGTAGGTTCCAGCTGCTGATGGCCTACCTGTAATAGCGGCACAGGGACCACTCTGGTTGTGTGTTTGGCAGCGAAAAATGTTTGAGATACCCACCCCGGGTGGCAGTGATGAGCCTGCCGCCGCAGCCCAGCTCCAAGAATAGGGTGGCACCCCACCGGTGGCATCCAGAGGATTCACGGAACTACAGCCTGCGCGGTAATAGCAAACTTCGTGATAAAGAATTCCAACGGCGCCGTCCGGCAATGTGCCGTTCGTGATCCCGAGCGCGGCCGGAGCACTGACGGCGAGGGAACTCAGGTTTCCTGTAATGGAGGGCTTAGCCGTGTCTGTCGCCGTAATGGATTCGCTGCCAACGGTCTGTAGAATCGCTGAGAAGTCTTTCGTCCCGTTTGTGAGCGACGAGTTGTTGGCTGGCAGAACGGCTTTGGGATCGCTGCTCGCGAAGTTGAGAGTCCCGGCATAGCTGGTGGCCGTATTTTTGAAAGCGTCCTGCGCGGTCACCGTGAATTTGAAAGTGGCTCCGGTGAGAGACGCGGCGGTCGCTGCGGTGACTGAAAATTGACTTGGCGCGGCGGCACTGACGGGGATCGCGCTCGAAGTGCCGGTGAGCAAATCCGTGCCGGCAGCCGTGACGGTTTGGGGGCCGGCGGTCTTCAGCGTGACCGAACCGGTTCCCGTCCCGTTTGTTATCGTTGCGCTGGCCGGCAACACTGCCTGGGCATCCGAACTCGTGAAATGCGCACTCCCGGAGTAAGTAGCGACGGGATTGTTTTTGTCGTCGAGCGCGGTGACCGTGAAGTTGATGGCCGTCCCCGCCACGGGCGCAGCAGTGGTCGACGTTACAGAAAAATGACTTACCACCTGTTGAGGCGGCGTAGTAGTCGTGCCACACCCATTAAGCAGAACCAGACCGCAGATTGAAATTAGGACCACCAGAACTTTCTTCATGACGCCTCCTCATTGGACACGATTCAAACTTTTTCGGTCACCCAACTTCTTTGAGCAGCGAGTTCAGGCAGATCCAAACGGGCCCACCCGCCTTCGATAAATGAAGTCTCTGACGATCCAGCAAATGCTGAATCGTTCCTGCGGCCACCTGCCCCAGCTCCGCAGCGCTCTCGAGGGGGATCATGTCCACCTCGCTCGCGCACTGTTCGCACCAATCGCGCACCGACACTCCATGCCGGATGACTAGGAGCCGTTCGGTTTCAATCGTGATGCGCATGGTCCTTTTCGTGGCCAAATTGGGCTCCATTTGCTCGTCTGCCAGCCATTTCCGTGATACATTTCCAGCCACGTTTTGGCTTGTTTCGTGGCCCCGCCTCAACGCGAACGCATCCTGCTCGGAAAGCGGCTTGAATGTCCTTAAGAACCGCTTAATAAGTTTTGAATTGCTCTTGGGAGTCGCTATGGATAGGCAGGCCAAGCACCTACTGGAATTCGGCCCTTTCCGCATGGACCTGGATGAACGCGTCTTAATGCGCGATCGGGAAACGATTACCCTGTCTCCAAAAGCCTTTGAAACACTTTTGGTGCTCGTTCAGCACAGCGAGCGGGTCGTCCTTAAGGACGACTTGATGAAGACTCTGTGGCCGGATACCTTCGTGGAAGAGTCCAACCTCAGTCAGCACATCTTTCAGCTCCGGAAAGCCTTGGGAGACAAGGCCCACGATCCGGAATACATCGTCACGGTACCGGGGAGAGGTTACCGCTTCGCCCTGAAGGTCGCGGAAATCACGGAACCGGACGGCGATCTGATCGTGCGAAGCCGTTCCGTTCAGACAGTGACCGTAGAGGAGACCGAATCCCGGCGATCCGGCACAGCGATCTCATCATTCGCAAAACTTCGTCAAAGACCCTGGAACTGGGTCCTGGGTTCTGCAGTGGCCATTGCGCTGCTGGCTTCAGCGTCTGCCGTGATGGTGCGCCTTCGCAGGCCGCCACCCATGAATGAGGCTGACTTGGTTTTAGTCTCCGATTTCGTGAATGCCACAGGCGATCCAATCTTCGACGGCACGCTGAAGCAGGCGCTGACGGTCAAACTCGCCGAATCGCCCTACTTCAGCATCACGCCGGATACTACAACCAGAAAAAACTTGACCTTGATGGGCCGCTCGGCCGACGAACGCGTCGTCCCGCCTGTAGCGCGGGACGTGTGCCAGCGCGAGAGCGCAAAGGTCGTAGTCGGCGGATCGATCCTCAATCTTGGAAACAAATATGTGCTCGATTTGGACGCCACGAACTGTCTCACGGGAGCCAAACTAACCCATCAACAGATTGAGGCCCTTGATCGAGAACAGGTCCTGAGCAAGCTGGGGCAAGTGATTCCACTGCTGCGCCGCAAGCTCGGCGAATCCGTCAACTCCATCCAGAAGTTCGATACCCCCATCGAACAGGCGACCACCAAATCACTCGCTGCTCTGAAAGCATACACAACCGGCATCCAGAAGCGTGCGCAGGGACAGCACGCCGAGAGTATCCCCTTTTTCAAGATGGCCATCGAACTGGATCCGGATTTCGCCATGGCCTATGCCGGTCTGTCTTCGGTGAACGACGGCCTAAACCAGACTGACCTCGCTCGCGAGTACATTCAAAAGGCTTTTGAGCGGCGGGAGCATGCCACCGAGAGGGAAAAGCTCTCTATTCAGGCTAACTATTACATAAGTGTAACCAGGGAAAGCGGCAAGGTGATCGAAATTTACAAACTCTGGACCGAGGTGTACTCGCACGACTTCGTTCCCTTCGTTAACCTCTCCAGACAATACCAATTGGCGGGACAGCCGCAGAAAGCGATCGAGGCAGGCCAGCAGGCTTTGCGACTGAACCCTCACCATGCTGTCTCTTATGAGTGTCTTGGGGTGTCCTATCGACAAGCAACACAATTCGCCGAGGCAAAAGCCGTCTGTGAAAAGGCCGTTGCAGAAAAGCTGGATGGCTTGATCATTCACAATGTTCTCTACGATATCGCGTTCGTGGATGGCGACGGGCCAGGTATGCAGCGGGAGATCGACTGGTTGAAGGGCAAACCCGCGGAGAGCGCGGGCATGTATCACCAAGCCAAGGCGGCTTTGAGCCTGGGAGAGCTTCGCAGGGCTCGAGAACTTTTTGAACGCGCCGGTGCCGTCGCTCTGCAGAACGGACTCAAGGAGCAGGCGGTCGCTATTAACAATGGCCTGGCGCAGTTCGAGGCCGACTTGAAAAATGACCGGGAGGCCCGCACGCTGGCGGAGCGGTCCCTCCGTGAGTCGCCGGACTCCGTGCGCCATAGAGCGTTTGCCACGCTAGCACTGGCCCGAGCCGGTGACGTCAAGCGCGCGGAAGCCCTGGTGAACGAGTTGGACAAACAGCCCAGGTTGGGGACCGCGCTGAGCGAAGTTGTCCTCCCCAGCATTCGAGCAGCCTTGGATTTGAATCGGAAGAATCCGGCCGCGGCCATCGAGGAATTGCGGCGCGCCATTCCCTACGATTTCGGCGGGGACTCCAGTGGTGTCACAGTTTACTATCGTGGCTTGGCCTATCTAGAGCTGAAGTCAGGGAAAGAGGCGGCGGCACAGTTCCAGAAAATTCTCGAAAACCGCGGCGTAGTGATCGTCGACATCTATTGGCCACTAGCCCACCTCGGCCTGGCACGCGCCCACGCACAATCCGGGGATACGGAGAAGAGCCTCGCGCAGTATAGGGAATTCTTGGCGTTCTGGAAGGATGCCGACCCGGACCTGCGCATCCTCAAAGAAGCTAAAGCGGAGTACAAGAAGCTTGGCGCACAGGTACAGCCCTCGCCCTAATCTGTGATGGCTGCACAATGCCGCATTTGGATTGCAGTATTTGTTCGCCCGTGAACGCCTGCGAACACCCGCCCACGCTCCGGATTCATTTTCCTTCGTCGCTCGCCGCTTGTACACAACCCTCAGGCAGCCCTAAAATAGGAAAAGCGGCCACGGCAGGTCATCCGCAGTTCCGCAATCATTCCGCGGCCGTAATTCAGGCGTCTCTTCCGGAGCGAGCCAGAATTTCTTCACCTGCAATTTCACCTGTAAGAAGTCCGTTTTGGCCGAGTCTCCACGTGCTAAGACGGTCTCCGACGTTTCTAAAGTGGTTGGAAGTACTTGATCACGCGGCTTGACACGGTAGAGGTCTGGGGTTCGAGTCCCCACGGGCCTACCATTTGTTCCAATCACTTAACAAAAAGCCCCAGAAAACTTCACCTGTAATTCTTCACCTGTAAATGGTGGTTCCCACCAGAGCACTTGGTCCAGTTTCGAAATGCTCAGCGTCCTAAATATCGGGATGTCCAAGGACGCTCGGTATAGACTCCGCCGGATCGCAACAAAGCCTGCCAAACAACGCCAAATACTGTGTCTGTAGTTATCAACGCTGTAGAATGTACCAAACGATGAAACCACTTCTAGCGTTGCTCTAGACTGACCCAGCGCAAATTGATTTGCTCTCCATTGAGCAGATTGTGGCCCTCTGCGGCAACGGCAAGCTGACTGATAATTCAGACTGTTCCGTCGACCTCCGAGAATATTTCCAATTAGCGAATAGTGAAAATCTTCGCAAATACCTCCAGACATGTCTTTTGAGCGCATTCGAACGCAGCGGACTGGTCCTTCAGGACATTGTCAATGAATTTGGACGTCGTCTCGACTACACAGTCGCCCTTGAGGAAGTATCGAAGTGCGTGGGTGCCTTCGCCGCGGCTTGCCGGCAGATGAGACTAGCCGCCAGCACAAGCAATAGGCCAAAGAGGAGTTTAAACTTCATCACCTGCCTCTCGACTCAACTCGTTTGCAGCCGTTTTGCGGCGTGTCACATGGCGCGCATTTCATCAAAACAAGTCACGCGTGTCACCACCTGTTCAGGTAGGTAGTTTCGTCCAGCCGGGCGCTCCCAGTTCCGCGTCATTCTCCGATCCGTTCTCCGTCCGGGGTTCGAGTCCCCACGGGCCTACCATATCGATGGACTTAACCAAATTTTCGCCAACCAGTTTTAGCCATTTCGTACCTCTCTCCGTACCGTTCTAATTCCCTCTTCCGGTGGTCGGCTGTTCTGGAATTGCGCCTAGTAGTCCCCATGATTCCGCCAACAATTCATTGACTTCCCCTCCGCGCCATCTCTAACATCGCATCGCAGAGTTGCGCTCCCAGCTATGATTGGCCAAACCATTTCCCACTACCGCATCATCGAAAAGCTCGGCGGTGGCGGCATGGGTGTGGTCTACAAGGCCGAAGACACGGAACTGCAGCGCTTCGTCGCCATGAAGTTTTTACCTGATGACCTGGCGAAAGACGCGCAAGCTTTGGAGCGCTTTCGTCGCGAGGCTCGCGCCGCCTCCGCTCTCAACCATTCCAATATCTGCACCATCTACGAAATCGGCGAGCAGGACGGTAAACGCTTCATCGTTATGGAGTTTCTGGATGGCATGACGCTGAAGCATTGCATTGCCAACCGTCCCGTGGAGTTGGAATCTTTGCTTCCGCTGGGTATCGAGATAGCCGATGCGCTTGATGCAGCGCACGGAAAAGGCATCATTCATCGGGACATTAAGCCAGCAAACATTTTCGTGACCGAGCGCGGGCGCGCGAAAATTCTCGACTTCGGCTTGGCGAAGGTCGCTTGGAAGTCAATTTCGGGATTGGAAGCGACTGCCGCGACGCTCGACGTAGAGGAGCAGTTGACGAGCCCCGGTACGGCCGTTGGCACAGTGGCCTACATGTCGCCGGAACAGGTCAAGGGCAAGGAATTGGATATAAGGACCGACCTGTTTTCGTTTGGAGCGGTGCTGTACCAGATGGCAACGGGAGCCTTACCATTCCGGGGTGAAAGTGCGGGCGTAATCTTCAAAGCCATTCTGGATGGGACGCCGACTTCGGGGGTGCGGCTGAATCCTGACCTGCCAGTAGAGTTGGAACGCATCATCAACAAAGCACTCGAGAAAGACAGGAACCTCCGCTATCAGAGCGCGGCCGACATGCGAACGGATTTGCAACGGCTGAAGCGAGACACGGAATCTACCCGTCTGCCGGCGGCAACGAGCGCACAAACTGCTGTGGTCGGCCAGCGAAGAATCGGTTGGAAAGTGGTCGTTCCCGTTGTGCTCGTAGTTGCGATGGTCGCTGCAGGTAGTTACCTCTATCTCCATCACACTCCGAAACTGACCGACAAAGACACCATCGTGCTCGCGGATTTCGCCAATTCCACCGGGGATCCTATCTTCGATGACACATTGAAGCAGGCGCTGACGGCGTCTCTAAGACAGTCACCATTCTTGAATGTGCTCTCCGATAACAAGGTCAGCGCGACACTGCAGCTTATGACACGCCCGGCGAATACGCGGCTCACGCCGGAAATCGCGCGGGAAGTCTGCCAGCGGGCGGATAGCAAAGTATGGATCGGAGGCTCAATCGCGAGCATTGGCAGCGAATACGTTGTGGGACTCAAGGCAGTGAACTGCCTGAATGGAGAGACGCTGGCGCAGGAACAGGTGACCGCTGCGAACAAGGAAAAGGTTCTCGACGCACTCGGCGAGGCAGCGGCAAAACTCCGTGGCGAACTTGGCGAATCCTTAGCGACCGTGAAGAAATTCGATGTGCCGCTCTCGCAGTCGACGACGTCTTCGCTGGAAGCTTTGAAGGCCGCAAGTCTGGGAAGCCATACTCTCCACGAGAAGGGGCTGGCTGCGGCAGTTCCGTTTTATCAGCACGCGGTTGAACTCGACCCCAATTTTGCGAGCGGCTACCTCTATCTCGGCAAGATGTATAGCGGCTTAGGCGAAGAAGAGCGCGCCGAGGAACTATTCACGAAAGCGTATTCCTTGCGCGTCCATGCCAGCGAACGCGAAAAGTTCGATATTGAATCCATGTACCACGAATCTGTAACGGGGGATCTGGAGAACACAACCCGCGTATTCCAAGAATGGATAGGCAGTTACCCTAGAGATGATGTCGCGCTCGGCAATCTGTCCGGAGTTTATGCTTCCAAAGGGCAGTATGAGCAGGCAGCTGAACTTGATCGTGACGCCATACAACTGAGTCCTAAAGACGTGGTCGGATACATGAATCTGAGCTGGGATCTTACGGCCCTGAATAAGCTCCAGGAGTCACACAGAACTATCGAGGATGCTTTCGATCGCAAATTAGATAGCGAGGTATTGCATTTAAACCTCTACTATCTCTCATTCCTCTCTGGAGATACGCGAGGAATGGCGAAGCAAGCGACTTGGTTTGAAGGGAAGCCCGAGGTCATCGCCGGTTTTCTATTGCTCGAATCCTCCGCGGAGGGTCATTCCGGACATCTTCGAAAGGCGCGGGAGTTGAACCGGTGGGCGATCGACTCCGCTGAGCGCATGGGTAGGAGAGAAAGCTTCCCATCCTTCCGCATGGAGGGCGCCCTTCGCGAGGCCACTTACGGCAATCTGCCAGAAGCCCGGCAGACAGCTAGTTTGGCTCTGAGCCAGGCGCATGGGGGCCGAGGCGCTGAAGCCATGGGGGCGCTCGCGCTTGCCATAACGGGCGATACGGCGCAGGCTCAGTCGATTATGCAGGGCCTTGCAAAGCGTTTCTCGCAAGATACGCTGGTGCAATCGGTTGTACTGCCGACGGTCCAAGCACAGATTGAACTCACGCGTAAGAATCCAGAAAAAAGCATTGAGCTTCTGCGCACTGCCGCGCCGTACGAATTGACCAACACCTCCTTAAAGGGTTGTATGTATCCAGCTTACGTGCGCGGCGAAGCCTACCTCGAAGCGAAACAGGCTGCCGCCGCTGCTGCAGAGTTCCAGAAAATCCTCGACCATTGGGGGCTGGTAGGATCATGCGAGACTGCCGCACTCGCTCATCTCCAACTCGCCCGCGCCTACGTTCAGCAAGGCGACAGTCCCAAGGCCAAGGCGTCCTATCAAGATTTCTTTACGCTCTGGAAAGACGCCGACCCCGACATCCCCATTCTCATTGCCGCCAAGGCTGAGTTCGCGAAGCTGAAATAGCCCGGTCGTTTGGAGAAAAATCCCTACCGTTCTCCGTACCGTTCTAGTTCGAGAGCCTGAGTTTCACGCGAATTCATGTGCCAGACGCGGGAATTCTCTTACAATCAGGGCGTGTGGGCTTCGGGTTTGGATGCACCCAACGTCATCATACCCGGGTAAGATATGCTGAAACATATAACTGCTTTTATCACGTTCGGTGCCATCGCACTAGGTGCCATCTATGCGCCTGCCACGGCCGCCGACGCGCACTTCGGTCCGTCGAACCCGTTTTATGCGCCGAGTACCCTACCGTTCCATGCTCCTCCCTTCGACAAGATCAAGGATGAGGACTACCAGCCGGCCATCGAGGCGGGCATGGCCGAGGAGATTTCTGAGATACAGGCGATTGCGGACAATCCGGCAGTGCCGACCTTCGAAAATGTGCTCGCTGCCATGGAGAAGACCGGGCAACTCTTTCAACGAACGATGGCGGCTTTCCGCGGGGTCACTGGGGCGAATACCAATCCAGTGTTGCAGAAAATGCGGACCGAGGAGGCCCCGAAGCTGGCAGCGCACCACGATGCCATCTACCTGAACGCAAGACTTTTTGCTCGCGTGGTTGCTGTCCACAAGCAGCGCGAGTCGCTCAAACTCGATCCGGAATCGCTGCGGCTGCTCGATGTCACCTATGACAGTTTCGTCCGCTCTGGCGCAAAGCTCTCGGACGCCGACAAAACCGAGTTGAAGAAGCTGAACGAGGAAATCTCGACACTCTCGAACGCCTTTTCGACGAAACTACTGGCCGCTACAAAGGACGGGGCCTACGTGACTGCGGACAAGAGTGCGCTTGTCGGGATGAGCGACGCGCAAATCGCCGCAGCCGCACAGGCGGCACAGAGCCGCAAGCAGGAAGGCTATGTGCTTCCGCTGCAGAACACCACGCAGCAGCCAGAACTTGCTTCTCTCAGTGTCCGGGCGACCCGGGAAGCCCTCTTTGAGAAATCCTGGAACCGAGCCGAACGAGGCGATGCCAACGATACACGCGACGACATCGCACACCTGGCACAACTGCGGGCGCGGCGAGCCCAACTTCTCGGCTATCCCAACCACGCGGCGTGGAAGCTGGGAGATCAGATGGCGAAAACACCAGAGGCTGCCTTGAAGTTCATGGATGCCCTGGTGCCGGGCGCAATCGCCCGAGCAGCAAGCGAGGGAAAAGATATCCAGGATGTGATCGACGCTCAGAAAGGCGGCTTTACTCTCCAACCCTGGGACTGGGACTTCTACTCCGAACAGGTGCGCAAGGCGAAGTACGATATGAACGAGGCGGAGGTTAAGCCGTACTTCGAACTGAACAATGTGCTCGAAAACGGCGTCTTCTATTCGGCCAATCAGCTCTACGGGATCTCATTCAAAGAACGAAAGGATGTCCCGGTCTACCACCCGGATGTGCGTGTCTTCGAAGTCTCGGAGGCTGACGGCAAGCCGCTGGCGCTTTTTTATTGCGACTACTTCAAGCGCGACAACAAAAATGGTGGCGCGTGGATGAGCAACTTCGTGGATCAATCAAGGCTACTGGGCACTCTGCCGGTGGTCTACAACGTTGCGAACCTTCCGAAGCCGGCGCTAGGAGAGCCTGCGCTCATCAGCTTTACGGATGTGACGACGATGTTCCACGAGTTTGGCCACGCACTGCACGGCATGTTCGCGAACACCGAGTACCCGAGCCTGTCGGGCAGCGCAACAGCACGAGACTTCGTGGAGTTTCCCTCACAATTCAACGAGCACTGGGCTCTTTATCCCTCTGTGTTCACGCATTACGCCAAGCATTACAAGACGGGCGCGCCCATGCCCGCCGATCTGATAGCCAAGATCAAAAAAGCCGCGAACTTCAACCAGGGATACAAGCTCACAGAGTTGGTCGCGGCTGCGGAGCTCGACATGCAGTGGCACACGTTACCGGCCAGGACAGCCGTGCAGCAGCCGGATGTGTTCGAAAAACAGGCGCTGGAGAAAACTCATCTGCTGCTCAGCGCCGTGCCGCCCCGCTACCGATCCAGCTATTTCAGCCACATTTGGGGCAGTGGCTACTCTGCTGGCTACTACGCCTATCTGTGGTCGGAGATGCTTGATGACGACGCGTACCAGTGGTTTGAAGAGCACGGCGGTCTGACGCGCGCCAATGGCGACCGGTTCCGGCAGATGGTACTGTCGCGCGGCAACACTGAGGATTTGGCAAGAATGTACGCAGCCTGGCGAGGCAAGCAGCCCAGCGTCGAACCGATGATGAAGTACCGCGGTTTGAAGGAGTCCGGGCACTAAAACATGAAGCCTGCCCTCAATCCTTGCGTCCGTACAACTCCCCAAAAAAGTCTCCTGCCTTCCACGACGGCCTCCGCCTCTCCTGCGCCAGGTCGTATCCCACTAGAAAACTGATCTGCATAAACTGCACAGTCGCATCGAAATCCAACGGTTGATCCATGTCGTCGCTCGGCGCGTGGTACCTCGTCGCAATCCAGTTCTCCAAGAATTTTCGCCCGTCAATGTTCGGGTCCTTTGCCTGCAATCCCTCCCCGATCGTAATCGCGGGGATTCCCTGCCGCACGAACGAATAGTGGTCGGCACGGATAAAACTCACCTGCTCCGGCATCGGGTCAGGACTCACCTGCAGCCCCAGCTCGCGGGCGTCGCGCTCCACCACTTCCCCCATGGTTGTATGTTCGGCCCCCAAAGGCACCACGTCTTTAAAGGTATAAAACACGCTCGCGCCATCCATGTTCACATCCGCCACCAGGCTCCCCGCTGGCACCGTCGGGTAGTGCACAAAGTAGTCCGAGCCCAGCAGCCCTTTTTCTTCTGCCGTAACTGCCAGAAACAAGATCGAGCGTGCCGGCCGCTTCGGCAAAATCGCGAACGCTTTCGCCATCTCTATGAGAGCCGACGTTCCCGAAGCATCGTCCACCGCGCCGTTGTAGATCGCGTCGCCGTTCAGCGGCCTTCCGATTCCCAGATGATCCGTATGCGCCGTATACACTACGTATTCACCTGCAAGACTCGCGTCCGATCCCCGCAACACCCCCGCCACGTTCGGGCTGCTGATCGCCCGATGGTTGCTCACCACATGCAGCCGCGCGCTCACCGGCAGCGCGAATCCACGTAGCTTTCCTTCCTTTGCGTCTTTCTGCACTGCGCTCCAAGTTTCTGGTGCCCCTGCAAACAGCCGCTCCGCCCCATCCATCGAAAGTGCTGCGGTTGCTCGGATTTCCTTGAACGAATCATTCGGCACTCCCTTCGGGTCCAGCCAGCGGAACGCCGGCATTTCCGATCCGATCACACTGCGGCTCCACGGCAAGAGTTCCTCCGTTTCCGGTGTGCGCAGCGACAAGAATCCTACAGCTCCATGCGCCGCCGCCTCGCGCGCCTTCTCGGTGCCCGAAGCGAAATGCGCCCGCTCTTCCGATGGAAACGTCGGCGGCGCTCCGAAGATCACCGCCACAATTTTCCCTTTTACCTCCAGTCCCGCGTAGTCGTCGTACTTCCTCCCGCGATTCACCACGCCGAATCCCACAAACACCACGGGCGCTTTTACCGTCGAGTCCGGATTCACTTCATTGCCCCGCAACACGTAGTCCACTCCCCATTTCATCGTTTTGCTCTGCCCGCTTTGCACGATCGTGAATTCGCACGCCTCCGGCTCGACTTGAATCTCCCGCAGCGGCACCGGTTGCAGGTAGCTCCCTTTGACCCCAGCCGGGTCGAGCCCTGCGGCTTCAAACTCGGTCGCCACGTAGCTTGCTGCGAGTTCGTGTCCCCGCGTTCCTGTGCCGCGCCCTTCGAGCAAATCGTCTGCCAGAAATCGCATGTGCGCGCGCAGCGCCGATTTGCTGAACCTCTCCAGGACCGTTTGTACCTCGCGCGGCACGTCGCTCTTCTGCGCACGCACTGTTGCCAGCGCCATCCCCGCAACAACCACCGCCGCTATCATTCGCATTTTCATTCCACCCTCCTCCACGCACGCTCGCCCCTTCTCTGCGCCACTCTTTTGTAGAAAACACGTCCCTCCGCCACCGAGCATTCTCGGGGATGCAGTAATGTGAAATTGTCTGTCCAATCAGAGATAAGGTCCGCAATCAGCAGCTCATCTTAGCTGCACTCAAGAAGCGAATCAACGAAGAGAGACTCTCACATACAGCGCTGGCACAGCTGGGAAGATGCAAGTTAGGAGCCGTAACCGGAGAAGTTAAGGACTGAGACGATAGTTCCCTGATGCGATGCCCAGTAGCTACAATTTAGTCTTGCGCTTCGCAAAAATGAAAAGGCGGCCCGACGAAGAGCCGCCCTCGAATTGCTCCTGTATTTAGGATGCTTGGATGCTACTGTCGTTTCCTATTGCTTGTCGTAGACCTGTACGTCGTGCGCTTTTGCGCCGGTTGCGGCAGTGCCGGTCGAGTCGACGGTAGTGACCTTTCCATCCTTTGAAACTGTCACTTTGGACGTGCCAATTACGTTGTCGCCCTTTTTCAGGGTCGCCACAAAGTGGTTGGAGTCTGTGCGCTTGGCGGAAATGGTGTCTGCGCCGCTTGGAATTGAACCCGAGATGGGATTGTCTTTGCCATCAAATTGGACGGTGAAACCGTATGCAATGGGCTTTCCGTCGGCGGCGACTCCGTCAAACGTATATTTCACGCCATCACCTTGCGCTTCAACCGTGCGCGTCAGGCTCTTTGGTGCCGGTCCGGGATCGAATTTCGATTTTGTAACATTAAGTTTCCAAGTTCCGACAAGTGGATTGCTTTGAGCTCGCAGAGCGGAGGAACCAACGACAGCTAAAAGAGCTATTGCGACAAACCGTAAGACACGCTTCATGTGTGACCCTCCTTGGGGCCCATCTTTCAAAGATTGCTTAGTCGAGTTTATTTCTTGCTGGAAAGAAAATAACTTGGGCAACAATATGACGCATCGCGGCGCAAGTCAATAATTTTTCACCTACAGCTGGACCCAACGCTGATAAACGCGGTAACCGAGATGTGCAATCGCTCGACGGGCAGGAGTTTTTGCGTACCGCACCCAAGTTATTCTTTCTAGGGTCCAGCCCGGACAAATGGGGTACACAACGTACCGGCTACATAGGTAACAACCTCGGGCCGAACGGGTTGTCAAGCGTTGAGCGCTAGACCTTGCCAAGTTGCACTTTGCACCANATGGGCAGTTTTCGTGTCAGTCCTAAGAATTCTTGCTTGCGGTTTGCATTGCTCCACATTGCTGCAATCTGAGCCCAAATCGTTACAAAACGGGAGCCGACGCACCCGGTTTGAGTGGCGCGGGTTTGACCGTGAAATCCGAAGAGCGGATTACGGTTTCGTTGGTCAGCAGATCGATTGAGGTGACTTCGATCACGTACCGACCTGGGGACAGGGAACTCACAGGAATGAAGCGTTCAATCGTGAGCTGCTCGCCACCTTGGTGTAAATGATCCGCTGTCTCGATAGCGCGCCAAACTTCCTCCTGGTCTTTGGTGAGGCGGTAGGCCACGGAAACTTTCGTTTTGTGGGAAGATTCGTCGAGTTTCAGATTATAAAGCTGTAGATAAATGCCTAATTTATCGGTGCCGGAGAACTCCCGGCTTAGGCGCGGGCGCACTTTGTAGGAATCGAGCACAAACTGACCGGTCCCGATCTGCCGGGAAGCGACGGGCTCGATCTGGTCAGCCAAAATCAGTGAACTTGCATCGAGTTTTTCCTCGTCAAAATGAGGCACGCGAAGAGCTGTGGCTAGGATGCCGATGTTTCCACTCTGTGTGTCTTTGATCACAATGTCCAAGCGGTAGAGTCCGGCCCGAAGCGGCACGGATTTCTGATAAATCGAGTAGAGATCCCGTGACGACTGGAAGAGGGACTCTGGAATATCGCGCGAGATGAGATCTTCAAATGTCTGAACGACTCGGCCGGCGGGATTGGTAATGCGGCCGTAGAGATCCAGCACTGCCGATTGCACGCCCAGTTTACGCTGGAAGCCAATGTCGCGATTGCGTAATTGCACGGTAATGGGAACCAGGTCGGTGTCGTTGGTTGCTCTCAAAAAGTCCGCACGATAGTCGAAGGGGAGCTGGTTGGCAAGAATGCGAGAAGTGACCTTTTCCGCCAGATCTTTAAAATGTTCGGGAGCATGCTGGACCCGGAAATAGCGGTCGAGGTTATCGAACTCGGTCGTGCTTGCCGTCATTCCACCAAGAGGCATTGGGCAAGTGGTCCCGCTGCTATTGGAAAAGCGACCGGCTTTTGTCGATTGACCCAACATCTCTGACAAGCTAGCGCCCGCACCGGGAACATGGGCCAGGGCATCCTTCTCGCAAGGGTCCATGGAAATGTGATATTCGCCGGAGCCGGAAGAATCCACAAATTCGATTTCAATGTTTTCCCCAATCCCGTCCAGGTGGCGATACCGCCATAGCTCCCATGGGTAGGTGGTAGTAGAACCGCCTCCCTGCTCGAGTGGACGGTCGTAGGTGCCGCCAGTCGGATGAGACTCGATTTCATCCGGTGGACCCCAGATGATGTACATGCGGCCGCGGTCGGTTTTCCTGCCAGGAATGCCAGAAAAGAAGCGCTCGTCAGCGTAGGCAAGGCGGCGGTAGTGCTCTTCCTTGAATATGTTGGTGGCCGATTCCGGTTCGGGATTACGTCTGTCCCAGAAGATTTCAATGAATTGCTCGCGCTCTTCGTTTGTCGAGAGGCCAAGAAACGTGCGTCGTTCGTCTTCGGTAATGATGTCAGGGACATCCTCTCTCAACCATGAGCCATAGGCGGGCCCCAATTCCTTAACTAGTTGCTTCTCTCGCTTTCTCGACTTCTTTTTGTTGGTAGTACTCGGGGAGCTTTCTTGTGAAGTGGTCCCCTCTTGAGGGAATGAGCAGATCGGCCAGAGGAGGCAAGTTGAAAAAACGAGAAGTATCGGGCGATGATACCAAATCCCCATGAGGNCACCTCACTTCCATGCAATGCTGAGGGAAACGAGCCACGGATTGCACATCCCCGTTTTGAAACCCGCGTGGCGCTCTATACAGGACTCTGAATCTAGGAGGGCGCTGCGGGTTGCCTCGTTCCTGGTTTGCGCCATGTTTTGTCGCGCTTCAATTCGCGTTGCTCGAAATGATCGCAGAGTTGAGCGACGGTCAGACTCGTCTGCCTTCCAGACCTCTTTCCGACCACCGAAACTGCCAGACATCAGGACGCTGTTTGCGATTCTTTCTGATCAAACTTCCACGTTGCATTTTGTCCTCCTGCACCACAGATTCAGTGCAGAAGTAAATAGTGGCTCCTCAATGACGGGCAAATCTCCGACAAGCGCCCCGGAAGATGCATGTCGTTCCTTGGCGGAACGGCCGGCAGATAATTGACACTCACTGGTGAAAGCTCACGGAGACAAGGCCTGTAACATTGTGACTTGGTGTTTGGAGTTCGGCTGAAGGACCAGACGGAGTTTTCGGTAGGCACAGTCATTAATTCTGCGTGTTTCCAGGTTCACTAAGAATTTCACAAATGGTGCCCGCGGATGTTTTGCCATGACTCAAAGCAAAGCTGCACGGCCAGCTTGCCACTGGGTCACTGGTGCAGTTATACTACGGGTATGAAAACTGCCGTTTCAATTCCTGAGGACGTATTCGAGGGGGCCGAGCGCCTGGCTCGCAAGACCAAAAGGTCCCGGAGCCGCCTTTTTAGCGACGCACTCAAGGAGTATCTGGCCCGCCACACCCCAGACAGCGTTACCGAAGCGATGAATAGGGCCTGTGCCGAGTTGGGCGCTGCGAAGGACGAGTTCGCTTCCTCTGCGGCCCGTCGCGTTCTTGAGCGAAGCGAATGGTAATTTCCCAAGGCGAAATCTGGTGGGCGGATCTGCCCGCTCCGACGGGGTCCGGTCCAGGTTTCAGAAGGCCAGTGGTTGTTGTGCAGTGCGATGCACTAAATCGGAGCCGCCTCGCTACAACCGTCTGCGTCCCGCTGACGAGCAATGTCAAATGGGGCGCGGCTCCAGGAAATGCGCGCCTCTCGGCACGCCTCACGGGGCTGCCAAAGGATTCTGTTGCGAACGTCTCTCAAATCGTGGCAGTGGACAAGGATTTCTTAACGGAGCGGGCCGGGAAGCTCCCGCGTCAAAAGCTGGAGTTACTACTCTCTGGAATCGACGTTGTGCTTGGAAGGTAGTCACTTAGATTTTTGATCGTTTCGGTTGTTAACCCAATGGTTGCATGGGGCCCCAAGTTCCAATTCGAGAATGTAGCAAACGCAGGGGCAAAAACTCGTCACCAATTCGTCACCAAAACTAGGGCATTTCGGGGCCTTTTTAAGGCCGGTCAGAACGGGAGAAGCAAGACAGGCAAAGGGATCTAGCTTTCTGACCTCATCATTGACACGGTAGAGGTCTGGGATTCGAGTCCCCACGGGCCTACCATTCAAATAAAGAGACCTTGCGCGGATTCCCAAGAAACAGAGCGGGGTCCTTGCGTTTCAGTATAAAAGACATCACAGATCGCGGCATGAGTCCAAGGGACGATGATTGTTTGCCTCAAGAAGCTATTTCACAAGAGGAAGAGTACGACGGTGGGTTCTGCTAGAATCGCGGCGAAATGGCAGGAGTTACACAGTTGCGATTTGCGGTGGAGGGCGGGGGTAAAGTCTCGGCTTTGCTCTTGCGACCGGTACAGGCGCGTCGGCTCCTGGTGCTGGCGCATGGT
>JGI12635J15846_10001812_pt1 | contig 18597 bp, 14 predicted proteins | sample BlaSpr_A8_OM2_M2_FD_15846 | JGI IMG/M metagenome (IMG submission 15846) | reverse complement strand
TCGTCCCAAAAAAAATCGATCACGCATCCGCTTCCGTAGATCAGCGTGGCCAGAGATCCGACCCGGGCCGCGGCCACCATCGCGCGCGGCCCCAACTGCCGCAGTCGGGAAGGCTGTCGAAACAGCCGCGCCCAGTCGCGAAAGCGCTGCGCGGCAGTCTCAATACTTCGGAGTCGCGCGAAAATTCGATGCCAATCGCCCGCAGCCGTGTGGGTGCCCAGCAACTGGTCGCTTTGCCAGTTCCAGGTCGCGCGCGCAATCTCAACCGCTTCGCTGAATTCGCAGTTGAGGTCGGCGGAGGCAAAGCCTGCGTGGCCGAGCTTTTGCTCCATGGCGTTGCGAAAGCGCGAAATCAGACGGCCGCTCATCTCGTCTCCCAAAATTTCCGGATGCGCGCGCAACGCGTCCTCGATTGGCTGCTGCCGGCTTCGATATCCGGTCCGGTAGCATCTCAAAAACACCGACAGCGACGTTCCCAGATCGATCCAGAACTTGGCCAGCGAGTAGGCGACCGCGGTAGCATCGCTGGCACGGTCGGCGTACGCGCTGCGCACTGCAATTTGTTCGATGATGCGGTTGTTCAGCAAACGAAACGCATCATGTTTGGATATTTCCTCACCGCTTACCGGCACGCGCGGCAGCGGAATCGCGGCAGGATCTCCCCAGATCAGCTTTCCATGCTCGCACAGCTCCCGGGTGAAGATGGCAGGGCGCAGCCGCAGCATTCCCTCAGTTAGAATGGAGCGCAGTTCAACCTTGATCCCGCGTTCCGCGCTGCCGCAATCGGAATTGATCTTCAACTCGACGCGACGCAACGAGCTGTCAATCTCGCGCTGTGGGACGATACCGCCGCGAACTACCACCAGGCACTCGACGTCGCTCAGCCATCGGCTCCTGCTCGTGGGGTCGGGGACGACGGTCCCCTCACCGCGTGCGAAGCTTCCGGTCAGGAGCACGCCGACGACGCTGGGAGCGGCAGCGCAGTCGCGGACACGCTCGAGCAGCAGTTCCAGCTCGCCGCGCACTTCTTCCTGAAACGCGGGATCGGCGCTGAGCGGGAACGATCCTGGCGGCCTTAAACTGAAACCGCCGTCAGTCATTCTCTCAAATCAGGATCCGCGTACTTCGAGTATTTCGAGTACTTCGAATATTTGCCGTAGCGCCCATACCGGCCGTACCGGCCGTAGCGTCCATAACGTTCGCTGCGCATCGTCGAGAACGACGGCTTGAACCGGTTCAGCACGATGCCAAACAGAGTCTCGCGGTTGAACATCAGAAACGTCTTGGCAGTCGCGGCGCGTGCCGTGTTGTCGGCCGCCGTCACGATGATTGTCCCATCGCCGGCGGTCGCGAGAATCTGGGCGTCCGGCACCAGCAGAGCCGGCGGAGTGTCGATTATGACGTACTGGTATGCATTGCTGCCCTTCACGGTAGCGATCAACTGATCCATTTTGACCGAGGAAAGGTATTCCGGCGCACGATTGCTGGTTCCTCCCGAGGGCATCAGGCTCAAGCCCGGGACCGGCGTCGCCGAAATAGTTGCCGCCAGTTCGGTGGATCCCTGCAGATATCCGAGCAGTCCGTCCACTTCCGCCACCGGGAATGAGTAGTGCTGAAACGGAGCGCGGATATCGCCATCGATCAGGAGCACGCCGCTGCCTGATACTGCCAACGCCGCCGCGAGGTTCAACGCCACAAAACTCTTGCCCTCGCCACCGACCGCGCTCGCCACGACGAACACCTTGGCGTCGCGCTGCGCCGCCCACGATCTCAGTTTGAAAGCGAGCAGCTGGAACTCGTCGGCCGCGCTGCTGATCATTTCGTCGCCCGCCGCCACCAGCGGTGGCGCCGGATAGCGCTGGGCAAACTTCGCGGCACGCCCCGCAAGCGAGGTCAAACTTCCGTTGACGCCATTGTTGTCCGCCGTTTCGGCATCTGCGCCATTATGGACAGCCGGTCCGCTCGTGGCTCGAGTGTCGTTGGATGATTCTTTTTGTCCGTTTCCGTTGAAGCCGCCGGCGGATCCAATTCCCGGCAATGCGAGTGGAATCTCGATCGGTTTCAGCTGGGCTTCGAGTATCCGTCTCTCGACCTCCGGCACTCGCGAGATCGCAATTGCTTCGACGTCGTCGAACTCGGTCCTGACGTCGTCCGGATCTTTGAACGATGTATCCGTGTAGAAGAACATGAACGGAACCGCCAGGGCGATCGCCAGGGTCAACGCCACGCCGCCGCCTATCAGCACAAGCTTGTTCGGATATGACGGGCTGGTGGGCAGCCCGGCGGGCTGCAACAACTGTAGCCGCTCTCCCTGCCCGCGTTCATGCACCGCTTCGTCGGCGCGAGCTTCGAAATAGAGATTGCTGAGATCGTTGTAACGGCTCGACAGGATCGCATAGTCGCGGTTGACGGCGGCAATCGCCTCTTCATGTGCCGGAGTTTCGGCGATTGCTTTCTGGTAGCCCGCGATTTGCTCCCGGATCAAGCCGGTAGCAGAATCATGAGGTACGAACACGGATACTTGCTTGCCGGGCTTGCCGACTTCCTTCTCCAGGATGGCGATCTGCGACCTGGTCTCGATCACCTCGGGATATTCGTCGCTGTACTGCGCTCTGAGCGTGACCAGCTTTGCCTGTAGCGCCGCGAGCGACGCTTCGGGCGTGTTCGCCTTTGGCGAATCCGTCGTGGCTGCCTCCGACGCCTCGGTCTTGCTGTCGTCGGTTTGCGCGGATCGCTCGAGTTGCATCTGCAGCGCCTCGACCGCCTTGACGTTGTCGGTCAGGTCCTGCGGCAAACTCCCGCGGTACTTTTCCTTCAAGACTTTGATCTGACTTTCAGTCTCGGCCAGCTTGCCTCTGGTCTCGTCGAGTTGAGTCGAAAGCAGCTTGATCGTCTCCTCGTTGCGGCGCTCGAGTTCCTTGCGGTACTGGTCGATCATTATACTTCCCAGATCGTTCGCCACCGCTTGCGCCTTGGCCGGATCGGGGTATTGAAACGAAATCGCGATCGCGTCCGGTGGCAGCAATTTCTGCCAGCGATTCGGCGTCTTCGACTGCAGCACCTGCTCGGGGATGCTGATCATAATCGCGTCGGCCATTTTTCCCTCCGCGCCCGGCTCCAGCCGGCCGTCGCGAAGATACAATCCGTGCTTCGATATAAGGTCCGCCAGATGCTGCGGGGTAATGGTTTCCTCGCTGAGAGCCTCCAGCCGCGATTCCAGATGAGTATTGGCGGGCGCCTGTTGCGGATCGGCCCCGACCGAATTGGACTGGATGTCCGCGTGCCACACTTCAAGCATCACCCCTGACGTATATTGCTTGGGGACCAACACCAGCGCCGCCGCGGTCAGCGCCAGACCTGCAATTAACGTGGAATAGAAACTCGTCCGATGACGATGAATTATGTCCCAGTACGGTCCTACGGTTATGAAGGTCTGGTTACTCATTGCCCCTCCGGCCAAATGGGATCTGCTTACTTATTGCCAACTCCAGCGGAACGCTTCGGCCGAAACCGCCACACCTACGATGTAATAGTCGCCAACCGCCCACTGACCACTTTCGTTGCCGCTCGGGAGAAGTGAGCTTGAGCCTGACTCTTCCCTGCGCACCTGGATAAATCGGGTGTAAACGCTTAGCCACTTGCTCAGCTGGTCGCTGACACCAACGCCCCAGGTTACCACTTTCCCGTGAAAGTCAGTGCCATCCGATTGAAAGTATCCCGCGCCGGCACTACCCGATATTCGCGGAGTGAAGTTGTAGAGCACCGATCCATTTACCTGTATAAGTTGGCCCACTCCGCCCAAGGCCGAGGTTATCGACGGTTCCTGTCCTCCATAGACTCTGATGGTTCCGCGCCGGAATTTGTATTCGGCCAGCCCGAGTCCGCCCGGATTCACCTCGGTTCCGTCGCCCTCTTGATGCGAAATCACGACCCCGACAATTCCGCTGAGGTAGAAGTTTTCGAGCGGCTCCCAAGTGGCCCGCACATATGGCCAATGCGCCTGTTCGTCCGGCTCTCCCGGAAAGGTAAAGCGGAAATCATAGAATCGATAGCCAATGCCCAGCGAGAATCGATTGGTGAAATGGTAATCGGTGGTGGTGCTTACGCTCTGAACGTAACTGTTACTGCTCACATTGGACAACGTGTCCTTGTCGCCGGTTGCCCAATAGGTGGTCTGATGGACGTCTAACTCGCTTGACCACTGATGTCCCCAATCATGCGTGAGCTGCGCGTTGAACTGGTTGATCGACGCCTGGAAGTTAGCCAACAGCATAAGGGCCAGCACCGAGTTGAACTGCGGCGATTGATCGCTGGTGATAATCGCTACGTCCGGCGTCGCGTCCCGGTAGAACAATTCATTGAAATGGATCTTGGTCGTGGGCGAGATGTTCTCATCGTCCGTCGCGTTGACAAACTGTCCCTGGCCTGCCCGATCGAGCCGGGTTTGATGGGTGTATAGCTGGACGAAAGTATCGTAATGCAGTGAGGCGTATCTGGCCGCCGAGGTGTAGTCGAGATAAAAGCCGAACACCATCGTGGTGCCGAAATCGCCAATCTCATTGTTGGTCCTGAGCGGAATGTTATCGCCGTAAAATCCGTTGAACTGCGCCTCCGGAAAAAGGCGAAACAGGTTGTCCGCGCGGCTTGTCGATGAGCCGGCGAAAATCAAACTCGCTGCCATCAGTAGAATTCCAAAATGCTTTCTCATACCCAGTTCCCCTACCCTCAAGGCACCGATACCGTGTCCCCTGGTTCCAGCGGCACGTCCGCGGATACATCGCCGCCGTTACGCACCAAGTTGTAGTTGACCGTCAACACCACCGTTTCGGTTACCTTGTGCCGCAAAATCTGGACCTTACTCGGATCCGCGTACTCACCGAGTCCGCCGGACTCAGCAAGCGCCTGTGACAGAACTTCGCCCGAATGCAGCTTGTACGCACCGGGCTTGTTCACTTCGCCGACTACATAGAATACGTGGCTGGCAGGATCGCTCACTCGCACCGTGGCGTTGGGACTGTGAACGTATTGAGCGTACCGCTTCTCGAGCTCCGCCTTGAGCTGCTCCGGTGTCTGGCCCGCCGCCGGCAACCGGCCGATCAGAGGCATCGCGATCGTTCCGTCGGACGCGACCATTACCTTGCCGCTCAGTTGCGGCTGGTTCCACACAACTATTTCGAGTTCGTCATCGCTGCCGATGACATAAGGATCTACATCCTTCGACGCCGTTCGCGGTACAACTCTTTCCCGCACCGGCGCCCCTCCGAACAAGCTGCACGCGGTGGCCGACATTGAAATTGTGACCGCGAGCAGAAGGGTTATCGCCACAGGCGTGCCTGCGCGCGTAAAGTTTGAGGCTAGCTCGATCATTCCAATCTTCATCAAATTACTTTCCAGCCGCACCCTTCAGCGTCGTCCCGTCCCTCGCAACCCTCGGGCGATCGGCCACCACCGAAAGCCTCCCATAGTGCTGCTGCGCCGCGCCTTCGGTCGGGCGGGCGGTCTCACCGAGCGGGCTTCGCATCTGGGCGAATTTATGTTCCTGGGAATTCCACCCCTCCAATAGAAGATACTGTTTGCCGCGCCGCTGAACCAGACCGCGCTCCTCCATTTCGTTCAAAAGTCTGCTGACCAACGGACGCGAACTCGCGATCATCTCAGCCAGGTCGGCTTGGGACAGCTCGGGAATAATAAGTGTGCCACGGTTGTCATGCACACCTACTCGCCGTCCAAGGTCGCTCAACACGACTTCCAGTCGCTGCTCGAACGGCAAGCCGAGAAAACTCGTCCACCAATGCAGTGTGAGCGACCAGAACGAGTTCAACGTTTGATAGAGTTCAATTGCCTCGTCGGGCTCAAGTGAGCGCAGCAACCGTACCGCTCGCTCGCGCGTGAACAGCGCAATCGAACATTTGGTCAGCGCCTGGGTCTCAAATATTTTCGATCGGCGTCCCTTGCAGTCCTCGGCGTCCGCGTAACCTATGATGTCGCCCGGTCCCGACAGCCGCGCCAGCACCCGCGCCCCATTGGCCGTGTTGCAGTACACCTTTACGTAGCCAGCCAGTACGCATCCGAACAGATCGCCCGGCGATCCTTCCATGAACACCATCGCGCCGCGCGGATAACTGACTGCGCTCCGCTGATCGACGAGATCCTCGACAATCGCGCTCGGCACGCGCCAGCGGCTGAAATTTCCCCGCAGCCGAGCGTAGCCTTCGTCACATACGGCGCCGATCGCCATTACTCAATCCTCCCTCTCATACGTGCGACTTCATAACGCCGAATACGTCGGTGATCCGATTGATACTGTCGCCATAGTCGATGCTCGACACGAACGCCGAGCGCGAGTGCGGCGCCGACGGAAGGAAGCCGTGCATACCGGCCAGCGCGGTCGCGCCCATGTGACTCGGCGCGATCACCGTTCCCGATTCCGTCAGAAAAATCATCTCGCCGTACTTCCCATCGGGAAACCACGAATGGAGCTCGACGAGGTCGTCGGGGTCAAGCCACTTGCCGCCATGGACCTCCTTCAGCGCCGCGGTCACCAACTCGCGGGCTCGCGCGTTGAAAAACCAGAAGCGCGCCATCGTCGAATCCAGCAGGCACAGGTAATCGACCGACGCTTTGATCGGCAGCGTCGCAAGCTTTGCCTGGACATCTATAGTCGCCACCGTCGGCGCCATGCCGTGATCGCCGAAGACGTGAATATCCGCCGCGCCGTAAGTTTCGACCGCAATCTTGTGAATACGCGCGAGCGCGGTCGAGTACTTTTGCAGTATCACGGCCGCGGCGGCGCGATCGTCGGCGTGCAGATGCAGAAAATAGTCGAGCTCCGCGAGGTAGAGGAAATAAAACTTCGCTGCTCCGGCGCGCAAATCCGCTTCGATCGACGCTAACAACTGGTCGTCCGTCCCATCATGATAACAATACGCTTTGTAGGATTTACTGCCACCATGCAATAGGTCGAAAATCGAGGTGGACCCGGGAATTCCGCCGGGCGCGTAGATGTTGCGCTTCTCGCAGACGTCGAGCTTCGGCAGATACTTGAGCGGCACGCCGTATAGCTGAAAATATCCGGTCAGATTGTTAATCCGGCGCGCCAGCGTTTTGACTCCGAAGCGCGCGTAACGATTCTCGACCATCCACGGCGGCATCGCGCAGATAAGGCTCAGCTTCTTGAACGGCGAATGTCCGTTGGCGCGATGGAACAGCGAAAGCCGCCCGTGCTCTTCCGGAAAACGCCCGGTGAGAATCGACGGAATCGCGGCGGTGCTGAAACCAAGCACGGAGTCGAGCGGACGCCGATACGGCGCAACCTCCTTCAGGAACGGATGCTCCTTGATCCATTCCCAGCCCAGCGCGTCCATCAAAACGAAGATGCTTGCTTTCATCGCCTGGCCGGTTTCCTCACGATCGCGAGCAGCCCGGAGCCGTGCCGCGTTGGAGTGTGATTCTCAAGGAAGCTCAGCCCGAGCAGGAACGGCAGCGAGGCCGCGAACACAATCGGATTCGGCTTGCTGTCGCCGAGTACAAAAAATAAATCGTGCGCGAGATTGCCGAACGGGCCGTAGGTCCACACCGTCTTCACTGGCTCGAGCCCCACTTCGCGCGCCAGCCCGTTTATCATCTCGGGCGAGTAGCCCGGCCGCACGTGACCGATGTCCTCGGGCTTGAATCCGATTCGGCGCTCGCGCCACGCAACCAGCTTTAAATGACGCCGCTGCGGCACCGACGGAAAGGTCAGCAGCAGGTAGCCGGAGGGCGCCAGCGCCCGCGCGAGATTGGCCATCGCGCCACGATCGTCCTCGATATGTTCGAGCACATCGGTGTTTGTGATCAGATCATATTGCCCAACCGCAGACAGATTGAGCAGGTTGTCCCGGCTGAAGCTGACGTTGCGCAACGCCAGCTTTTCCGCGGCCGTGCGGCAACGCTCGACCCGGTCATCAAGCACATCGATTCCGTGCACTTGCCAGTTCGGATGCAGCCGCGCGCAGTGCAGCGCGATATCGCCGCGGCCGGTGCCCGCGTCCAGCAGCCGTGTGCCGCTCTCCGGCAGGCCCAGCGCCTTGATCTCGCGGAACACGTGGTTGAGCCGAATCCGTCCCGGAATGTGAATCTCGCCGAGGTAGCGATACGCATTGCGGCGCATGCGCGACGGCTCGCCCGCCGCCTTTTCGATTCCAAATCGCGCTGCCGCCGTCGAACTCAATTCGATATCCCCCGCCGCAATCCCGGTCCTACCGTTCGCGCAACTCCCAGCGGCAGGTAACGCCACAGACGGCTGATAGTCTGCAGACTCTTGCGCTGTCGCGGCGCCGACGCGCGTGGCGAAAGATAGAGCGTGCTCCAATATGACTGTACGGGAGTCGGGCCCCATTGGCGCTTGAATTCGAAGATGCCCGATCCGACGCTCGACCGTCCGAAATCGAAAGTGTGGCACCCGGACTCGATGCCGAGTTGTATCGCTCTCCAGTACAGCGCGTTGGTGGCGTACACCGGACGCGCTTCGAAAGTCGCGCCCGACCACGGCAGCATCATCGCGCCGCGGAAATTCATCGCGAGCCCCGCCGCGACCACGCGGCCTTTGCTGCGAACGCGAATCAACGAAAGCCGATCGCGAAATCCATTGACAAGATTGCTGAAGAACCGCCGGCCGTGCGTCGGCGATCCAAGATCGCGCATGTTCTCCGAGTAGGTCGCGCAGAAATCTGCCAGTGCCGCCGGATCGGTCGGGTCGCCGACCTCGACGCCGAGCCCCAGCTTTTCGATCCGCTTGAGCCGGTTACGGCGCTCCGAGGACAGGCGGCGCAATTGCTCGTCGGTCGTTGACGAAAGCGCCAGATGCTGCGCCACCTTCTCCGTGCTGATTTCGAACGGCGGCTGCATCTGCATCAGGCTGCGGATATGCAGCCGCTTGGCGCGCAGCTTCGAGGCCAGCTCGCCGGCATGCGCAATCAGTTCGGCATCGGCTGCGGCGCGCCCCGCTGGATCGAGCGAATCGGCGTGGCAAACACCACCGTAGTCGAGGTAGGGCATCGACGAGAGCTCGCTGCCATAGAGAAAACTGCGCACGAAAATGAACGGTGCCGCCGCGATCGGACGACCGCGCCCGTCCTGCGCGAGCAGGTGGTGGGAATCAAATCCATACGCTGACCGGACCACCTCGCGCCATTGCCAGAGATGGCCTGAAGTCGCGTCGGCGCAATTCGCGATCAGGTCATCCCAATCCGCGCGCCGATTCTCGCTGCAAACTACAACAGTCAATCCAGCTCAATCCCCCGACTACAGATTCCTTGGTTCCCAAAGCACCGGCACTTCGCCGGCGAAGCATCGCCACAAACCGATCGCTTGCGCGCAATTGAGCGCGACGAACTGATACGCGAAAGTCGCTTTGCCGTCGGTGCCGCGCCGCGTTGCGACCCAGCCGGCCGCCGCGACCAGCGCAAACAAAATCTCCAGTCCTAGTACGATTCGGAAGGCTTCGCCGTTTCCAGCAAGAGGCACGGTCGCGATTACTGCCATCGCGAGCAAGGGAGCGGTTAACCAGCGCAGGAGTTTATGCGAGGTGAGAACCAGAATCGAACCCCACCGCCGCTTTGCGATGAGATCGGGCAGCATCCGGAAATAAACCAGCGCCGCCTGCGAAACCATCCGCACCTGCCGCGCAAACTCGCTTGATGTTGAAAATTCTTCAAACGCGACGGCGTCGCCCGCCATCACCGATTTCGCACCCGCGATCGACGCGAGTATCGGATGCACAAAATCATTGATCAGCTCCGGGTCCAGCGGCTTGAACAGCTCGCGGCGCATCGCATACAGCGCCCCATCAGCTCCGGCCACTACGCCCAGCCGCGACTCGAGCCCCTTAAGCATCTGCTCGTAGCGCTGATACGAAGACCCGATCGTCTCGCCCGGGTAGCGCGACACCCCTGTCACCAAGCCGATCGACTTGTCGCGCATCGGACGCGCCACGTTTTCGAGCGCGTCGGCGGCGAACATCGCGTTCGCGTCGGTGAACACCAGCACTTCGCCGCGCGCGACCGCTGCGCCCGCATTCACCGCGACGCCTTTGCCCCGGCGCTCGGGCTGGCGAATGACGCGAACCCGCTCCGATGCCAGCGACTCGGCGATTTCCGCGGTGCGATCGCTCGAACCGTCAGATACGACGATCATCTCGGCGACGCCCGAGTACCTGCACGAGAGAAAATTTTCAATCTTCTGAGCGATGCACGAAGCTTCGTTGTAGGCCGCGACGATTATCGACAGCGACGGCGCCGTCACCTCCCCGTCGGAATCGGCAGGACGCGGCTGCGACGCCGACATTGCGAATAGCAATGCCGGATACAGCATATACGCGTACAGCAGCAGGAATGCCGAGATGTAAAACAGGCTCGTCAATTTCTTTGCGTCCCCCGACGCGCGTACCCTAGGCAGCTTCTCCCTCCCGGCCCAACCCGGTCAGCTCTGAGTAAAGCGCAGCGGTCTGTTCGATTTGTCGCTGCACCGCAAAGTTCTCTTGCACAAATTTGCGCCCGTCCGACGCCAGCCGCGCCGCCAATTCCGGGTTATCAATCAATCGCTCAATCGCCGCCGCCAGTGCAAGCGGATTCGCAGGCGGCACCAGCAGTCCGGTCCNTTCATGGATCACTACTTCGGGCGTGCCGTCGACTTCGGTCGCGACAATCGGGCGCTGCGCCGCGAGTGCTTCGATCGCGACCAGCGGCAGACCCTCGTATAGCGATGGCAGCACGACCAAGTCGGCCGCCTCGAGCAGCTCTGGCACGTCCCGCCGGTAGCCGAGGAATCGCACGCGGTCCGCGATCCCGAGCAGTGCGCGTTGCGCGCGCAAACTCTGCTCGAGCGGACCCTCGCCGGCGAGCAGCGTGACGAGGCTTGGTCGGCGCGGCGCGAGGATCGCGAGCGCCTCGAGCAGATGCCGATGCCCCTTTTGATCATCCAGCCGCGCCAGCGTCAGCACTGCCGGTTCGTCGCGCAGCCCCAGCGCCGCGCGCGTTGCGATGCGCCGTCGCGCATCGGTCGGAGCGAAACGGTCGAGATCGCGTCCGTTATGAATGACACTGATTTTGCTCTTCGGCACTTTCTTGGTTTCGGTCAGGTGATGCGCCGCGGCATGTGACACCGCGATATATCGATCCACCAGCCGTCCGACCTGCCGATCGACCCAGAAGCTCGAGCGCAACCCTTTTCCCATTCGCCAGACCTCGGGCCCGTGACAGGTTTCGAGCACGGCGCCGACGCCCGCCATCCGCGCCACGCCTGCGCCGAATAAGCTGGCGGTGAACAAGTGGCAATGCAGTAGCGCGATTTTTTCGCGGCGGATGAACCGCAGCAGGCGCGCGCCTGTCAGCACGTCGAGCCGCGAGGAAAACTCCAGCGGAATGCATTTGACGCCGGCCGCGGAAAGTCCGGGCTCCATCGCCGCGATCAGCGTCGCCGGCGCCGCCAGATACGGCTCGAATCCGTATTCGCGAATCGCGGTCAGAATTGACAGTGCGTGCTCCTCCGCACCACCGAACGCACTGCTGGTCAAAAGATGCAATACCGGGCGACGCGGACGGGCCTTGGACCGGCTTACACCGATGAGGCTTTTACTTGCCATCTTCGTCATAGATAGGTCAAAACGCGCCACTCAGAGCAAATATAGTGCGAAGAAATACCTCATTGCGAGCTTGTGATCCAGTGATTACGGCCAGAAAACTGTGAATCGTGACAATTAGTGGCCGGCATAACCGCCTTGGGACATTCCTGACGTCTACTGATCTGTCGCTTTGTCACGGCCACCTTTCAATTGTGGTTCATATCGCGCGACTGGCGCCTATTTCTGGACGATATTGTAGGCCACGCTCCCGTCCGGGTATCGAATCGAAACGGTCGGAGGTTTGGGGAGATAGTCTTGTCCGGTATACACAAAGATCCCGTGCTCCAGCCAAGGATAGGCCGAATACGGTTTGACGAAAGTATAACGGCCGAATGAGAGAACCGGACCAAACAAGCCGCTGACACGGCGTACCGGCCCCTGCTGAAACATCGCGGGTGGATAGCGTTTGAAAAACAACACGTAGATGTACGGCTGGTTTATTCTCGGCGTGATCACGATCGGCTGATGGCCGTCATCCAGCTTGTCGACCGCGGCCAGAACTTGTTCGATACCATATTGTAGGTAAGGCGCAGCCACGGTAGGAAAATCGCGAAAGTAGTATCGGACAAATTGGGCGCCATGAAATATCGCGCCTACAAATATCAGCGCAGCGGCCGACGCCTTCACAATCGGCCATCGCGAAGTCCATTCCAGCAGCAGCATAAATCCCAGCGCAGAGAGGAGGATCCAGGGGACCATCGCCAGCGCGTCGTGCCGCGAATCGGGATGCGCCAGTAGCAACGACGGCGTCGGCGGCGTCGGTATGAACGAATAATTGAACATCACGTGCGGCGTGGGAAGCGCGGTCGCTTCCGGATAGGACGCCCCCAGCGGTACCGTGAGGGCAGCCGGCACGGCCGCGACGATCAACCATCCAACCAGCAGTAGCACCGTCCTTCTTCGACGATCGCTCAACATTGCGCCCAGAGCCAGCAGGATCAGCGGTGCCTGCTCCGGCAGCAATTGCCCGAACCCCGGCGGATGGATCATCGTCCAGTGATCGCCGCGGTCGCCGACTGTGAAGAGGAATGAAGGCGTGAAGTAACTCAAATAGCTGGACGCGAAAGCGGTCAGTTGATCGAACAGCGTGTGGCCAGCAGCCTTTGCGGGATCACAGCCCGTACATACCGCGACAATCCGGAACAGCGAAAGATGCTCGAACTCCGCTTGCATCTCGGCCGGATGCAACAGGAGCAGAACGACTTGCGGCAGTGCGAATAACATCATGATCGCCGCCGCCCCAGCCAGCACCTTGAGCCGCACCGTTTTGAGCTCACTCCTGTACAGCACTATCAGCAACGCGAGCAGGAGCGGGAGGAACGCCTTGGTGGTCGCGTAGGAATAAAGCGAGAGCCCGAAGAACCCAGCGCTCAGCATCAGCCACAAATTCCTGCTCCGTCGGAGCCATAGAAAGAAACAGAGCATCCCCAGCGTGATCGTGGCGCTGGCCGAGGTGAACTCCTGGCCGTGGCGACTGAATGTCAGGTGCCACGGTGAGAGCGCGCCGAACAGCGCCGCCGCTGCGGCGCCCGGCCATCCCATCATCAGGCCGGCCAGAACGGTGAGCGCGACCAGGTCAACGCTCCCCCAAAGCGCAGCCCCCAGTCGCACGACGGCCGGCTTGAGTCCGAACGCCGCCACCAGCGGCACCAGCGAATACTGGAACAGGGGCATGCGGAAGTCGTTGAACCCCTGCATCGCGAGCGGCATAAAATTGCCGTGATGGTCGCGCCCGGTGAGAAGAATGCTGTACGCGTCGTAGCCCTCGCAGGCTTCGTCCTGGGAGAGTGCGGGAGGCACTTGGTCGAGCCTCACGACTCGCAGGACGATTCCAGCGATCAGCGCAACAACAATTANGGCGGCACTGAGCAGCTTCACCAAGCCGCCGCCAGGGTATTCATCCGCAACGGAACCAGGACATTCCTTCCCCGCCGCGAATCGCTCAGACGTCATTCCGTGGGCGCGCTCAAGGACTAGCGATATACCGAAATGTCACTGGCTCTCATCCGCGCTTTGCGCTGCCTGGTCGGCGGCGTCTTTCTCGGCTCGTGCCTGGGCGATTGCCGCATTGGCGGCATCGATCTGATCCTGCGACGCGCCGTCGCTTTCGAGCTGATCGCGCTGCGCGGTCGCTGATTCGAGCGCTTGTTCTGCCGCATCCGCGGCCTCATGCGCCTGCTGGGCTTCGCTCTGCTGCGCGTTCTGTTCGGCGGCGGCTGGATCGGTTGCCACTGGCGCGCTGGCCCCATTTCCCGACGCGTCGTCGCTCTGCGCCCGTGCCAGCGACGTATTCCCGAGGGCAAGCGCGATGGAGAACGCCAGCGCCGCGAGGCCGAAGCGGAAAGTATGCGTCGTTCTGCTCTCCAATCTCATAACTGAGCGTCCTGCTTTCAATTGTTGCGATGACGATAGTTCCGCCATTGTTTCAAATCAATCGCCATGCGCCTTCAGGGTGCGCCGGAACTCTTCGCGGCGCGCTGCTGTTGCCGGATGGCTGCGGAAAGTTCGTTGAACTTCTGGAACTCCCGCTGAAAATCCAGCTGCCGCCCCATCATCTGGTACTGCTGCGCCAGCTTCAGGTGCAGATGCGCGTCGTCGGGATCGAGTATCGTCCCCTGTTCGAGCGTTCGCGCCGCGCCTTGGACGTCGTGGGCTTTGTTCTGCGCGGCGGCCAGCCTCCAGCGATAGTCCGCCACCGTGGGTCCGATTTCCACGCATCGCCCGAAGAAGGCCACGTCGTCATGCCAATAGCGCTCGGTCTGCATCGCCGAGAGAGCATACAGCGCCAACAGCACCGTCATTGCGGCGCCGACGGTTCGACGCGCTCGCGAACCGGTTGCGGCGATCTCGACGACGGCCAGCGCGAACGCCAGGCTCCATCCAAACGATGGCGCGTAGAGATAGCGGTCATCGACCAGCCACCACAGAGCGTTGAGGTTGAGCGCGGGCGCGATCGTCAGGAAGCCCCATGCGGCGCAGAAGAGGTAGATGCGCCGATTCGGACTGCGCCACGCCAGCGCGAAGCCCGCCGCGCCAAGGATCACCAGCGCCGTCGCGCTTATGAATACGATTGGCTCGGGATGTGTGATCCACTCGACCGCATGAGTCGGCCCCGACATCGCCGGGAGCGCCAGCACCGCAACATAAGTGATCAACGCCACCGGCAGAGTCATGAAGATCGCAAGCGGACCGTAGTGCGGCCGCGATACTTCGACGCCCGGCATCACCATCGAGGCGCCGGCGTTGTAATGAATGCCGAACAGAAGATTGAATCCGAGCGCATTCAGGCGCGCGCACATGTATGCGAACACCACCGCCGCGAACGGCGCGCAAGTTCGCAGCGCTGAAACTATCCGCCGCCGCGTTCGCACGGCCTGCGTCTCACTATCCGAAACCTGGCCGNCNTCTTCGAACAGAAANACGTACACTGCGACGATCAGCGGAAACAGGATGGCACTCTCATGCGTCAGCATCGCGCACGCAAACAGAATCACGGCGCCGAACAATCCGCGCGACCAGCCGGGACCGCGCTCGATCAGGCAAACCATCGCGCCCAGCTCAAACGCGGTCGAGAGCGGTTCGGGAATCGCGCTGGCCCACACCACGCCGCCGACATGCGCCGGCATGACGGCAAAGATCGCCGCGGTCAGTAGTCCGGTCGCGGCATCGCCGGTGAGTAACTGCGCGAGGCGGAAGACCAGCACCACGACCATCGCATGCAGCAGGATCTTCGCCAGATGCCAGAGCGCGGGATTTTTTCCAAAAAAGAAATCATTGGCGGCGAACCACAGGTTCTCGATTGGCCGATAGTATGCACTCTGCGGCAAGTGGTCCGGATTGAGAAACCACCAACTGTCGTAGCGGAACGCGTTCCAGATGAACGGCCAGCTGTGAATCGTTTTGTTCTCGACGAATTCTTTCCAATCATCGAACACCCAGCTGTTGCGCAGGCTCGGAATGTAGATCGCGATCGTCGCGATCACTATCCCCGCGAGCATCGCGGCCTGGCGCGGGCTGAGGCCCCACACGGAGCTGTCGCCGGCTGGGGGTGATCCGCCCATTGAACAACCTAACCCCTAACCCCTTCCCGAGCGGGAAGGGGAACCGGATTATTGGGCGAGGAGTGAGCGGCGCGCGCTTTTGCTCGAAGCGCCCGCGCCTTGGCGACCTCAGCGACGAAATCCCCGCCACGCTGCATCTTCGAGTATTGATCCGCCAGCCGCAGGTGAAGATAGAAGTTGTCAGGATCCCGGTTCACCGCCTCTTGCAGCACATTCAATGCCGAATTCAGATCGCCATTCGCGTTTAGTAGAGTTACCCGTGTTCGTACATAGGTCGGATCGTGAGGACTCAATTCTTCGCAGCGCGCATAGAACGTCAGGTCGTCGTGCCAGTCACCTTCCATTCTCACGATTGAAACCGCATAGGCCGCCAGCAGGATACCCATCGCAGTCGCTACTCCGGCGCGCCAGCGTGGGCTGACAGCGCCAAGATTAACCACGGTGAGCGCGAGCGCCAGGCTCCATCCGACCGACGGCGCATAGAGCAGGCGCTCCTCGACCAGGGTGGCTAACGCGTTGAGCTTCATCGCGGGCGCGATTGTCAGCAGACTCCAGGCCGCGCAAAAAAGATAAAGCCTTCGATTCTCACTGCGCCAGATAGCTGCCGCTGCGATCGCCGCCACCGCTGCGAGTATGCCCGCTGCTACGAACGCGCCCGAGTCAGCGCTGGTTACCCATTGGACGTCGTGCGCGGGAGCCGCGATGCCGGGGACGATGAGGACGCCAAGATATACCAGCAGCACGACCGGCGCCGTCAGCACCAGCTCAATCGGTCCGTGCGTGGCTGCCGGTCCTGCCCACCCCGCTACTACGTTCGGGTCTCGCAAGTGCGGCAGCCCGATGAAGTGCTCCGTCCCGAGCACGTTCAGCCGCGCGCACAGGTAGACAATCGCGATCAGAATGAACGGCGCTGCCAGCCGGATCGATTCGCCCACGCGTCGCCGCTCGATCAGGAAAGCGTATGCGGCCACGATCAACCAGAACAGAATCGCCGTCTCGTGACTCATCAGCGCGCCGGCATACAGGATCAGCGCGAACATCATGCCGCGCGACCATCCTGACCCCGTGCCGGGCTTGCGCTGGATGAGGCAGCACAGCGCTCCCATCTCAAATATCGTGGACAGCGGCTCGGGAATTGCCGACGCCCACACCACCGACTCGACGTTGGCCGGCAGTAGTCCGAAGATTGCCGCCGTCATGAGCCCAACTGCGTTGCTGCCGCTGATCAGTTGCGCGAGCCGGAAGGTGAGCATCACGCCGACGAGTTCGAGCGCGATTTTCTCGAGGTGCCACGCCGTCGGATGATCTCCCAGCAGCATGTAGTTCAGCCCGAACCACGCCGTCTGCAGCGGGCGATAGTACGAACTTTGCGGCAGCGACGTCGGATCGCGAAACCACCAAACGTCGTGGAGAAAGGATTGTCCAACCCCGGCCCAACTGTGCAGCTCGGTCGCGTTGACGATTTCGGGCACGTCGTCGTACACCCAGCCGTTGCGGATGCTCGGCATATAGATTAGCGCCGTCGCTACCAGGATCGCCGCGAGTATCGCGGCGTCGCGCGGCTCGAGTTCCCACATCCGCGCCGCCGAATCTTCGGATCTCCTCATTGCGAATGTCGCGCGGGCCGTGCGGACATCCGCACGGCCGCGCGATTCAGATCGAACTCAGTGCGGTGCTGCTGGAGCCGCCGGTTGAACTGTGATGGTCGCGCCGTGGCCCGCAGCATTGGGCGCCGTCAGCGACTTGAAGTCGGCTTTATTCATTATCTTCGGCTCGATGAACTGCTGCTCGGAGTAATCGGCGGGCACAACAAAGGTGTCGGCCGGCAGATCCTTAACTTCGATTTTGGAGGCCGTGGTGGTGAACACGGCCGGTGGATGTTTGGCCAGTTCATCCTGGATCCGTTTGACCTGCTCCGGCGGCACTCCGCGCCTGGGATTAAAGGTATGCGGCTCCGCCGAGGTCCTGATCAAAACCGGCACGCCGTCGGGAATTACGCCGCCCTTGGGCGCGAGCCGCGTGCCTTTGATCTTTTCCCCGATCGCCTTTAGAAAATCGGTGTATTCTTTGGCGCCGGGCGCGTCGCTGGCCACGCATTGAGTCGTATCGAGCTTGGTGAACGCGAAGGGTATCGATCCCGAGTAATCCTGGCACTCATAGCCCGCAACCTTGTGCGTGGCAGCGCCCTTCTCGAATCCGAACGACAGTCCTTCCTGCACCATTATCGCCGCGGGCAGTCCTTTGGGCGGAAACGGACTCTGCGCGTATTTCTTGGACTTCGGATTGAGAAAATAAACCTTGCCCGCATCGAGATCGGTGATGACCGTGCGCTCCGGCGTAACCACTTTGCGCTTGTTCCCCTGGACCATTACCGTCTGTTCGCTCTTCGACACCTTGCCCTGGTTGCTGACGACGCGCTCCTGTGAGATCACGACGCCGGCCGACGCGGTAGTGGCGGCAAGCGCGAATGCGATCGCGATGGCCGCGGCTACTTTGGATTTCATACTCATTGCTCTCCTTCCGATCGTTGGATCTGGTCACGCTAGCTGATGGCGCGACGCTTTGAAAAGCGAACGGCGGGCCATTTCTGACCCGCCGTCCGGTTGCAATCGTTTAACTGTCCTGAGGACCCGCTACTTCACGCATTGCCTCTAGTTCTTGCAGGTCAACGTGTACGAGGTCGTACCGGTGAGCGGGCAATTCGGCGATGCCAGCGTCAAGCTGGTGGTGACGGAATCACCCGAACCTGACGGGCAGGTGCACGACGTGGCGACATACTGAGTCGAAGGAGTGTTGCCTTCAACCACTGCCGGATCTGTTTCACCTGCAGAAGCCGAAATGCTGATTGTGCAGCCCTCTGCGCTCTCGGTAGGCGCA
>JGI12635J15846_10001810_pt1 | contig 18603 bp, 16 predicted proteins | sample BlaSpr_A8_OM2_M2_FD_15846 | JGI IMG/M metagenome (IMG submission 15846) | reverse complement strand
GCGTACGAACTCGCCGACGTTCTTTTTGAATATTTCGGCGCGCTCCACCGTCTCGGTGTCGCCGTCTTGCTTGGCCTTTTCGGCCAAGGCTCGGTAACGGTCGACGACTGGATCGAGCGCAGCCTTCAGCAGCCCCTGGCTCTTCTCGCCCTTTCCGGCCTGCTGCGCCTTCATGAGGGCCGCAAGGTAACGCTCTACGTCGTCGTTCGTGTAGACGTTCGCTTTGTCGAGTTTGTTCTGGAGGTCGTGGATGATGTCGGGATCGGTCACGCCGCTGATCTGTGCGACGCGATAATAAGGAAGAAATGCCTTGAGGATGTCCTCAGCCTTGTTAACAAAGTCAAGCACGTACGTGGATTCTTTCTTGAATCCATCGCGTTCATAGGTGCGGTTAAGGCGTGAGAGTGTCTGCACCGCGGCGATATTTGCCAGTTTCTTGTCCACGTACATGGCGACCAGCAGCGGCTGGTCGAATCCCGTCTGGAACTTCTCGGCGACGAGCAGCACCTGGTAAGAGTCGCCGCCGAATGCCCCGGGGATGCTCTCGCCTTTGAGGTTGTTCATGCCCGACTCGGTGTAGGTCTCCTTGACCCCACCAACCTGGTCGGTCACTTCACCGGAGAACGCAACGAGCGTCGCCAGGCCATAGCCTTTGCCAGCGATGTACTTGTCGATGGCGAGCTTGCAGCGGACCGCGGCTTTGCGGCTGTCGCAGACGATCATCGCCTTCGCCCGGCCGCCGAGCAGCGGTTGGACCGTTTCGCGGAAATGTTCCACGATGATCTCTACCTTTTGCTCGATGTTGTACGGGTGGAGTTTGGCGTACTTCTTGATGACCTTCGCTGCCTCGCCCGTCGGGACGACGGTCTCGCCCGCTTTGTCGGTGATCGTGGCGAGTCTATAGGCGATCTCGTAGGTCGTGTAGTTCTGCAGGACGTCGAGGATGAAGCCTTCCTCGATGGCTTGCTGCATCGTGTATACGTGGAACGGAGCCGGCTTGTTGTCGGGTCCGGGCCGGCCGAAGAGTTCCATCGTCTTGGGCTTCGGGGTCGCCGTAAAGGCGAAGTAACTGATGTTCTTAGAGCCCGCACGCTTGCTCATTTGCGCGAGGAGCGCGTCCTCGGTGGAAACGGCCTCTCCTTCCTCGCCCTTAGGCGTGTCGGTAATGCCGAGGAGTTCGCGCAATTTACGCGCCGCCTCGCCGGTCTGTGACGAATGAGCCTCGTCCGCAATGACGGCGAACGACCGCTTCGCTATGTCCTTCAGTTCGCCGATGGTGTCCAGGGCAAACGGGAAGGTCTGGATGGTGACGATGATGATGGGCGTCTTGCTCTTGAGCGCTTCGGCGAGCTGCGAGGACTTCGACCCCTCCTTGGTGACGCGCTTGACGACGCCGGCCTTGTGTTCGAACTGGGAGATCGTAGCTTGGAGTTGGTCGTCGAGAACCTGACGGTCGGTCACGACGATGATCGAGTCGAAGATCTTTTTGTCCGCGGCGTCGTGGGCGCTTGAAAGTTGGTGCGCCAGCCACATGATCGTGTTCGACTTACCCGAGCCGGCCGAGTGCTGGACCAGGTACTTCTTGCCGGCTCCTTCGGTCTTCACGGTCCGGACCAAACTGCGGACCGCGTCCCACTGGTGATACCGCGGAAAGATGGCGCGCTCACTTTGGACTTTCTTGCCTGCAATGGCCTTCGACGTCTTTTCGAGGTGGATGAACTTCTCGAGGATTTCGAGCCAAGCATCACGCTGGAAGACGGTCTCCCAGAGGTACGCGGTCCGGTGGCCCTCCGGATTCGGCGGATTGCCGGCTGCGCCGTTGTTCCCGAGGTTGAACGGGAGGTAGACCGTCTTCGGACCGTCCAGGAACGTCGTCATCCGTACTTCGTCGGTGCTGGCCGCGAAATGCACGAGCGCCCCGCGGTTGAAGGCCAGCAGCGGCTCGGCCTTCCCAGTCTTCGCATCCCTTGGAAGGCGATCAAACTGGTACTGCTTCGTCGCGTGGTGGATGCTTTGCGTGAAGTCGGTCTTCAGCTCGACCGTCGCGACCGGGATGCCGTTCACAAACAGGACGAGGTCGATGTTCTTCTCGTTATTCTCGGAGTAGTGAACCTGGCGCACCACGCGGCAACGGACTCTCCCGTACTTCTCCAGAGTCCCGGGATTGAGCCCATGACCCGGTTTGAACGCGCACATGGAGAAACGCGCATTGACCCGCTTGAAGCCCTGGCGAAGAACCGCCAAAGGGCCTTCTTCCTGAAGCGCCTTCGCGAGCCGCTCGACGATGATCGAGTCGACCGCGCCGTTCTGGGTGCTCTTGAGTTTATCGTATTCAGTCGGCTGCGTGTCCTTGATCCAGCCGATGACGTCTTCGGAATAGAGTGCTAGTTTGCGGTCGTAGTTTTTCGGGCTGCCAGGCAGCCAGCCGCCGCCGGTCGTCAGGTAACCAACGATCTCGCCTTCGAACGTCCCTTCCTTGTGGACTGCGGTCATCACACATTCACCTCGGCCGGCAGTTTCTCGGAACGGTGGTTACGAACATCGATCAGCCCAGTGACTGCAGCCATGATGAGCGCTGAGCGGCGCTCGCCGATTAGTTCAATGGCCCGTCGCGTCTGTTTAATCGTGTTGTCAATTGTCAGCAGCTCGCGAGACAGATGACTCACGATGTCCCGCTGTTCATCAGTCGGGGGCACGGCAATCTGAAATGCCTTTAGAATGGGAACGCTGATATTTGCCTGGGCCGTTCCCCATGCTTCGAGAGCAAAGAAGTGCCGTCCGTACTGTGAGTTAAGCGCGTAAGAGAAGAACTCAGGAACGCACGTCCTGTCGAGCGTCGTGATTAGCATCGTGAAACATTGGCAACCGTCAAGAACGTCGGGGAGGACCGCCGTGACGCCTGCATTTCCAGTCCGAACCGTGACGAGATCGTTCGCACGAATGAGCTTTGACTCGCGCTGGTTCGCAAATTGAGGATCGATATGCAGGATCTCGCCTTCGATTGCGTTAGGGCGAATGTTTGTTGACCGCAATATCGGCACACCATCGTCAACATACGCATGGGTGGCTGCCTCGGCAATTCCGACCACGACTCGCGTTGCACATCGAGTCATAGCCTTCACAGACCAGTGCTGCGGTATCTCACCAATCCAGTCAACGCCGCTGTCCCTGAAAGGAACGTGCAGAGTAAGACCTCTCGTTACAGCAGTCGTGATGAGAGCGAGCCGCTTTTCTTCGAGACGTTCGATGAGGGTCCAATATTTTAAGGTCAGGCGATCGGCCTCAGCCGTTTCATGGTCGAGAAAATCGGCGATAAAGTCTTGCCGCTCTTTTGGCGGTGACGGAACTAGGAGAGCATTGAGCTTCTCATGCGTTAAATGGGCAATCGTAGCCTTATTGCAGAGCACATCCATGTATCCAGTGATGCGAACGGCATCTAGGGCATGTTTCATGAATCGAATGTTGATTCCGGAACGCGGACGTACTCGATGTACGGAGTTTTGAAAGACAACGCCAACGGGCATCGACTGCGGCGCGAATGTCGATCGACCGACGTCCCCTCCTTCTGACACGAGCAGGTCACCCGGCTCGACGACTAAGTGGGAGCGCTCATAGTCTGAACACCACATCTGCTCCATGTCGTCAAGATTCAGGCCGCCTTCGGTAATGTTTCTTGCCTTGAGATACGGCGCGAAGTGGTCGGCTTCACCACCAGCGGACGTTTGCAGCATTTTACCCAGCGTCACTTCGCAGAGCGCGCCGAAACGCCGGATCGGAAATGACGATTCTAGGGCGATCACGCCGTCATTACCCGAAGCATGGCAACAATGTCTGTCGTGACCGTAGCGAGATCGGCATCTATTTCGTTGAGTGGGCGCGGTGGCACATATTTATAGAAGTAGCGCGTGAACGCAACTTCGTAGCCTATTCTCGCTCTGTCGTGGTCGATCCAGGCATCTTCGACGTACGGCTTCACCTCGCGCACAAAGTATGCCTGAACGTCTTCGCTAAGCGGGACGATCTCGGTGTCACGCAAATCGGAATCTGGTTCCGACTTGCCTTTCGGCCCGGTGCAAACGTCTGCGGTCTCGTCGCGTTCGGACAATGCCTGCCAGACCGCCTTGTACTGGGGTGCCGTGAGACTGATGCCGGCTTTCTTCAGTGCCGCACTGAGCGCTTTGAGGAACGCTGGACGATTCTTGAAGAGTTTGGACGGATCAATCGAGATGAGGGCGGACTTCAGGTCGTCGAGGCTCAGCGCGTTCTTTCTCAGCGACCTCTCGGTATCCAGTCGCGCAAGCCGGTCGGGCGCGATCTGAAAGTTGAGCCGTAGCGGACGCTCGATGGTAACGGTGCGATAGCCGAAGGCTTCGTTCGGAAGAACCCTCGAGAACTCGTTTTCCTCGAAGTCACCGTAGATGCGAACGACTCTGGCGATGTCGTCTTCTTTCATCTCGCGCCGCTTGCTGCCCAGGCTCTTGGACATCTTCTGCCAGAATGAGGTCCCGTCGATCAGTTGGGTCTTTCCGAGTCGCTCTTCGGATTTGTTGTTGGTGAGGATCCAGATGTAAGTCGCGATCCCGGTGTTGTAGAACATCTCTGTCGGGAGACCGACGATGGCCTCGACGAGATCGTGCTCGAAGAGATACTTCCGGATTTCCGATTCGCCGGAGCCGGCGCCGCCGCTGAACAATGGTGACCCGTTCATGACGATGGCGATCCGGCTACCATTCCGGTTCTGCTCGGTGGGCCGCATCTTCGAGACGAGATGCAGCAGGAACAACATCTGACCGTCGCTGATGCGTGGCAGACCGGGTCCGAAGCGCCCTTTGAGGCCGCGCTTTTCGTGGTCGGTCTCGACTGCTTCTTGGACCTTTTTCCAGTCGACGCCATATGGCGGATTGGAGAGCATCCAGTCGAAAGTCTTGTTCGGGAACTTGTCGTGCGAGAGCGTGTTGCCTTGGACGACGTTGTTCACATCCTGGCCTTTGATGAGCATGTCCGCCTTGCAGATGGCGAAGGACTCGTCGTTGAGTTCCTGGGCGAACGCCGTCACCTTCGCATTGGCGTTGTACGCTTTGATGCGGTCCTCAGCGACGGACAGCATCCCGCCCGTCCCGGCTGTGGGGTCATAAATGCTCCGAAGTGGAAGGTCGTTGGTGAAGAGGTCCGCATCGCCGGCGAGCAGCAAATCCACGGCGAGCCGGATGGCATCCCGCGGCGTGTACTGTTCACCAGCCGTTTCGTTCGAGAGTTCGGCGAAACGGCGGATGAGGTTTTCGAACGCATCCCCCATCTCGGGGTTCGAGACCACGTTGGGATGGAGATCGACCGCGACGAACTCTTTAAGGACCTTGTAGAGTAAGTTCTTCTCGTCGAGTTCCGCCACGCGAGCATCGAACCGGTAGCGTTCGAAGATGTCCCGCACGTTGGCACTGAACCCGCCAACGTAGGCGTCCAGGTTGGCCCGGACGTGGTTCGGGTCGTCCAGGACGGTCGTCAGCGTGAGGGCCGAGGCATTGTAGAACTTCGAGCCGGCAGCTTTCTCCAGCGCGTGACGCTGCTCGAGGTTGACGTTGTCGAGGTCTTGGATGTGCTTGGCGACCGCGACGACCGCAGGCTTCTTGGCCTCAAGGACGCAGTCGATGCGCCGCAGGACCGTGAACGGGAGGATGAACGACCCGTAGTCGGCCGGCCGGAAGTCGCCGCGAAGCAGCTCCGCGATGGACCAGATGAGGGCGCTGACCCGCGCTGGTTTAGTACCCCCCGTGGCAGCTGGAAGCGCGGGTAGCGTGAGCATCTCGGTCGAGGAGTACATTCCGCGCGAAAGGCGCCGCAGCGTTCCTGAACGAGATAGGCGCGAAAGGACCTGGTCGACCAAGTCGCGCGACGCGCCCGTAGTGGCCATCAGGTCCGTAGCGGTAAACGGCTCGTGTCGCTTCAGGATCTCAGCCTGCAAGGCTTCAGAGAGCACGACTTTAGTTTCTGAATCTTTTGTCGTCATGTCAGAAACACGTTACCGTGTTTTCTGAACGATGTCAACATCTTTCAGAAATGATGGCTATATGTGCCGAGCTCTAGCAATCAAGAACCGCTGCGCTGTTTTGGTCGATCGCCGGATGAATCTCTCGCCTCCTGTGTCGCCTCTGATCGGTTCGTGCTGGAGTCGCATAGCTCCGCAGTCTACCGAAGCTAGAAAGTCACCCCATCGTCTCTCTCCGACTCTCGGACCTACCGAAACTACGCGTTTCGAGATCAATACGTGAGCGGAATTGCCTTCTGTTCGTTCGGCGCAAAGAAATACGTCGTCGGAGCAATGACTGTGAATCGCAGCGCTACGCTGCCGCCAGACGTGCGCGCGCGTCCGGATACCGGGGGATTCGCGTTGGAGCCATTAAGTACACGGGCACCCGCTACGAGAACGGGCTGGACGCGTAGCCAAACCGCAGTTTGCGCCGGGACGGACAATGCGTACCGACATGCTCCAGCTTCAAAGGTGGGCTCCGTCTCAGCGATCAGGTGATTGTCGAGCGCGTCGCGCGCCTCGACGATCAGCTCGCTGCACGACGGTGCCCGCAGCCCCGGCCGCGCTTCCGAGATCGCGATCGTTCCCTGCGCGGTGGCGAGCTCGCGCGCGACCGCGTATGCCGGGACGGCACCCAACGCGATCGCGAACGCGACGACCGCCACGACCGCGATCCGGAAGAACGACAACACCATGCGAGCAACCTCCATCCCGGTCGCTACCCGGCAAAGGCGCGCGGCTCTTGCGGACGGGGCCGTTTCTATCGGGTCGGGGAGGCCATCGGTCCTACGGCGTACACCTCCGCATGAGCGTCAAACTGACCGTCGTCTACGATAATCCGACCGATCCGGAAGCCTTCGAGCAGCACTACAAGGCCGTCCACGTCCCGCTCGCCCAGAAGATCCCCAACGTCCGCCGCGCCGAGCTGGCGAAGGTCTTCCCGAAAGAGGACGGCAGCCCGACGCCGGCCCACCGCACCGTCGATTTCTATTTCGACTCGTACGAAGACGCGTGCGCCGCAGTCGCGACCCCCGAAGGCCAAGCCGCCATCAAGGACGCCGTGCTGATCGGCACCGGCGGCGTGCGGTTTCTCCTGTCCGACATCGAGTACTCGAGCTAGGCCCGCACGGCCGCTCCTTCGGGCTGTCCAGCGGCAGCAATTCGGCGCGCGCCGTCGAACCGATGGCGCGCGCCGGACTTTCCGGTATGCGCACCATCGCGACGGAGGACGTTATGCCCGCTGGACTGATCTTGCAATTTACCGGCACCGGCCTCGACGATTACAACAGGGTGAACGGGCTGCTGGGACTCGACCAGCAAGCTGGCACCGGCGACTGGCCCGCCGGAATTCTCAGCCACACTGCGGGGGTGAGCGACGGCGGTTTGGTCGTCGTCGAAGTATGGGAATCGCGCGATGCGCAGGGACGCTTCATGCAAGAGCGGCTGGGTCCTGCGCTCCAAAAAGGCGGCGTCACCGCAGTGCCGACGGTAACGTGGTTCGACGTCGTCGCAAACTATCAGGCCCTGGGTGCGGCGGCCGGTTAGACGATCGCGGCACTACGAACCGTCCGAGTCGGACGAGAAATACAGCAGGCGATAGTCACCGCCTTGATCGGCGTCGAGGTACAATCCGGCGTCGCGAATGTTCGCGATGTCCCGTCGGAAGGATCGCAGCGAAACTCCGAAGCGTCTCTTGTAGAGCTGTACGGTCACGGGCTCCCGCCGGCAGAGGCGGAGGATGATCCATGCGGCTCGTACGATCGGTCGGGCCCAGCGCGTGCGCTGAACCGCCTGCCGCGTGTCGCGGACGGACCGGGTGGTCGACGTGAGCACGTCGAAATCGGCGTGTGTCATTCGGTGGCTTAACTCCATCGGGTGACGGGCTCAGTCGGTGCTCATTACACCGGCTGGGCCGCTTTGCTGTTTGCACGACGAACGCTATGCACGTTCCGTCCGTATAACTATTTTACACCAGACATGACTCGTATGCAATGCGAGAGTGTCGCTACCAAAGAAGTTCCGCGTCATTATCTTCCATCGGTTATGCATATCATCCTGATTGAGATTACAGCGAGAGACTAAGCGTCCATACCGGAGCGCAGTCTTTCTTCCTCGGAGGATCGCGCGCGGCGACCAGGGCACACTGTTGACGTGACTAACGCGAACGACGATTGGGAGGACCGGATCTCCGACCTATGGGCAGCGATCGAAGACCACGACGACAACGCGTTCGTCGTTCTGATCGACCGTATGGTCGCCGAGCTGCCACCGGGGAACGCTATTGGACTCTTCGAGCGTGCTGCCGCGCGCGACTCGACCGGTCATTCCGACCTCGCGATACCGTTGTACAAGGCCGCGCTTGACACAGGGTTGGTGGGCGTTCGTCGCCGGCGCGCGATCATTCAAATGGCGAGCTCGCTGCGGAATATCGGGAAGCCTCAGGACGCCGTCGCGTTGCTTACCGCGGAACTGCAGGGCGAGAACGACGCGTTAACCGGGGCCGTTCGCGCTTTCCTGGCGCTTGCGCTCGTCGACGTTGGGCAAGAGCGCGAAGCTGTCGCCGTGGCCCTTACGGCTCTTTCGGAGTACCTGCCGCGTTACAACAGATCTGTCGCTCGTTACGCGCAAGAGCTTGCTACGGAAACGGACGTCGGAGTCGGACGAGATAGTATTGCTGAATGATGAGCTTGAACACGAGAGCCGCCGGTGGACTTCTCTTCGTTCTCGTCGTCATGGGAGCGCTGCTTTTTCTGCCGGCGTGGACGCTCGACTATTGGCAGGCGTGGTGCTTCCTGGCCGTGTTCGGGGCGTCGGCGTTGGCGATCACGGTGTACCTCATGAAAAAAGACCCGGCGCTGTTGGAGCGCCGGGTGCACGGGGGGCCGACCGCCGAAAAGGAGACCAGCCAGAAGATCGTATCGTCGATCGCATCCGTCGCGTACGTCGCGATACTGGTCGTCTCCGCGCTCGATCACCGTTCACGCTGGTCTACCGTGCCCGCCTCCATAGCGATTGCAGGCGATGTTCTCATTGCGCTCGGGTTTACGCTCATCTTTCTTGTGTTCAAGGAAAATCCGTTTACCTCAGCCACCATCGAATTGGCAGCCGGCCAAAAAGTCATATCGACGGGCCCCTATGCAGTCGTGCGGCACCCGATGTACAGCGGAGCCCTGGTCTATCTTTTCAGCATGCCGATCGCGCTCGGATCGTGGTGGGGATTGTCCGCCGTCATACTGATGACGCCCGTGCTTATCTGGAGACTTCTTGCTGAGGAGACGTTCCTCGCGAAAAACCTGCCGGGCTATCCCGAGTATCGAGATACCGTGAAGTATCGCTTGGTGCCGTTTCTTTGGTAGCCCCCTACATCGGGTGAATGTCGGTCGCTTCTTGCGGCGGCGTCTTCAGCGAGACCCACTTCAGGTGGCCGGACGTCTCGGTGAAAGCGGCGTGCGCAGTCCCTTTGGGGATCACGACTACCGTCCCGGGCTTCAGATTCACCTGATGGTCACCGAGCCACTCGGTCCCCGAGCCTTCCAGAACGATTTGGATCTCGTTGGCATCGGCGTGATAGTGCTTGAACGCGTTCCCTGTCTGGACCGCGGCCGTCATGCCATCGGCGACGACGACGGTTTTGGAGAGGAGGTTCGGGAACATCGTGGACGGCTTTGGATAACTGTCGGCAGTCATCGCGGCGGTGTCGATGGTCTGCGGTTGGAGCGGCGCGGCCGCGGCGTGGGCGGGTAACGGCAAGCGTGCGACCGAGACGCCGACTACGAACGCCAGCGTCGCAACGATGCCGAATCGAACATCGTACTTCATGCCCGGCGCTACGTCACTGCCACGGCCTGCACCTACTCGCGGGCGGTTCCTGAGCGTAGAATTTTAGCGGTGCGGCGGCACGCGCTCTCCAAAGCTCCCAAGAAGCAAATCGTAGACTTACTCGGCCTTTTGTCGTTAGTCCGCGAATACGTCTCGTAGGGCGCGCAGAACCGCTGCGCTCGTGCCTGGCGTGGTCTTTCCTAGCCGCTTCACGAGACGCGTCTTGTCCAATGTTCGAATTTGGTCGAGCACGACGAGACCTCGCTTCCCGCCGAACGTGATCGGCGGCCGGAACGGCGTTGGACGACCGGCGGTCGTCATCGGGGCGATGATGACGGTCCGAAGATGATCGTGCATCTCAGGGGGCGAGACGACCACGCATGGGCGTGTCTTGCGGATCTCGCTTCCAACGGTCGGGTCGAGAGTCGCAAGCCAGATCTCTCCGCGCTTCACCAGGTGAGTTCCGCGTCGCCTTCGTTCGGAAATTCGGGCCACACAAGCGCGTCATCGCCGGAGGCTGCCAGCGCACGACTAGCCTCGGCCCACCCCTCGCGTGGATGACGGTTCGGCTTTCGAAGCACGATCGTGCCGTCTTCGACGTCGATATCGACCTCGCGCTCGAAGCCGACTTGCGCCAGAATCGGCTTTGGAATGATCACACCCTGGGAATTCCCAACTCGCTGAAGCGACGTCCTCATGTTAGAACAATGATAGTACGGGCTGGAACGGAATGTCAACGGCGCAAACGATTGGCAGCGATACAGGTTGCGGCGTCGAAAGCGGCGTACCGCGCCGCGCTTTCGGCGCGTGCTCGATCGGCGGAGGGTCATTATGGCTGGTGGGTTGATGCAGTTGGTTGCCTATGGGCAGGCGGAATACGAAGCGATCGGTTCGCGGTTGGCGATCGATCCGACGCCCGGCAGCAGTAGCTGGCCGGCCGGACTTCTCAGCCATGCAGCGGGACCTACCGGTGATGGCCGCTGGGCGATCATGGAAGTTTGGGAGTCGCGTGACGCGCAATCCCGCTTCATGCAAGAGCGGCTCGGGCCTGCGATTCAACAAAGCGGTGTTACCGCCGTTCCGGAAACGACGTGGGTTGATATCGTGGCTTATCATGTTGCGCCTGGTGCCGGCACCGGGTAGGCGAGATTGTGGCGCACCCTTCGACAAGCTCAGGGTGACAATGGGCGGGCGCGCGCGACAATGGGCGGGGCGCGCGTGACAATGGCGGGCGGGTGGCAATAGGGCCACGCGACATGCCTCATGTCGCCGTTGAGGACATGAAACAAAAGGGTCGGGCGTTTGAGCCCGACCCTTCCTTTTTGCCCGTCGCGGCGGCTACAGATCCTCGGGGTTGATCCCCTTCGGCTTGTACTGCGTTCGTACTCCGGGCGCGCCCACCGGGGCGGCTTCTTCGTATTCGCCTTCGTACTGCACCGCGTTGTCCGCCATCCGCTGGCGCTCGTACGGGCCGAGCACCTTGGGATTCATCTCCTGACCGTTCGGTGCTACCACGTCGCTGTACGCTGACAGACCGTCGTCGCCGCCGTTGGGGTTGAAGTCGAGGAACACGTTCTTCGGGCGGCCCTCGTCATCCAGATCCTGGCCTTCCGGCTGGATCGTGAGATTGCGGTACCGCGACATGCCCGTACCCGCCGGGATCAGCTTGCCGATGATCACGTTTTCCTTGAGCCCGAGCAGCGGGTCGTGCTTGCCCTTGATCGCCGCGTCGGTGAGGACGCGCGTGGTCTCCTGGAACGACGCCGCCGACAAGAACGATTCGGTCGCGAGCGAGGCCTTCGTCACGCCGAGCAGCACCGGGGTGCCCTCCGCGAACTTGCCGCCCTCGGCCTTGATCTTCTCGTTCTCTTCCACGAACACCGAGGCTTCGATGAGCTGGCCCGGGAGCATCCGCGTGTCGCCGCCGTCGACGATCTTCACCTTGCGCAGCATCGAACGGCAGATCACTTCGATGTGCTTGTCGTTGATGTCCACGCCTTGCGAGCGGTAGACCTTCTGCACTTCTTGCACGAGGTAGTTCTGCAGCGCGGTTTCGCCGCTGATCCGCAGGATGTCGTGCGGGTTGAGCGAGCCTTCCGTCACCGGCTGACCGGCTTTGACTTCTTGCCCTTCCACCACGTTGAGGTGCGTGTTGGCCGGCACGTCGACTTCGTGATCGTTGCCGTCGGCATCCGTCACGAACACGACGCGCTTGCCCTTCTCCTCGCCGAACTTCACCGTGCCGGCGACTTCAGACACAGGCGCTTCGCCCTTGGGCTTACGCGCTTCGAAGATTTCCTCGACGCGCGGGAGACCGGTGATGATGTCTTCCTGCGCCACGCCGCCGGTGTGGAACGTGCGCAGCGTGAGCTGCGTGCCCGGTTCACCGATCGACTGTGCCGCGATGATGCCGACCGCCTCGCCGATGTCGACTTTGAGGCCGGTCGCCAGATTGCGGCCGTAGCACATGGCGCACACGCCGTACTTCGCTTGGCACGCGAGCACCGAGCGGATCTTGACCGTCTTGACGCCGGCCGCGAGAATCGCCTTGGCCTTCTCCTCGTCGATCTCTTCATCGCGCTTGACCAGTTTTTCCGCACGCGGATGTTCCGGCTGCTTGATGTCCTCGGCCGCGCGGCGGCCGATGATGCGATCGTAGATCGGCTCGATCGTCTCTTTGCCGACTTGGATGTCGGAGACGAGGATGCCGTTGGTGGTGCCGCAATCTTCCTCGCGGATGATCACGTCCTGCGCGACGTCCACGAGACGGCGCGTGAGGTAGCCCGAGTCCGCCGTGCGCAGCGCGGTGTCGGCGAGACCCTTGCGCGCGCCGTGCGTCGAGATGAAGTACTCGAGAACCGTGAGGCCCTCTTTGAGTGACGCCTTGACCGGGATCTCCAGAATGCGGCCCGACGGGTCGGACATGAGTCCGCGCATACCGCCCAGCTGCTTGACCTGCGCGATCGAACCGCGCGCGCCCGAGGTCGCCATCATGAACACCGGGTTGAGCGGGTTCTGTGCGGCCTGCATCGCGCCGGTGACGTCCTCGCCGGCCTTCGACCAGATCTCGATCGTCTTGTTGTAGCGCTCGTCGTCGGAGATGAAGCCGTCGTTGAACAACTGGTGCAGCTCGTCGACCGACGCCTGCGCCTTGTCGAGCAGCTCGTGCTTCGCCTGCGGCACGATGATGTCGCTGATCGACACCGTCGTACCCGACTGCGTCGCGTACCGGAAGCCCAGCGCCTTGATCGAGTCCAGGAACTCCGCCGTGGCGGCGTTGCCGTACTTGCGGTAGCACTGCGTGATGAGCTTCTTGAGCGCGTTCTTGTCGAGCGTCGCGTTGAGGTACGGGTAGTCCCACTCCACCGGGAACGCTTCGTTGAGCACGATGCGTCCGACCGTGGTCTTCACGCGCGTGCCCTTGATGCGAACTTCGATCCACTCGTGCAGACCGATCAGGTCGTGGTTGAACGCCGTGACCGCTTCCGTGCCGTCCTTGAACGCCATGTAGTTCGGCGAGCCGTCGGGCTTGTTCGGACGGCCCTTGCCGTCGCGCAGCACCGGCGACGCATGGAGTGCGTCATCCGACAGCGCCGCCTTCGCGGGCCCCTTGTACTCGTCCGGATGGAACGTGAGCCAGTACAGGCCCAGCACCATGTCCTGCGTCGGGATCGACACCGGGTTACCGAACGACGGCTGCAGGATGTTGTTCGAGGACAGCATCAGGATGCGCGCTTCGGCTTGCGCGCCGGCGCTCAGCGGAAGATGGACGGCCATTTGGTCGCCGTCGAAGTCCGCGTTGTACGGCGTGCAGACCAGCGGATGCAGATGGATGGCCTTGCCTTCCACCAGCACCGGCTCGAACGCCTGGATGCCGAGACGGTGCAGCGTCGGCGCGCGGTTGAGCAGCACGGGGTGCTCGCGAATCACTTCGTCGAGAACGTCCCACACTTCGGGCCGCACGCGCTCCACCATGCGCTTCGCGCTCTTGATGTTGTGCGCTTGCTGACGGTCGACGAGCTTCTTCATCACGAACGGCTTGAAGAGCTCGAGCGCCATCTCCTTAGGCAAGCCGCACTGGTGCAGCTTGAGGTTCGGGCCGACCACGATGACCGACCGGCCACTATAATCGACGCGCTTGCCGAGAAGATTCTGCCGGAAGCGCCCCTGCTTGCCTTTGAGAATGTCCGACAGCGACTTCAACGGCCGGTTGTTGGGCCCGGTGACCGGGCGCCCGCGGCGGCCGTTGTCGATCAGCGCGTCGACTGCTTCTTGCAGCATGCGCTTTTCGTTCTTGATGATGATCTCGGGCGCGCTCAGTTCCAGCAGCCGCTTGAGGCGGTTGTTGCGGTTGATCACGCGACGGTAGAGATCGTTGAGGTCCGACGTCGCGAAGCGGCCGCCGTCGAGTTGCACCATCGGGCGCAGTTCGGGCGCGATCACCGGTACGGCGGACAGGATCATCCACTCCGGCTTGTTGCCGGAGGCGAGGAACGCTTCGACCACTTCGAGGCGCTTGATCGCTTTGATGCGCTTCTGGCCCGACGTCTCTTTGAACTCGCGGCGCAGATCTTCTTGGAGCTTGCGCAAGTTCAGGTCGCGCAGCAGCTCGCGGATCGATTCGGCGCCCATCCCGGACTTGAAGCGCGTGCCGTACTTCTCACGGCTCTCGCGGTACTTCTGCTCGGTGAGGATCTCGCGCTTGGTCAGCGTGGTGTCACCGGGATCGGTGACGACGTACGCCGCGAAGTAGATCACCTTTTCGAGCTGGCGCGGCGACATGTCGAGCAAGATGCCGATGCGCGACGGCACGCCTTTGAAATACCAGATGTGCGTGACGGGGGTGGCCAATTCGATGTGGCCCATGCGCTCGCGGCGCACTTTGGCGCGCGTGATCTCGACGCCGCAGCGGTCGCAGATCATCCCCTTGAAGCGGATGCGCTTGTACTTGCCGCAGTGGCATTCCCAGTCTTTTGTTGGCCCGAAGATCTTCTCGCAGAACAAGCCGTCCCGCTCGGGCTTCAGCGTGCGGTAGTTGATCGTCTCCGGCTTTTTGACTTCACCGAACGACCACGCACGAATCTGTTCCGGCGACGCGAGGCCAATGCGCATCGCGTCGAAGTTGTTGACGTCTAGGAGGTTCATCGATTCCTTTGCTCAGCGCGTCGGCGAGACAGAGGCGGCCGAGGTGACGACGGTGTTCCGGAGGGGTCCTGAGCTGTCGCCGTCGTGGACGGCGAAAAGGCCCAGGAGACGTCCGGTCCGACGTTCCTTGGGCCCGCGTTATCGGCCGAAGGGCATAGGCAGGTAGTTTAGCACAAAAGGGCGCGTTTCTCAAGGCCGCGCTACGCCGCGCTATGTCTTTAGGGTAAACCAAGCACCCAACGCTCTGGGCCACTACTGAAGTGCCATTATTATCGCGGTTATCGCGTCTCGGAGAACGAATTCGCACAGCTCGGCTCCGCCGCCGGCTCTCGGCAAAGCTCGTCGCCGAGCGGGCCGGCATGTCGGTCATGACGCTGCGGAATGTCGAGCGCGGCGGCACGGGTGTCACGATCGGCGCGTACGCCGCAGTTCTGCACGTTCTTGGGCTCCACGGCGATCTCGATGCCGTGGCCGCGGTCGACACCCTCGGCCGGGATCTTCAGGATGCGGCCCTTCCCCAGCGTGCGCGCACGCGAAAAAACACGCTGCGCCCGCCTAAGGCGGGCTAGAGAGACCCAGGACCGCCTTGAGGCCCGCGGATACCGCGGCCATGATGGGTGCCGGTAGTTCCCCGACCTTGTCGCCTACCGTGCGCCGCTTGTCGAGCGTGCGGACCTGGTGGCATGCGACTCGGCTGTCTTTGGTTGCCCCTCCGATCCCCGCAGCAATCGCTGGATTTAAGAGGTTCCCGGACCGGCCGCCGGCGTCGGTCAGCGGGCACACGATCGTGACCGGTGAGTTCCCGCTCGGGTCGTGCATCACGACGACGCAAAGGCGGGTCTTCTCTTGCTCACTGCCGACGGTCGGATCAAGATTGAAACGGTAGACCTCGCCGCGACTCATAGACCGTCAGCCGCAGTCCCAGCAAATTCGTCTGTGAGCGCCACGTCGTCGGGTGCAGTTTCGGCGAGGCATCGCGCGATTTCAGCGTCTAAACGCTGCCGAAGCAAGCGCTGCACGGCCTCTTTCGCGGCCGCAATCATGAAGGCAGTCCGGTTTGGCGAGGCCACCTCGTCGATCGCGACGAGGTCTGCGTCTGGTACGACCATCGAGATTCGTGCCATGTCATACCGATCATAGTTCCCCGATATGCTGATCGCAATATATACCGATCATACATATCAGCGCGCAATTGACACGGGCGGTCAGTTAGTCTACACTTACCGTAAGTGAAGACTGACCAGGACGTTCAGCTCGATGCCCTTGGCGATCCGACCCGGCGCGCCATCTTTGAGCTGCTCACCCGCGAGGAGCGCGCCGTTGGGCAGCTCGCGGAGAGCTTTCCGATCAGCCGGCCGGCCGTTTCGCAGCACCTGCGCGTCCTCACCGAGGCCGGGCTGCTGACGGTGCGCCGTGAGGGGACGCGGCGGCTCTACGCCGCCGACCCGTCCGGCATCGCCAAACTGGCGGCGGCAGTCGAGCGATTCTGGCGCGACGCGCTCGTCGGGTTCAAAGCCGCCGCTGAGCAGCCCCAGCCCCCTCCCGAGCCCCACTCATCTGAGGAGAATCCATGAACCCGACGACGTCCGTCACCGTGCGCCGCGAGATCCTCGTGCAGGCGCCGCGCGCCCGCGCATTTACCACTTTCATCGACATGACGGCTTGGTGGCCGCTTGCGACGCACACCCTCGGAAAGGCGCCCGCGCGCGCGTCCGTCATCGAACCGCACGCCGGCGGGCGCTGGTACGGGGTCGACGCCGACGGTGACGAGCACGGCATCGGGCGCGTGCTCGCCTACGAGCCGCCCGCGCGCCTTCTCCTCAGCTGGGAAGTCAGCCACGACTTCAAGCCCGATCCGTCGGTGCAAACGGAAGTCGAGGTGACGTTCAGCGAGGACTCGCCGACGACGACGCGTGTCGTGCTGGAACATCGCGGCATCGAAGCGTACGGCGCGCACGCGGAAGAGATGCGCGAGACGTTCGAAAGCGGCGGCGGCTGGGGGCTTCTGCTCGACCTCTTCGCGGCGCACGCCGCCAAGTAGCGTCCGATTTGAAGTAGCGACCGAATCCGACCCAGAAGCCCGCGCGAATATGGTTGGTCGCTGGATTCGCCGGGTCGCGCTTGCGGTGGGCGCGCTGGTCGGTACGGTCGCTCTTCTCGTCGCGCTGTATGCTGCGCGCGTGACGATGGCGGGGCACTTCTCCGTCGCACGCGTCGATGGGACCGTGACCCAGGTGCCCGTCGACGGGCCCGTCACGATCGCTCGCGACCAGCGCGGCGTGCCGCACATTCGCGCCGGCTCGGTGCACGATCTGTTTGTGGCCGAGGGCTTTGCGATGGCGAGCGACCGGCTCTTTCAGATGGACATCACGCGGCGCTACGTCGACGGGCGGCTCGCCGAGGTGCTCGGGTCGAACCTCGTTCGGGTGGACAAACGCATGCGGCGCTACGGCATCCGCGAGCTCGCGAAGCGCGTCTTCGACCATGCGAGTGCGGACGAGCGTGCGATGCTCGTTGCGTTCGCCGACGGGATCAATGCTGCGGCGACCCAGCAGCCGAAGCCGCCGGAATACGCCGCGCTGTTCGCGACGTTCGAGCCGTGGAAGCCGGAGGACGCGCTGGCCGTCGGTTTCGCGACGGTGCTCGACCTCGACGACAAGCCCGACGACGTCGTGACGCGCGACCAAGTGCGCGAGGTCGTCGGCGACGCCGGCATGGAAGCGTTGTATCCGCTGACCGATCCGAAGTACGACGTGCCGACGAACGGCCGCCCGGCCGGCGCAATCGCGAAGCTGCCGCCGTTCGCGCGCGCGTTCGCCAAGACGCCGGCTGGCGCCATCACGCCCGCCGACGAGCGGCCGCCCGTCGGGAGCAATGCGTGGGTTGTCGGCGCCGACCGCACGACCGTCGGCAAAGCCGTGCTCGCCAACGATCCGCACCTCGACATCGGCATTCCCGGCATCTGGTATCCGGTCGAAGCGAGCGCGCCCGGGATGCACGTCGGCGGCGCCGCGCTGGCCGGCACACCCGGCGTCACGCTCGGGCACAACGAACATATCGCATGGGGCGTGACGGCGGGCGAGACCGCGGCGATGCGCGTGCTAAAAGAACGCCGCGCGGGGCTCGACGAGATCCAGGAAAACGGCCGCTGGATCCACCTGCGTCACCGCCACGAAACCATCCGCGTGCGCTTCGGTACCGACGTCGACGTCGATCTGCCCGAGACGTCGCGCGGCGTCATGATCTACGACGGCGGTCACGCGAGCTACGCGTACCTGATGGATTGGCGCATGCACCGCAATCCGGTGTCGCCGCTCTCGCCGTTCCTGCGCTTGCTGCGCGCGCGCACCGCAGCGGAAGGCATCGCCGCGATGCGCACGCTGCCCGAGCCGGCGCTCAATGTCCTCGTCGCGGACGACGCCGGGCGCGTCGCATATCATTTCGCGGGCCAAGTTCCGCTTGATCCGTCGTGGGGCCGCTGGGCAAGTGCCGGCGACGCGCCCGAGTCCGCCTATCTCACCTACGATCGCGCACCGCACGTCGACCCGTCGCGCTCGGCGCTGGTCGTCAGCAGCAATAACCGCGCCGACGGGAGCGGCTCGCCGCGTCTCGCG